>WARP01004324.1_pt1 | contig 17687 bp, 14 predicted proteins | sample 4769151 | NCBI WGS metagenome assembly WARP01 (sample SAMN08893023, study PRJNA449175) | gut metagenome | isolation source: rumen sample fed with dry roughage | host: cow | place: India: Nagpur | collected 2016 | reverse complement strand
TAGCGAGGTTGCCCAACAGCAACCTTACTTTAGAACGAAATCAAGAAAAAATAATAAAAAGGATAATGGACGAGTATCAAACATTCTTTGATTATATATTTATTGACTTCCCACCATCAAGTAGTAGGTTAACTGAAGTATTACTTGATATGAGTGACACAATTTTAATCGTTGTTGGACTTGATAGTCTTGGATTAGGTGGTTTTTTTAACACAATACAGTTTTTTATTGATAATGAGATCAGTTTAGATAACATAAAGTACATTGTACCTAATGGTTATAGTAAAAATAGACGTGCTCCAAAGGTTTCATTAGAAAAACTACTTGAACAATCTAAAGATTTCACTCCACATGCTCATGTTTTACCGGCTTTGCAAGAAAGATCAATCATTAAGAACATTCAAGCAGAAGGAATCAGTGTATTTGATGATGTGAAAATGGCGGCATATGACCAAAATGGTAAAGATGTACTAAAAGAAGAACTATTAGAGATGTTTAAACAAATAGAGTTATAAAAAAAAGCACAAATTATGTGCTTTTTTTTATGGTTATATGTATTTATGTATTTATGCAACTCTAACTGGTAATATTAATTGTAAATGATTAACATCATACTCGCCAGTAATTATAAATGGTTTAATTTCACCAGTAAAATGTATTGTTATTTCTGGAGATTCAAATGATTTAATAGCATCTAAGAAGTATTTAGAACTAAATGCTATTTGGAATGGCATTACTTTAGTACAATCTAATGGATATATCTCTTCAATTACTCCACCAATCTCATTAGTTATTGAAGATATTTCAACAACTCTATCTGTTGTAAGGTTAAGTTTGATAATATTTGTTGTTTCTGAAGATGAAAATAGTGATGCACGATCAATTGTTGATAATAATTCATGTTTATTGAATTTTATACTTGTTATAAAGTCATTTGGAATTAAGCTAGATGTATTTGGATATACCCCTTCAATTAATCTAGTTTGAAAAAGTAAGTTTTTATATTTAAATAAAGCTTTAGTCTTAGAAAAATAGATATTTACTGATTCATTTGTTTCATCAATTACTTTATTTAATTCATCTAAACTCTTACTTGGTATAACTACACTGATTTTTGTTGTTAAATCATCAAATATCATGTATTTACGAGCTAATCTGAAACTGTCTGTAGCAATAACTTCTACTTTTTTATCACTAGTTGCAAATGAAACTCCGGTTAAAACCATTCTAGCTTCAGACATAGATGTTGCAAATGTCGTTTTCTTGATGATTTGCTTTAAGTTAATAACGTCTAAGTTAATAAATGTATCTGTTTCATCGAAAGAAATCATTGGGAAGTTTTCTTTTTCCATTAAGTTTAGGGTAAAATTGCTTCTATCCGCTAGTATTTTGATCATATTATCTTCAAATGATATAACATCTATCATTTTTGATTCTACTCTTTTAGCTATTTCTTGGAAGTATCTTCCAGGAACAACACAAACACCTTCTTGATCTATAATTAATTGATCTTTATGTCTCGATTAGCCCGAACTTTATTTGGCAACATCAGCGCCCCTTCAACTATTTCAATACCGGTCTTTACCTCAATTTCTATCCCTTTACGGTGGGTTGCTGGTATCGTTGCGCTCCGATGTATACCTATACGTATTACACTACCGAAAATGGAGTCCAGATACCCCATACTGAAAAATATGGCCTCTCCGATGCCTTTATCGTGATGTTCGGTGTGGAGTACAATTGGCTGAAATTGGCCTACTCCTACGACTTCACCATCGGTCAGTTGGCTAATGTGGCTACCGGCGGAAGCCATGAGGTTTCCGTACAGTTCCTCCTGCCTTGTCCTGAAAAACACAAAGCTATCAAGGATCTGAACTGCCCGTCATTCTAATAACCTTTTTTACAAGAATAGTTCATGATAATAAATAATAAAACAATGAATATGTCAACGAAATCAACAGGTCTGATTATCCTATTCGCCCTTTTAACGGTGTTTACCTCTTGTAAAAAAGAGACTTCCCCGACAACGGGCTGGAATTATAATGACGCCAAAAACGGTGGTTTTGAGGTTGCAGCTTTTGAAGAGCAGGCTACTGGCCCCGGTCTGGTGTTCATCGAAGGCGGTTCCTTTGTTATGGGACAGATGGAAGAGGATGTTATGAAGGACTGGAATAACAACCCGCGTCGCGTGTCTGTGGCCTCCTTCTATATGGATGAGTGCGAGATCTCTAATCTGGACTATCGTGAGTACCTGTACTGGCTTGAGCGCGTCTTCATCCCCCAGGATTTGAAGGTGGTGTATGATAACGCCCTCCCCGATGAGAATGTATGGCGTAATCGTCTCGGCTACAATGAACCTGATGTGGAACTCTATTTCCGTCATCCGGCTTATGCCAAATACCCCGTTGTGGGTGTGAACTGGCTGCAGGCTACCAACTATGCCGCCTGGCGTACCGACCGTGTAAACGAACAAATCCTCGTGGATCGCGGCTATGTCGAGTTTGCCGAAACCCCGACAGCTGAAGGCTACTTCAATACCGACGCCTATCTTACGTATGAAACATACGAGGCCGAAGGCGAAAAACGTCTCCGTTATATCTCTTCCGGTGAATACCGCAATGTGAAGATGGAAGATGGTATCCTGCTGCCTAAGTACCGCCTCCCGACTGAGGCTGAATGGGAATACGCCGCCTTGGGCTTGGTGGGCAATACCCTTAACGAACGCGTCCTTGAACGTAAAGTGTATCCTTGGAACGGTCAGCAACTCCGTACAGAATCCAAGAAATATTATGGTGACTTTATGTCAAACGGACGTCGTGGACGTGGCGACTATATGGGTGTGGCTAGCGCACTTAATGATGCCGGCTTCAAAACCAAAGAGGTTCGCTCCGACTGGCCTAATGACTATGGCTTGTATCAAATGGCCGGTAATGTCGCCGAGTGGGTTATGGATGTTTACAGACAAAGTTCCCACGACGATGTGGCAGAATATAACCCCTTCCGTGGTAACTATTTTGAGACGATGCTCCTGCTTGAAGATGGCACAGTGGCCGAACGTGACAGCGTAGGTAAAATCCCCATGGTTCCGGTTTCCGATTTCAAGAATGACAGACGCCGTAACTACCGTGCCGCTGACAACAAGAACTATCTCGATGGTGACTGGCAGTCATTGCAGGATGTTGAAAGCTGGAAGAATGCGACCTCCAGCACAGAAGCTACCGACCAGATGTATCGTAAGCTTACTGACAACTATGCTTACTCGTTGGTCAGTGACCACGCCCGTGTGTATAAAGGTGGTTCCTGGAAAGATATTCCGTACTATTTCTCTCCGGGTACCCGCCGTTACCTCGATGAAGATGAGTCCACTGATTATATCGGTTTCCGCTGTGCAATGGCTCGTGTGGGTTCCCAAACACAGGGAAGAAGATAACAATAATAGTTTAACTAATAAAAATGGCCGTCAGAAACGACGGCCATTTTTATTGATGTCACATCATTAGCGGTTAATTTGCGGAACCTTCAAAACGTAGGATCTCCTTTTTGCCGGAATAGAGAATTAAGGTTTTTCCATCGATGGAGAAATTGTCGATGTCTCTTTTCAATGCTTTGAGCATGGCGTTTTCCACATCCATTTTGGTGCAGAGACGTTTCGTGGCACCATCGTATTGAAGTTCAATTTTGTGTTTTTTCTGGTAATAAGAACCGAAGAAGATATTGCATCCCAGGTTTCCGTTGAATTTACCAAGCGAATCAAATACGATGTAGGGTTTAGATGTCGGGTGTAGAGGTTGGAGCGCAACATCTTCGATGGCGACTAAATTCCAGTGGGTGCCGATCAAAGGAAGTTTGTTGGATTCGGACATTTTTTTGTGGGTGGAACATCCTCCCAGACAAATTGAAAGGGCTAATGCGATAATAGTAAGCTTAATCTTCATGTTCGTTGGATGATGCGGGTTTATGAAATTGTTTGTTTATTTGTTCTATGAAATCAAGAATCTCCTCCTTGCCTTTTTTTGTTTCCGCGGAGGAGACCATTATGAGCGGTAATTCTTCCCAATTCTCCGCCAACTGGTTCTTGAACCGTTGTACGTTGCCCTGTATTATTCCTGAGGAAACTTTGTCGGCCTTTGTGAAGATGATGGCGAAGGGAATCTGCATCTCTCCTAAGTTGTTGATAAATTCGAGATCTATCTTCTGGGGTTCTAATCGTGAATCGATCAGGACGAAGACCAACTGCATGTTCTCGCGGTAAAGGAGATAGTCGCGAATCATCTTCTGCCACTTCTCTCGCATGGTTTTGGAGATACTGGCGTAACCATACCCAGGCAGATCCACTAAATACCAGTTACGGTTTATCAGGAAATGGTTGATGGTTTGTGTCTTTCCTGGTTTGGAGGAGGTCTTGGCCAACTTGCTGTTGTTGGCCAGCATATTGATCAAGGATGACTTGCCTACATTGGAGCGGCCTATGAAAGCGTACTCAGGCAGAACCGGCGCGGGGCACTTTTTCCAGTTGTCAACACTTTGTAGGAATGTGGCGCTTTTTATTTCCATGATGCATTATTTGCGGGTTAACCACTCGTTGGGGTTGAGGTTGGAACTGTTGCGCCAGATCTCAAAATGGAGTTCGTAGGTATTGGAAGTTGAGTTTTTGGCCACCGTACCAATAGATTGTTTGGTGGTTACCTTGCTCCCCTTGCTGACACTTACGGTGGCAAGGTTCTGATAGACGCTGATGAACTCGCCGTGGCGAATCATGACCACTTTGGTACCCATAATGTCCATAATGCTGGAAACCACGCCATCGAAGACGGCACGCACTGCAGTGCCGGATTCTGTCAGGATGTCGATACCGCGGTTTTCAATAGTCACAGAAGGTACGTCCGGATGTGCATAATGGCCGTAGTCGCCTACTTTGGCGCCCTTGGCCACTGGCCATGGCAGGCGTCCTTTATTGTTCACGAAGGAGGTGTTCAAGGTTGTCTCTTCAGGAGTGAGGCTGATGGTGGCACTGCTTTTCGATGAAGAACTGCTGGAAGTGGACGCTGCGGAACCCTTACCTTTGCTGGTGTGGGCTTTACGCTTGTTGGCAGCCGCAATTTCCGCTTCAATGGCTCGTTTGATAGCCGCATCCAGTTCCTTCCGTTTGGCTTGTTTCTCCTTTAACTCCTTGGTCAACTGTTGCGATTTCTTTTTTAACTGTTCAGCATTGCGCGTTTTTTCTCGTCGATCAAGTTCCAGTTTTTTTATTTCGGTTTCTTTGCCCGACAGGAGGGTCAGTTTTTCATTTTTGAGGGCTATGATTTCCTCGTTTTTGGCTTGCAGTTCCAACTGCGTTTGTTTGATTTTATCCGCCTGCTCTTTTACGTTTTTGAAAAAAACAGTATAGAAACGCATCCGGCGGAACATCTGTGAAAAATCATCCGCCGCCAAAATGAACGTCACTTTATCCATGAGCCGGCGGTTACGGCATGCCATATAGACCACTTGCGCATAATCGGCTTTCATGTATTCCAACTTTTTCTGGAGGTTGGCAATCATCTGCTGGTTCAGATCCTGTTCTTCCTCCAAGCGCATGATTTCATCGTTTAGAGCGGTGATCAGCCGCTCACGGTTGTTGATTTGTTGGCGCAGGATGGCGATTTGCTGCAACGAGGCCTTCTGGTTGCTTTCGGTCTTCTTCAGCAGTCGTTGGGTGTTGGCAATCTCAGTCTCTATCCTCTGTTTGTCCCTTTTCAGCTGGCTACTGCTTTTCGTCTGGGCGGTGGCAGGAACAAGCGCTCCTGCGAGCACAATCGCGACAATCAGCAGCATGAACCGGACGAAAGGAAATCTGTTTATAGGCATGATACAATTCTTTAATTTGCAAAAATACAACCTTTCAGGTTTTTCAGTGATGTTTGTGGTGTAAATTATAAACGGGAAGATGTTTAAATAATTGCCAATTTCAAATTTTTTGTGTAAGTTTGCGGTCGCATTTATTTTTGCATGTTTTATTAATAATTAACTTATAATCAATATGATAATTAAAGACAACTTTGTTAATCGGCACAATGGGCCGAGCGAGGAGGAACAGCAGAAAATGCTGGCCGTCATCGGAGTGAAATCCATGGACGAATTGATTGAGAAAACTGTTCCCAGCGCCATACGCCTAAAACAGCCGCTAGATCTGCCTACCGGTCTTACGGAGGGCGAGTATCTCAACACCGTACGTACCCTGATGGCCAAGAACAAAATCTACAAATCCTATATCGGCATGGGGCACTATAACACCTTTACGCCGGCTGTGATTTTGCGAAATGTGTTTGAAAACCCGGGCTGGTACACCTCCTATACGCCGTACCAGGCAGAAATTTCGCAAGGCCGAATTGAGGCTTTGCTGAACTATCAAACTATGGTTTGTGACCTGACCGGTATGCCGCTGTCCAACGCATCCATGCTGGATGACGCCACCGCTGCCGGTGAAATGATGCTGATGTTCTTCCGCAGCCGCTCCCGTGAGCAGCAGAAGAACAATGTGGTGAAATATTTTGTGTCAGAGGGTGTATTCCCGCACTCCATTGGCGTGATGAAGACAAACGCTGCCGCCCAAGGTATTGAGCTCGTGATCGGCAAACCCGACCAGGTGGAACTTGACGAGACCTTCTTCGGTGCGATGATCCAGTACCCGAACTACTGGGGCAGCATTTACGACTATCGTGCTTGGGTTGAGAAAGCGCACGCCAAGAACATTTTCGTGGGCGTAGCCACAGACCTATTAGCACTTACGCTGCTCACGCCTCCGGGCGAGTGGGGCGCCGACTGTGTGACCGGTTCCACACAACGTTTCGGTATTCCGATGGGCTATGGCAGTCCTGCCGCCGGTTTCTATGCTTGTCGCGAAGAGTTCCTGCGCCAGATGCCGGGTCGTATCATAGGTGTTACCGTAGATGCTCAGGGTAATCGCGCCGTACGTATGGCTTTGCAGACCCGTGAACAACATATCAAGCGTGAACGCGCCACTTCCAATATTTGTACCGCCAGCGCGCTGACCGCTATCATGGCCGGCTTCTACGGCATGTGGCACGGCGCCGAAGGTCTGCGCAACAAAGCCGTGAAGATTAACGTCTTGGCTGGTGTTTTGGCTGCCGAGGCTGCGAAATACGGCTTCAAACAATATAACGAAAACTACTTCGACACTCTCTGTTTCGAAACCCCCGAAGGACTCACCTGCGAGGACGTGAAGAAAGTGGCTCTGGCGAAGGAAATCAACCTCTGCTACCATTGCGAGCGTTGTTTCACCACTTCGTTGGACGAGACGGTCACCCACGACGATGTCAACAAAATCCTCGAAGTGCTGGCTCTTGCCGCGGGAAAACCGTTCACCCCGCACGTCTGCGATGGCAAATGCGGTATTCCAGATCTGCACATCCCTGCCGAACTGACGCGTAAGTCTACCTTCATGCAGCATAAGATCTTCAAAAACTATCACTCTGAAACCGAGATGATGCGTTATATGAAGATGTTGGAGGTGAAAGATCTGTCGTTGAATCGTGCGATGATTCCGCTGGGATCCTGTACGATGAAGTTGAACGCTGCTGCTGAGATGTTGCCGCTCAGCTGGACAGAGGCTTGCAATATCCATCCTTATGCTCCGGCCGACCAAGCGGAAGGTTATATGGAGATGATTCGCGAGGTGAGCGAATGGCTTTGCAAAATTACAGGCTTTAAGGCCGTGTCTCTGCAGCCTAACTCCGGCGCTGCAGGCGAGTATGCCGGTATGACGGTTATCCGCAACTATCATCTGAGTCGTGGCGAGGGACATCGCAATATCTGCTTGATTCCCTCTTCTGCCCATGGTACCAACCCCGCTTCTTCTGCGAAGGCTGGCAACAAGATTGTGGTGGTGAAGGCTACCGAACAAGGTGAAGTTGATATTGATGATCTCCGTGCAAAAGCCGAGCAATACAAGGATAACCTCTCTTGCTTGATGATCACCTATCCTTCCACGCACGGCGTGTTTGAGGAAGGTATCCTCGAAATCATCAAGATTATCCACGAGAACGGTGGTCTTGTCTATATGGACGGTGCCAACATGAACGCTCAGGTGGGACTGACCTCTCCGGGCTCTATGGGGGCAGATGTATGCCATCTCAATCTGCACAAGACCTTCGCTATGCCTCACGGTGGTGGTGGCCCTGGTGTGGGACCGATTGCCGTGTGCGAGAAATTGGTGGACTTCCTACCGAACCACGCGATGGTGGAGACTGGTGGAAAGCAAGGCTGCCAGGTGGCTACGGCTCCTTATGGCAGCGCCTACCTGTTGCCCATCACCTATGGCTATCTGAAGATGTTGGGTGGTGAAGGCCTTGCTCAAGTGACCAAAACCGCTATCTTGAATGCCAACTATCTGCGGGCTCGTCTGCAAGACCATTATAAGATTCTCTATACGGGCAGCCAAGGCATGTGCGCACACGAGATGATTCTCGACTGCAATGAGTTCGACCGTCATGCAGGCGTGCAGGTGGGCGACATCGCCAAACGTTTGATGGACTATGGCTTCCACGCCCCCACGGTGGCATTCCCTGTACACGGTACGCTGATGGTGGAACCCACCGAAAGCGAGCCGCTGAGCGAACTTGACCGTTTCTGCGATGCTATGATTGCCATCCGCCAAGAGATCCGCGAGATTGAAGAGGGTCGTGCTGAGCGCGATAACAATGTGATCAAGAATGCACCCCACACTATGAATGTGGTTTGCGCCGATGAATGGACGCGTCCATACAGCCGTCAACAAGCCGCCTTCCCGCTGGCTCATACCGAGAAATACTGGCCTACGGTGGGCAAGATTGACGACGCCTTCGGTGACAGAAATCTCGTTTGTGTGCTGAGTGAGTAACACACCATCATATTCTATAACTATAATCGCCGCTGTCTCACGTTCTGTTTGACGGCGGCGATTTCGTTATGCGTCACAGAAACAAATATCAATTATCAAACAAACAAAAATTAATCAGCTGTACGCATGGCATAGTAGAATCGGATATGTCGGCAATGATGTGTTAAAAAACTTCACATCTAAACATTCTGGATTTTCAGTCCGCTGTCTCCGCGATTAAAAAATTATCCAAAACCGGGGAGCCGACGATAGGAAGCATCCAGCTTTTGACCATTGGGAATGAGCGCTTCCCCAAACGCGATAGCGCAAGGGGAGTGCGAGAATTTTGCTTGAGACTGGAGACTTGAAACTTGAAACTTTTGGAGGGTTTGGGCACTAGCGCACCACCACTTTTTTGGATGTCTTACCTGTAGAGGTTGTTACATTCACGATGTAGGTGCCGGCAGATAGGGAGGATGTGGGGATAACCACGTGGCTACCACTATAGCGGTTGTCTATGAGCTTCTGTCCCGTTATATTGTAAACTTCAACCCGTAGAATCTCCTCGGAAGTGATTTTCATAAAATCGGAGGTCGGATTCGGGAAGATTTTAACCTCAATTTCGTTGTGCTCGTTCACACTAACATGGCTGATATCCAAAGTTATGGGAATGACCTTTTCAGAATTGTTGTAGCTGTTTGAGTATAAATGGAGTTTTGCAGCGTGATGTTCTCCGATTTGCATGCCATTTGTGTTTGCGGTTATAGCTTGTTCTACAAGACCCCCTCCATTGATACTGCCTCGGTCAGCATCTATAGATAGCCACGGTGCGATTGGAGTTCCGTCAATACATACTTCTATTGGATAAATATAGGATGATTTATACCATGTGTAAAATCCCCAATAACTTCTGTTCCAACATCTATACCCATTGTTCGGAAGGGTGTCGTATAGAAAAGTCGTCAATATTCCATTGGTTGACGACCAATACACACCAACCCATAAGTCGCTGCCATCAAGAACAATTTGTGTGTCTATAGGCACGTATGTTTCACCCGGTGTAGATATAATAGACTTTTCATAAATTGGTGTGCCAGGACCAGCCGACAACGCAAGATTATTCATACTATAGATCCTGATTGATACATTTACTGAGTCAGCCCCATATTGGCCATTTTTATCCCAAGAGAATTTAATGCCCTGAATCGTTTTGCCAATGTGATCCTGGAGCATGGAGGAGGGAAATCCGACCGCATATTCGGTAGGAACACTTGTTAAAAATGACATTGTATCGTTAACATATGTCAGTGAGGTGATTCCTGTTGATGTAGTGTCGGGATTTGCGATATCGTATGTGATTAAGGATTGCCAATCTGTGGGTTGGTTGTCATTATTTGTAAGTGTGATAGTCTGTGTCAGGGAAGAATCTGGACTGTGGAAGAGTGAAATGCTGTTATGAGAAACCGTAAAATCACCCGACAAAGACGTTACAACGAAATCATCAATATAGTACTCGTTTGAGTCGGCTCCAAAAAAGTCAATCACACTAATTTTTCGACAATACAGAAGAGAAGTATCAATTTCGCCATTTGCATAATAATGCACGGGCCATGTTTGCACCACAGTGTTATTGACGGACAGATAAGTCAGATCGTGGCTCAGATCAAAATCCATTACAACAGGAAACCACGTGTTTATAGGGAAAGTGAAGTCAATAGTATCTTTTGCAACCAGGATTCCGCTGCCATCCGAAAATAAAAAACATTCGTAAGCCCAAACACAAGATCCACTAGGGTCATATCTATGCAATGCGTTGAAGTACCCCTCTTTACCCGTGGGTATGAACATGTTGAAACTAAATTGATAGTGTCCGGCTATGTTATTGCCGAAAGGTGTGATGTAAACCTGGTCGTTTCCTTGTAAAATACGCAGTGAATTTGGTGCTGATGTAGACAGATTGTTAACAATCATGCCATCCTCATCGCTACCGGGAGAATTGTTCCACGTGGTCCAAGCAGGATTATTGGCTGCCAATTTTGTGCCCGCAGTATAACTGTCAAAGTTGTCGCTGAAGATAACGGTCTGTGCCGATGCTGTAGCGAAGATTAGAAATAAGGCGATAAAAGTAAAAAAACGGTTCATAAATTTGGAATTTAGTGAAAGATAGAATAGAGTGGCAGACAACAATGGAAATATCTAATGCTTGTGGATAACTTCTGTGGCAGCCATGTATGGCGAAATACGCCGTTCACGGATCAAGGGCAGGAGACGTTCTATCTCTTGGGCTTTCTCCTCATTGTTGTAGAAATCGTTTTGTAAAGTGAAATTGATCCAGTTATAAAATATGTTGACATTTTGTTCGGTGCGGTTTTTCTCGAAGTATCCGTTGGATTTGGTGAGTTCGGCATATTGTTGGATGGTATGCCACACCTTATCAATAGCAAACCCTTCGAGTGCGGAGCATATTTCCACGGGGACAGTCCACTGGTTCTCGTTTTTGGGGAAGAGCTTGAGGGCTGCCCGATATTGGGCTTGTGCGCCGACGGCCTTGGCTTTATTGTCGCCGTCGGCTTTGTTGATGATAAGGCCGTCGGCCATCTCCATGATGCCGCGTTTAATACCCTGCAGTTCGTCGCCGGCACCGGCCAGCATCAACAGCAGAAAGAAGTCCACCATGGACTTTACCACAGTCTCCGACTGACCCACGCCCACTGTTTCGACTAAGATGACGTCGAAGCCGGCGGCTTCGCACAATACGATAGTCTCGCGGGTTTTTCGGGCTACGCCGCCGAGTGTGTTCCCGGAAGGCGAGGGGCGGATGAAGGCGTTAGGATCTACCGAAAGCTCCTCCATGCGGGTTTTGTCGCCGAGGATGCTGCCCTTGGTGCGCTCGCTGCTGGGGTCAATGGCCAGCACGGCGAGCTTATGTCCCATACCTGTGAGCATCTTGCCGAAAGATTCGATGAAGGTGCTTTTGCCTACACCGGGCACACCGGTGATGCCAATGCGCAACGATTTGCCGGAGTGCGGGAGACAGCGCTCAATGATGGCCTGTGCAATACTGAAATGTTCAGGATTGGCGCTCTCAATCATGGTGATGGCACGACTCAGAATGACGCGGTTGCCGCTGAGAATACCCTCAACATAGTCGTCCAGTGTCAACTCCCGCCTACGCTTGCGCACCAGGTTAGGGTTTACCTGTAAGGGTTGCTCAATGCCTTCTCGCTCCGTCAGTGCCGATTGAAAGTCTTGCGCCATATCGCTTGTCTTTATCCGTTATTGTTCGTAGAAATTGAAAGCCACAGCATCTTTCATGAAAGAGAAAAAGTGGAAGTTCATGCCTTTGATGAAGCCCTCTTTGATGTCCTCAATGTCCTTGCGGTTCTCTTCTGACATTACAATGTCGAAGATGCCGCTGCGTTTTGCAGCGAGGATTTTCTCCTTAATGCCCCCTACCGGCAGCAGTCGACCCCGTAGGGTGATTTCTCCAGTCATGGCGATCTTATCGCGGAGTGTCCGACCGGTGAATGCGGAGATCAGAGCGGTGAGGATGGTGATGCCGGCGGAGGGTCCATCTTTTGGAGTGGCGCCCTCGGGCACATGTATATGGACTTTTTTCTTTTCAAAAAGGGTGCTGTCAATGCCAAACTCGGTGGCGTGTGCCTTGAGGTACTCGTAGGCGATGGTGGCCGACTCTTTCATCACGTCGCCCAAGTTGCCGGTCATGGTTAGTTCGCCCTTGCCGGGAGAGGTTAAGGCTTCCACAAAGAGGATCTCTCCGCCCACGGCAGTCCAGGCTAGGCCGGTGGCAACTCCAGGCACGGAGTTGTCGAAGGCCTTCTCCAGTTGGAAAATGGGAGAACCGAGCATCTCTTTCAGGTCGGTGGGACACACTTTCTTTTCAATAGAACCCTCTTGCACCAGGCTGGCAGCCCGTTTGCGGATGATTTTTGCGAGGGTGCGCTCCAGTGTGCGCACACCCGATTCACGAGTGTATTCGCTGATGATATGTTCGATGGTACTATCGGGAATTTGCAGCAGCTTTTTGTCCATACCGTTTTCCTTCAACTGTTTAGGAATGAGGTGGTGTTTGGCAATCTGCAATTTCTCCTCGGCCAGGTATCCTGGAATTTCGATGATCTCCATACGATCCCGCAAGGCTGGATGTACATTGCCGAGGTCATTGGCTGTGGCGATAAACAGTACACGAGAGAGGTCAAAGGAGGTCTCCAGATAGTTGTCGTAGAAAGCATTGTTCTGTTCAGGATCCATCACTTCCAGCAGGGCGGCAGAGGGGTCACCTTGAACGTTCATGCCGGTGATTTTATCGATTTCATCCAATACGAACACGGGATTGGCGTAGCCTGCCTTGCGCATATTTTGGATGATGCGACCCGGCATAGCTCCGATGTAGGTCTTACGGTGACCGCGGATTTCAGACTCGTCGCGCAGGCCGCCCAAAGAGACGCGCACATACTTTCGTCCAAGCGCCGAAGCAATGGATTTGCCTAAAGAGGTTTTGCCCACGCCTGGAGGACCGGCTAAACAGAGAATGGGCGACTTCATGTCACCCTTCAGTTTCAGTACGGCCAAATATTCAATGATACGCTCCTTGACTTTGTCCAGCCCGTAGTGATCTTTATCCAGCGTTTTGCGGGCTTTGGTTAGGTCGAAGTTGTCCTTACTGTATTCGTTCCAGGGCAGATCTACCAGCAACTCGAGATAGTTGAGTTGTACGGAATAATCCGGTGCCATGGAGTTGGTGCGTTGTAGTTTTTCCAATTCCTTGTTGAAGAGCTCGGCCGTCTCTTTGTCCCATTTTTTCTTCGCGGCACGCTCCTTGAGGGAGGCATAGTCCTTTTCTGATGGCGTTCCGCCCAACTCCTCTTGAATCGTTTTTATCTGTTGGTTCAAGAAGTATTCCCGTTGTTGTTTGTCGAGTTCCTTCCGCGATTTGTCTTGTATCTGGTTTTTCAGTTCAATGAGTTGCAGGTCGCGGTGCAGAAGCTTGAGTATCTGTTTGGCGCTTTCTTCTATGTCTGGATTTTCGAGTATGCGTTGTTTCTCCTCCACGGGAACCGACAAGTTGGATGTCAGGAAGTTGAGGAGAAATACGTGACTTTCAATGTTCTTAAGGGCAAAGGAGGCCTCTCTGGGCATATTGGGAGACAGGTGCATCATGCGCGTAGCCGTATCTTTGATGGTGGAGACTAGCGCTTTGAAGTTGCGTTGCTTGGTGACATGCTCGTCAAATTCGTTGGAGACGAAAGGGGTGATTGAGCATTTGAAGTAAGGCTCCGACTGAGTGAGTTCCTGGATGACGAAGCGCCGTACACCTTGCAGGATGATGGTCACGCCGCCGTCGGGCATGGTGATGTACTTGAGGATGTGTGCCATAGTTCCCACGCGGTACAGGTCGTCCAGGGTGGGTTCTTCCACTTCGTTGGTGCGTTGAGCCACCACACCGATGGGTTCGCTACTGCGAGAGTAGTCCTGAGCCAGTCGAATTGATTTGGTGCGTCCCACGTTGATGGGGATGACCATGCCAGGGAAGAGCAGCGTGTTGCGGAGCGGCAACAGCGCAATCTCCTCGGGAATCGGCTCGTACCGGAGCTTCTGCTCGTCGTCCAAAGAGAATAGAGGAATGAAGTTGGCCTCATTGCCCATGAATTCCTCTAACAGCGATATATCTTTCATTATAGGGTCTTTAGAATAAAAAAAACTGACCTTCTTTGATAAACAAAAAAGGTCAGCAAAAGTACAAAATATTATGGATTATTTCTTGGTCGTATCCAAGTGACGGGCATATTTGTTGCGGAACTTATCCACACGTCCGGCCGTGTCAACCAGTTTCATCTTACCCGTGAAGAAGGGGTGAGAAGTGTTGGAAATCTCTAATTTTACCAGCGGATATTCATTGCCGTCTTCCCACTGAATCGTGTCTTTTGTAGCAACGGTGGATTTGGTCAAAAAAGCGTAATCGTTTGACATATCCTTAAATACAACCGTTCTATACTCTTTTGGATGGATACCTTTTTTCATTTTATTCGTGTTTTTTGTTGTCTAAAAAATTGGAGCGCAAAAATACACTTTTTTTGATTTAAATCAAGCAGTTGAGAAAAAATTATTTTTAACAACGAGGAAAGTGGATTAATTGGTCTTGAAACGGTAGTCTCCAATAGCGGCGAGGTCGGCGTTGGCCTTCACGATTTTCTGTTTGAGGTTCTGTTTGTGGCGGATGACTTTCTCCCGTACGGTCGGGTCGCCGGCAGCGAGAATCTGCATGGCGAGGATGGCGGCATTCTGTGCGCCATTGATGGCTACGGTGGCAACGGGGATGCCCGGCGGCATCTGCAGCATGGCTAAAGCGGCATCAATACCCTCAAGAGAAGACTTTACGGGCACGCCGATGACAGGTAGCGGCGTCATGGCGGCAATCACCCCGGGAAGATGGGCGGCCATCCCAGCTGCTGCTATGATGACCTCTATACCGCGCGTGTGCGCCCCCTTCGCGTATTCTGCCACCTCATCCGGTGTGCGGTGCGCCGACAAGGCCAAAACTTCAAAGGGAATCTCGTTACTCTCCAGATATTTAAGTGCAGCTTCCATTACAGGAAGATCCGATGTGCTGCCCATGATAATGCTAACTCGTGCGTTCATATAATACTGTTTTTAAGAAAAAAGACTCTTCGGACGATTGGCACAGCTTTTGCTAAGCAACCGTCCATTTTGCGACTGCAAAGATAGTATAAAAACGGAAATTTAATCGTATCTTTGCCGCCGATTTTAGAAAGGAGTATTTTATGAATGATTTATTGGATAAATTAGAACTCATTTATCAGAGATGGCAGCAGATAGGCGAAGACATCACCAAACCCGACGCCATGTCGGATATGAAGAAATTTATCAAAATGAGCAAGGACTATAAGGACTTGCAGGCGGTGGTGGATGCCTATAAACAATATAAGGATGTGATTGGAAATATCGCCAACGCTAAAGATATACTGGCCAATGAGAAGGATGAAGAGTTTCGTGAAATGGCCAAAGCAGAATTGGATACCTTCCAAGCCGAGAAGGAACGTTTGGAAGAAGACATCCGCTTCCTTTTGCTGCCTTCGGATCCTCAGGATAGCAAAAATGCCCAGATGGAAATTCGCGCTGGCACGGGTGGTGATGAGGCCAGCATCTTCGCCGGTGACCTGTTCCGTATGTACCAGCACTATTGCGATAAGCGAGGTTGGAAGATAGAAGTGCTCTCCATGACTGAGGGCACCGTGGGTGGCTATAAGGAGATTGACTTTGCCGTGAACGGAGAAGGAGTCTATGGTATCATGAAATATGAGTCCGGCGTGCACCGCGTGCAACGCGTGCCGCAAACCGAGTCGCAAGGCCGCGTGCACACTTCTGCCGCTTCGGTAGTGGTGCTCCCCGAAGCCGATGAGTTCGATGTAGATCTCAAACAGAGCGATATCAAAAAGGAGACATTCTGTGCCTCTGGCCCTGGCGGACAGTGTGTGAACACCACCTACTCCGCAGTGCGTCTTACCCATATTCCCACAGGCATTGTAGTCTCCATCCAGGATGAGAAATCCCAGATTAAGAATCTAGAAAAGGCTATGCGCGTATTGCGTACCCGTCTTTTTGAGATGGAATACAAGAAATATCTCGACGAGATTGCCTCCAAACGTAAGACTATGGTTTCTACGGGTGACCGGTCTGCAAAGATTCGCACCTACAACTATCCGCAGAACCGTGTCACGGATCATCGTATCAACTATACCATGTACAACCTTGCCAATTTCATGAATGGCGATATTGAGGAGGTGCTCCAAGCGCTGCAGGTGGCCGAAAACGCCGAGCGATTGAAAGAGGCAGTGGAATAATCCCTTTATACAAATAGTAGTTTACCCTCCACAGGGGAATAACCCATTTCGCGCAGCAGAGTGCAGTATTCATCAATTTGCTTCTGGTAACTGTCGTGGAACTGTCCCGTTTTATAGTCAATCACCATTACTTTGTCGGGCAGGAATACCACGCGGTCGGGGCGGTGTTCTTTGCCCTGAAGATCTAAAATGGAGACCTCGTTGCGGGCATCTGCGTCCGGTGCGAAACAGGGACGTAAGGACTCGTCTTCCAGAATGTGCTGGAATGCAATGCGAAGGCGTGGTTGGCGTTCGGGTTCCACATCCGTGAGAAGCTCCTCAACCTCTTCCATAGTGATAGGAAAACGGGTGAGCTTTGCCAGAAAATCGTGAACAAACGTGCCTTCTGCGCGGGCATCTCCTTCTGCGGAGGTGTCGGCGGCCTTGAAACCGGTTTTTTCCAACGAAAAATCGGTAACGGTCATGTGGGGTACAAAAGTGCCCGGCAGGGAAGATTCTTTGGCGCCGTTGTCGGGTTTCGTCCAATGAAGATCGCCAGCATAGTGGAACCGCACGTCATCGGAGTCCGTTATGAACTGGATATCTTCCTCGGAAGCGGGAGGACTTTGATGGTTTTGGATAAAGGTGTGCAGAAAATCGCCGTAGCCACTTCCTCCATTGGCACTTTTTTTGGTGATGATGTAGAGCATCTCTCCTGCGCGGGTGTGTGCTACATACAGGAGATTTAGCTTGTCCATGTCGTGACTTTGCTTCTCCACTCTGTATTTTTCTTCGTAGGAGGAGTTCTTGCAACCCGATTCGGAAAGTTCAATGTAGGCCACTTCGTCTTCCGCAACTTTTGTCCAAACAGGCTGTAGCAATTGTCCAGAATCGGTGTAAGGGACAATGACAACGGGATACTCCAATCCTTTGGATTTGTGGATGGTGCTGACTGTGATGGCATTCTG
>WARP01000542.1_pt1 | contig 17698 bp, 16 predicted proteins | sample 4769151 | NCBI WGS metagenome assembly WARP01 (sample SAMN08893023, study PRJNA449175) | gut metagenome | isolation source: rumen sample fed with dry roughage | host: cow | place: India: Nagpur | collected 2016 | reverse complement strand
AATAGCGTAACAAGCATTGGATTATATGCCTTCCAATCTTCAGGTTTACAAAATATCACATTTGAAGAGGGAGCACAACTAACAAGCATTGGATCATATGCCTTTTATGGAGCGAGCAGCCTAACAAGTATCGTGATCCCAAATAGTGTAACAAGCATTGGAGATTCTGCCTTTTCTGGAGCAAGCAGCCTAACATCAATTGTGATACCAAATAGCGTAATAAGCATCGGTCAAGCTGCCTTCCAAAATTCAGGACTGCAAACTATAACATTTGAAGAGGGAGCACAACTAATAGGCATTGGACCATATGCTTTCAGAGGAGCAAGCAGGCTAACATCAATAGTGATACCAAATAGCGTAACAAGCATTGGAGATTCTGCCTTCCTAAACACAGGGTTAACAATAATTTACACAAGTATCTCTTCTAAACCTACTAACTGGAATTCTAACCGGGTTTCTAACGATGTTACTGTAGTTTGGGGATATGAACAAACAGTTGAAAATGATGGAGTACTCTATGCGTTATCAACAAAGGGTGTTGCTTATGTAATTGGTACAAATGAATCAATGACTAGCAATGTTGTAGTACTAGATTACATCAATGGCTATGAAGTCATAGAAATAGCTAATAGTGCATTCAAAGATAATCAAATTATTGAAACTATTTATATACCAAACACGATTGTGAAAATAGGATATCAAGCATTTTATGGTGCAACTAATCTTACTTTGGTAGAATTTGAAGTTTACAGTCAATTAGGATATATTGATGCGTATGCTTTTGGTAATTTATCAAACTTAGAAGAAATTATTCTACCGATTAGTGTTTCAACTATTAAAAATAATGCTTTTGCAAACACTGCTAATTTAACCATAAATACAAATCATGAAACCAAACCTTCAGGTTGGGAAGATAATTGGAATCCTAATAACTTAAATGTTGTTTGGTCATATAATGAATAGCAAAAGCAATTTTTAATAATTAGGTAAAAATATTATTTATCTAAATAAATATAATGAATGATGAATTTAAGAAGCTAATGCAATGTTAAGAAACCTAATTAACTCTGCTCTGCTATGAAAAAGTGGGACATATAGGTACCACCTTTGAGAAATAAAATAAAAATGCTATAATTTAACCAACAATTACGTATTTAACATTAGTCAGCGGGGTAAGTGAAATTGGATTTAAAACCATTATGTCAAAGAATAGCTGATAGATTAGGTATTGATCCATTAGTAATAAAGTTTGAAAAAATAATTGATGATAGCAAACTTTATATAAAAGAGGAATACGTAGCTATCAATAAAAAGTTTGAGAATGATTATGAGGAATGTGCAAAAAGTATCGCACATGAATACAGACATGTTTTTCAAATATTTTATGTGAGTTTATTTTCTAATGAGCGTTCCCAAAGATGGCAAAAGGAACTACAAGATGTAGTTAATAGTTCAAATATGGATACATGTGGTAGTAACTACATAGCTCAAGAAATTGAACTTGATGCCTTTGCTTTCACTAAGTACTATCTTGAGAAATTTGAAAACATAAAAGTTGTAAACAGGATTGATAAATTGGATTTATACATTCACGAATATATAAAAAGATCTAAGGATATATTGTAGAATTTTAAGCTTTCTTGATTAGATTTGCACATAGAATGATGTTAGAACATTTTGGACTAAGAACAATAATTATACGATGGAGAAACAATAATGAAAATTCACTACTTTCAAAGATACCACTCAAAAGAAAATGTAGCCACTGCAAATACTATGTTATTGCTGTCAAGATTTTATGCTTATTCATCAGATAAGTTTTTTAGATTCTTAAAATCCGAGATTTTTTCTGATGCATTTGAACCTGAAATTATTTTCAACCTTCAAGAAAAAAGCAAGGATAGTGTACCAGATGCAACAATTACACAAGAGAGTTTTAAACTAGTTGTAGAAACTAAAATGTCAGATTGGTTTAGTTCTGACCAATTAATCAGACACTTGAGTTCATTCGGTGAAGAAAGATTCAAGGTTTTGATATCTTTAGCACCTACAAAAATGAGTGAAGAAAAGAATGAGGATTTTGAAACAAAGCTTAAAGAACATAATACCTTCCTGAAATATCCAATTATACACTTAAATACTACATTTGAAAAAATAGTAGAGGGTATTCAAGGTTTTATTGACGACAAGGATTTTGAAATGCAGGATGTCATTGATGATTATTTGAGTTACTGTTATAAAGACAACCTTATAGCTGACTCTTGGAAACGAATGAAAATGCAACTAACTAGCACTACCTTTGATTTTAATGTTAGAGAGAATGTCTATTATAATAATGTTTCTCGAGCATACTCTGAACATGATTACCTTGCTCTATATAAAGAAAAAAGCATACGAGCAGTTGGTAAGATTATTGCCATAATTACTGCAACTACTACTGATTCTGGAATTAAGTTTAAGGCAGAACGTGGAGAGTTAAGCCAAGAAAGAAAAGAATTAATTAAGGAAGCAATTGAAGATGCAAAAAATTATGGATATGTGTTATCAAATGAGAGGTACTTTTTCGTAGATAAGTTCTATGAAACAGATTTTAAGAAAGTATCTTCAGGTGCTCCTATGGGATCAAGGCTGTTTGATTTAACCAATGTATTAGGATTAGACAAATTGCCCTCAACGCAAGAAATAGCGAACTTACTAAAATTGAAGACGTGGAACTAATTAATCTAGTATTTGATAGGTAAATGAATCAAAACAGGTTGAAACTATTAAAAAGGCAAATGCCAAAAGGAGATACGAACGCATGAATAATATAGACGGAATTTTAGATGATTTTGAAGAATATTGTACAAATGAGATAGTGTCTGGAAAAGCAAGATCATACAAATTAGCAATTAAATACCTTTGCGATTACTTAAAGATAACTCAATTTGACAACGAGTCTATTGCTAAGATAGAAAACACTGCTAATTTATTAAAAGATTATAACAGTAGTACGTATCAAGAAGTCCTTTCATTTTTAACTAAGAGAAGACAGTCCTCATATTTATTAAAAGGATGGATCAATACAGGAGTCAATCAATTTTTAAGATTTATGAATTAAATATAATATCTTGTTACGAAGGGTAATACAGGTTAATCCTGTAAATAAAATGGCAATAGCCAGAAGAAGAATAGGTTAAGTAAATAAATGCCTAAAGAGTACTTGGGTTACTATGATATAGAATGCTTCCGAGATGACACTAGGTTATGGTGATATTCCGCATACAAGTACCATTTGGCATAATTACAAAATGGTCTTTCCTTTTGTATTAATTTATTATTAAGAAAATATAGTATGTAAAATTTGAAATGATGTTTTCGTCCAAAAATGTTATAATTAACAAAAATGAACAAAATATGATTTCGAAATGAGCTCTACATCGGAGGGAAATATGTATAAAAAAATGAGATTATTTTCGCTTTTACTTGGTTTGATATCAGTTTTACTCTTATCAGCCTGTACTAATAGCGTCGAGTTTACTATAAATTTCGACTCAAATGGTGGATCTGAAGTATCTTCTATAAAAACAGATGGAACATCATCAATTACATTACCAAATGACCCAATAAAGGATGGTTATTCATTTGCTGGTTGGTATTGGGATAATAGTACATTTAGAGATCTCTTTACTGTGAACTCTTTACTTGAAAGAGGTATAAGTGGAAATCTCACGGTTTATGCAAAATGGATTATTAATCAATATACGATCACATTCAATAGCAACGGGGGTTCTTCTGTATCGTCTATCACGCAAGATTATGACACTTTAGTGATAGCTCCAGCTAATCCGACTAAACTAGGATATACTTTTTCGGGTTGGAGTCAACCAGTACCAATTAAAATGCCAGCAGAAGACATCACACTATATGCTAAATGGAACATTATAACTTATATCAATTATTATATTCATCCAGATGATTATGATCCACTTAAAGACATATCATTAGCACCAGGAGAAACAATAATCCAGGTTTCATTAGGTGGAGGACATAGTGCAGCCTTAACCTCTGAAGGTAGACTCTTCACCTGGGGAGATAATTCTGCTGGTGAATTAGGTGATGGAACAACTAGAGATAAATATACTCCCACTGAAATCACCAGCCGCTTTAGTTTAGCTACAGGAGATAAGATTATCTCGGTTTCATTAGGTTATAATTATAGTGCAGCCTTAACATCAAGTGGCAGACTCTTCACCTGGGGATATAATTGGGATGGTCAATTAGGTGATGGAACAACCACAGGTGATAGAACCAGCAATAGATCTACCCCAACAGAAATTACCAGTAGAATTAGTCTAGCTACCGGAGACAAGATCATCCAGGTTTCATTAGGCAACTCTCATAGTGCAGCCTTAACATCAAGTGGCAGACTCTTCACCTGGGGATATAATGAATTTGGTCAATTAGGTGTTGGTATAAGAACCAGGAATAGATCTACCCCAACAGAAATTACCAGTAGAATTAGTCTAGCTACGGGAGATAAGATTATCTCGGTTTCATTAGGTTATGATCATAGTGCAGCCTTAACCTCAAATGGCAGACTCTTCATCTGGGGACGTAATGATAGTGGTCAATTAGGCGATGGGACAGAAACCCAAAGATATACTCCAACCGAAATCACCAACCACTTTAGTTTATCCACAGGAGACAAGATCATCCAGGTTTCATTAGGTGATGTTCATAGTGCAGCCTTAACATCAAGTGGCAGACTCTTCACCTGGGGAAATAATCTTTATGGTCAATTAGGTGATGGAACAACCATAAGTGATAGAACAACCACCGAGAGATCTACCCCAACAGAAATCACGAATAGATTTAGTTTAGCTACCGGAGACAAGATCATCCAGGTTTCATTAGGTTATAATCATAGTGCAGCCTTAACCTCTGAAGGTAGACTCTTCACCTGGGGAAATAATGCTGATGGTCAACTAGGGGATGGAACAACTTTTTTTGATGCAATAGATAAATATACTCCCACTGAAATCACGAATAGATTTAGTTTAGCCACGGAAGATAAAATTATCTCGGTTTCATTAGGTTCATATCATAGTGCAGCACTAACTTCCAGTGGCCGACTCTTCACATGGGGAATCAATTATTCTAATCAACTAGGGGATGGTACAAACACTAACAGATCTACCCCAACAGAAATCACACAAGCACACTATGAATTATTACATTCTGATACAGTCATATACAATCAAAGTATTATGGAATACGTACCATTACGAGATGGATATATATTTAGTGGTTGGTACAGTGATATCAATTTAAATACACCATATATATTTGGGTCTATGCCCGCAGAAGATATTACACTTCATGGTAAATGGGTATCAAAAGATTGAAAAAAATATTTTATTGGCTCAACACCCCACAATAAGTAGATAGTTGAAGAACCTATTTTGATACAAAGAAATCACTACTTTCAAACAAATCCAAAATAAAAGGGCGAAATTAAGCCATATTTACAGGGGTGCTAAAAATCAGTTAAGGGTGCTAAAAAAATCATGGGGTGCTAATTTGTATCAAAATAGGTAGCATCACACAGTCGAGTAAAGGGGATTTAAACCCTATTGAATATTCTTGGGGTTAAAAGATCAATGATGGTGTTCCGACAAGATAATTTCTAAGTAAAATCAAAAAAAATGTTGCTTTGGTATTTTAACCACCTGTCTAACCTTGTAAGGGTAAACATATTTTAGTCGTTTTTGATGTTACTTCAATACACACAGGGTTGGTTTTGCAAGCAATATGGTTTTTTCAACGCACGTTGAAACTATCACATTGCTTTCTCTAAAAACCGCTTAACAAAGCCATTATTATAATAGAACAAGAAGCATTCCCCCCTTAAAAACCGGGTTAAATGCTTCTTTTTTGTTTTTTGCCCAATGTGGAAACAAATAGAAAAGCACTACGATAAAGAACTTTTAGTTGTTATTGGTTGGAAAACGCCAAAAATAATGCACGGTTTCGATTATGCTTTAAGCATATAGATAAAAGTTGACTATTTTGATATGCTATAAATAACATGGAATACTGGCTTTAAAACCAGCCTAGAAATAAAGGGAATTCAGAAATGAGTTCCTTTTTGTTTTTGCAGAGATACTTGTAGTATTCCAACTGGTAAACTATTACAGTTTTATGCAATGACAGTTGTACAGTTGGAGTGATTGAATGAAAGGGAAAATGCTAGATCTGTATGAGCGTTGGGAAGAATCTGGGTATCTAAATAGTAGATTAAAAGCCATATCTGAAATGATATCTAAACGAGCAACTCAAAGACAGGTTGCTGAATACTTAGGTATCACAGAAAAGGCACTCTTTAAGTTAAGAAAAGCCCATCCTAAATTGAACAAAGCATGGCATTCAATTAGATTATGCTAAAGAGATTATTCTAAACGAAGTATTGAAACCACTCATCGGAGAAGACCTTTCTCATATTCAAGTTTTAATTAATCCAACAGGTGCTTTTGTCGTTGGCGGTCCGTATGGTGATTCTGGATTAACAGGTAGAAAGATTATCGTTGATACTTATGGTGGTTATGCAAAACATGGCGGTGGCGCATTCTCTGGCAAAGATGTGAGCAAGGTAGACCGCAGTGCGGCTTTTATTATGCCAGATTTGTAGCAAAAGCCCTTGTAGCGGCAAATTTAGCGGACAGGTGCGAAGTTTGCGTATTCTATTCCATCGGAGTAGCAAACCCTGTAAGTGTTTCAGTTGATACCTTTGGAACAGGGGTTACTTTAGATGAGGTTTTGTTGAAGTTGATTAAAGAGAACTTTAACTTTACGCCATCAAGTATTATCAAAGAATTAAACCTGGACAAGGTGAAGTTTAAACCGTTATCATCTTATGGACATATAGGACGACTAGATCTTGATGTAGCATGGGAACAAGTAGATGCTAAAGCAAAACAACTAAGTGAATCTTATGAGCAAACCAAAAGAACTGCACAGGTTCTATAAGTCTCCTGCATGGCTTGCTGCTCGTGAACTGAAGATAGTAACAGTCAATTGCCTTTGTGAGAGATGTGGACGGATTGGAATCGAAGTTCATCACAAAGAAAGACTCACTGTTGAGAATGTGAATGATTCATCTGCTAGTCTTAATCAAGACAACTTGGAACTACTTTGTAGAGAATGTCACAACCAAGAGCGTGAACGGTTTAGTAATAAGATTAGATTTGATAAAGATGGGAACTTAATAAATCCAGAAAAACCTAATTAAAATAAACATTGTTTGATATAATGATTATAAAAGAGGTGTTTCTATGTTGAGAAAAAGTGCTTTGGCCTTGATCGCTTTATTATTGATCATTACATTAGTTGGTTGTGTAGAACCAGAAACCAACGACAGCAATACAGGTGTTTCTAATTACACTATCACATTTAATTCAAATGGTGGAAGCAGTGTTTCATCAATTACTAGACAATCTGGTTCATCTGTATCAGCACCTTCTAATCCAACTAAAAGTGGATATACATTCGATGGTTGGTATACAACTAGCACACTTACAACTAAAGTTTATTGGCCAGTTACCTTAAACAGCAATAGCACATATTATGCAGGTTGGAAAGCTAATGTGATCACAACGAATTACACTATCACATTTAATTCAAATGGTGGAAGCAGTGTTTCATCAATTACTAGACAATCCGGTTCATTTGTATCAGCACCTTCTAATCCAACTAAAAGTGGATATACATTCGATGGTTGGTATACAACTAGCGCACTTACAACTAAAGTTTCTTGGCCAATTACCTTAAACAGCAATAGAACATATTATGCAGGTTGGAAAGCTAATGTGATTACAACCAACATAACAAGATCAAACTTTAGTACATACTTCAGTGCGACTGTTACAGAGACAAAAATTTCGACATCGACAAGAGGATCTGATGTCACATTGAGATTGGATGTAAATAAAAAGCAAACCGTAAAAAGTATTTCATCTACAATATATGTAACTTTTGATGTAACAATTAGCTATCAATATTATAATGGGAGCAATACTTATAGTGGGACAGCAAAAAAAACAGTTAGTGTTTCATTAAGTTCCTTATCATCATTGCCCTACAGCACAACTTTTAATTTAAGATTAGACAACTATGGACCTTTAGCTAATTATAAAATCACGAGTTTTACATTTTCAAACGTATCTGGACAGATTACTTAGTTAAGTAAAATACCTATAAAAAAAACAATCCTCCACCCATTATTGTTTAATTTAAGCTAGGGTACCGCATGGGTGGGCTTTTAAAAAATGGATGGCAATTTTTTTGAAATTCTATTGTTTAAAAATGAATTATCATTTGTTATGGGAGGGATAACTATTGAATAAACGTGTAGATGATGTAGATTATATGGATGAAAAAGATAAACCCGAAGATTTTCCAGCAAATAATAGAGAAGCTAGATTACTACAGATTTATGAATTACTTACTCAAATTCCAAAAAACCCTGACTATAAAGTAAGAGAAGTATTGTCAGCACTCTGTATTGAAACAGATTTAAACGAGAAAAATTCACTAGGAGTGATGAGATTTACAACGTATGAAGTTACATTAATCAACTCGATTTATTACCTTGCTTCAGTTATGCATGCAGAGTTTATTAAGGTGTATCTATATCGAGAGATAATTTCAATTGAAAGACAGTTCCGTATGTGGGGTAACATGAAAAGAGAGTTCGGATTACCCGAAGATGATGAACAAGAAACCATAGGTTCATTGATACCTATGCTGAAAATATTCTATGTAGTTTACTCCAATTTTAAAACTAACAGATCTAGAACTTTTGTCGATGAAATAATTAACACCTATAATACATTTGTTCAAAATACAACAGATGAAGACATTATCAATGAGAGAACAAGAAATCTAATTTCAATGATTCTAGATTTGTCTTATGTTGAATCATATAAGACATTTCCAGTTCTAAAATTTGATAGATCCGAGTTGAAAAAACTGTTCGATTTTGTTGCAAGTGTTCTAAAAAGAACCAATCAAAATATTTCTAAGAGACCTTTGTTGGGCGTGATGTGCATCATGCTAAGTAACTATGTTTTTAAATCTAGGAATGGCTACAACGATGATAATTTATATAAATGCTTATCGGATGATACACTAGGAAAAGCACTAGATAATTATGAAATATGGATGAATGAAACAAGTAATTTAAATGATAAAAGAGAAGGAAAATTCATAATTGATTTATTTACTAATAAAAGTTGGATTGATTTAGAATGGGCAAAGAAGGCTCGTCTTAATCAACGGAAAAGTTATGTGTCCTCATTTGTTAAAGGGTTTCCATCTGATAAGATAAAAATGAAATATGGTGGAAATCTTCTAGGGTATAAGAACGATAAAGTAGCAGCTACAATTGCACCATTTGTCGTTGTTAAAGGACAAGGATTATCATTAGGACATGTAGTCGTATACGACATTATTTATTCTAGAAAGGAAGCTAAAGAAGAGCTTAACTTCCTGTTTAGTATAATTGATGGATTTAATGTAAACGATGATGAAAAAACCGAGTTTTTAGAGGCTATACTACCCTATTGGAAATATTCATTCAAGGATTCTAGATGGAAAGAGGAGAATGAAAGAAGATATGAAATTCTATTTTTCGAATCTTATAATTATCTTGAAACTTCAGTAGCAGATAATTTTTTCAAGATTAAAACAACATTACTCAACTATCCTGATATCGCTATTGTAAGAGAGCACAAGTCAAGATTAATTGATAGAAGAATGGATAAACTTGGTTTTATTTCTAATAAAGAATATCAGTTCTGTAAAGATTGTCTAAGTAGTGATTTTGACAATTCTAGAGCTTTATCATGTTCTGTTTGTGGATCTATATCAGTAGAATTGATGAACAAACGTGACTAACTCATGTTGCTATTTTTGCTTAAGTTTGATAAAGGTTAGGCACTTTAATAATGAATATTGAATACGAGCGACTGCGGTCGCTTTTTTCATCGGTTGATGAAACAAAAACAAAACTTGTAGATAACTTGATTCAACAAGCAGCATTTATGAAGGTTGAACTTGCAATCCTTCAGGAGCAAATCAGAAAACATGGAGCTGTACAGGTTTCTAATAAAGGTGCCCAAAGACAAACTGAAGCAGCTAAGTATTATACAAAACTGGTGAATTCATATGGAACAGTCATCAAAACACTTAACTCCATAATGGGTAAAAACATTATTGATGAAGATGATGAATTTGACAAGTTTATAGGTAGAATATCAGAATGAACCATTTACTGAAATATTATTATGAGATTAAAAATGGAAATATCAGAGTTGGAAGAGAACTATTTACAGTCCTAGAATCACTCATTAAAGATATGGATAACCCAAGATACATTTTTGATGAACGTCCTGGAAACATAAGAATCGAGTTTATAGAAACCTTTTGTAAACATACCAAGACTCCATTTAATGGCGAACCATTTATTTTAGGACTCTGGGAGAAAGCAATCCTTCAAGCAGCTTATGGATTTAAGATGGCAGATACCAACTTAAGAAGATTCAATGAAGTAATCCTGCTGATTGCCAGAAAGAATGGTAAGACTACATTCATTGCAGGTATTGATCTTGCAGAATTCTTTCTATCAAAAGGTGGAGTCGATATCGTATGTGCTTCTAATACATCAGAACAGGCTAACATCTTATTTGATGAAATCAATAATATGAGAGAGAGCTCGAAAGCTCTATCGAATGAAAAAAGAAGTAAGAAAAATATCTTCCACATATACTCACCAAAAACCAAGAACGAAATAAAGAAATTATCTGCTCAATCAAGAAATAAGGATGGCTACAATATAGAGGTTGGATGTATTGATGAGGTTCATGAAATGACTGATTCAAAAGTCTATGATGCCATCAAGCAAAGTCAATCAACTAAAGAAGAGCCGTTAATCTTTATCATTACAACTGAAGGTAATACAGTAGGTGGTTTCTTAGATAGTAAACTTGATTATGTTAGAAAGATGATCAAAGGCGAGATTGAAGATGAACGTGTACTTCCCTGGCTATATACTCAAGACTCAATTAATGAAGTATATGAGGATAAAAGATCATGGCAAAAAAGTAATCCGAGTATTGGAACTGTTAAGACATATTCATACTTAGACGATTTGATGAATAAATCTAGGCATGACTTAGCAACGCGAGTTACGATGCTTTGTAAAGACTTCAACGTTAAACAATTAGAACAAGGATCATGGTTGACTTATAATGATCTAAACAATGAAGTAACCTTTGATATCAATGAGCTAAGAAACAGTTACGCCATTGGAGGTGTTGACTTATCATCGACAACTGACCTTACAGTTGCTCTATTATTATTGATAAAAGATGGTAAGAAGTATGTTATTCCACAATTCTTTATGCCAAGTGAAGTTATTAAACGCAGAAAAGAATAGGATAACGTGCCATATGATATTTGGGTTCAACGAGGTTTAATTACAGTAACTGAAGGTAATCAAAATGACTTCACACTAGTTACACAGCGCTTTCTAATGATGATAAGAACCTATGAGATCAGACCACTATGGGTTGGTTATGACCCCTGGAATAGTCAGTACTGGACTAAAGAAATGGAAGACTTAGGTTTTGAGATGGAAAAGGTCAGACAAGGTATCTACTCCTTATCAGAACCAATGAAACAATTAGAAGCAGATCTGAAAAATGGCAATGTGATCTACAACAATAATCCAATTATGAAATGGAACTTATCCAATACTCAAGCGAAAATTGACATCAATGGAAACATTCAACCATCAAAACTTGGAAGCAAGTCTAAGAGGATTGATGGAGCTGTAGCACTTATCATTGCTTATGCGATTTTAAATAGATATAAGATTGAGTATGAGAACATGCTATAATTACTTTAAATGAAGGAGTGATAATGCATGAATAAAGATGTAATCATAATTGATGAGAAGATGGATATTCTTGATGAAAGCTATGAACCACCAAAACAGGAAAACTCAAAACCTAAAGTAAATGCAGAAGGTCAAAAGATTTATACAGTTAGATTATTTGATAGGTCTATTTACCGTAAAGCAAATGTTAAAGTATACATACCATCAAATGAGTTGTCAAATCACAATGAACCACATGTTCATATAGTAATAGATAAAGAGTTTGAGTTTGTAGTGAATATCAGATACATTAATATTATTAAAGAACCACAACAATACAAGTCGAAATTAAAAAACTCAGTAATCGGTCTTGCAGAACAGGAAATTCAACTATTTAGAAGTGAATGGAATAAAGCAAATACATTACTTAAATTTATCATAAACGATGAAGGAGTATTTACTGAGAAGACAATTAAGAATTAACGGAGGTCTCTATGGCCATATTTAAGCGAAAGAAAAAACAGGGTTCAGCTGAGTCCTTTAAATTTGTAAATGAAATAAATCTACCACTTACAAGCTTTGGAAACAACATCTCAAAATCAGATGTCGTAAAGATTGCGATTGATATGATAGCAAGTCAGTGTGCAAAACTAAAACCAAGATACATAAAGAAAGCGAACGATAAGACAGTTACAGAGAAATCTGGCAAACTGTCTTTTATTTTAAAGCATCAACCAAATGAAGTCATGACGCCTTATCAATTTATCTATATGGTGATTACGACACTCTTCATGAATGACAATGCATTCATTTAGCCAATGTTTGATGGTTCAACCGGTGAAATCAAAGCACTTTATCCACTTAAACCGTCCATCGTTGAACCAATCATTGATTCAAGTGGTAGTTACTACTTAAAGTTTAGCTTTGATAGTGCAGATTCCTTCACGATTCCATATGAGAACATTATTCATATTAAAAGGTTTTATCACACGAATCAGATCTTTGGTGGATCAAGTTCAAAAGGCGACCAAGAAGCACTCTTAAAGACAATTCAAATCAATGAGAACGTACTTCAAGGTATCGATAATGCACTTAAGAGTTCAATGCAAATTAAAGGGTTACTAAAAATGAGTGCCATGTTAAGTGAAACTGACAAAAAGAAACTCGAAAGCAAAAGTATACTATGAAACGTTTGTCAAAGTTGAAGAGCAAATTAGAAAGCTTTGTATTGATGCAGAAAAGAATTATACCAAGGGCGATCAAAAGAAGAAATACGTGATAACAAATATTAATCAGTTCCTTCTTGATCAGAAGATTACAATTGATATAGGTACTATTGACGGCATTATTGAATCAATTATAGATGTTTCTAACCAAATTAACAAACCAAGATAAAAATGACTTTTAGAGCCACATGAAGCCATTTATGATTGACTAAAATGTATAAATTTGATATAATATATATGTAGCATAACATATCGGTAACCATTCCGCTTGTTATGCTACTTTTTTATTATTACGACATTTTAAAAAATGTGTTCATAGAAATGAAACATCACTTTTAGATTTAATAGCGAGAAAATAAGATACTAATTAAAAGTAAATTAGATACCTTCCATATACTATCAGTTGTAAACCTGTAACTAATTATTCTTATTTTGCACATTGAGTTTTAGGGATAGAATAAAAATGATATAATTTTAATAACAGCAAATCGAGACAGATTAATAATAAGTTTTAAAAATTAGGAGATAATATGGATAATTTTGATGTCATAATTTCAGCTGTAAGGATCGTAGAGAAAATACTTAACTTCCCTGCTCCTGAGTTATTTATTATTGAACAGAACCAACTGCCTAATAGTGAAATAACAGGCATGTACATATTTGATGAGAATGAAATTATATTTAACGAAGATTGGGTTTTAAGAAGTAATTGGACTGAAGTTATCATTACGGCTTTTCACGAGATGAGACACGCTTATCAAGGTTACTGTATACGCACCCAAAGCAGAGAGCCACAGTCGACATTAGATAAATGGGAGTACGAAACACTAAACTATATAATGCCTTCAGGCAAAAACAACGAGATTGATGATGAATCGTATCTTAAACGGGAAATTGAAATAGATGCGATTGCATTTGCTCATAAAATGATGTTGAAACATTTTAAGTTAAAAACTGTTGTGCCAAAAATTATATATAAAAATGTTAAAAACAAATTATTAACAATCTGAAAGATAACGGGTTTTTCTTATATTGTATAACAATATATACGTATTATGCTATAATTTCAAGTGAAGTATAGTTTTTATAATATAAATATAAACTTAAATATAGGAGGATTTATGAAGGAATTTAGAAGAATATTTTTAAGTATAACATTGTTACTTGCATTAATAACGCTTGTAGGATGTACAGGGTTAGATGGAAATGATGGTAATGATGGCGAACCAGGTAAAGATGGTGTGTCAATTACGCAAGTTATCATTAATGATCAAGATGAATTGATCATTACTTTTAGTGATGGAACAACTAGTAATTTAGGTGTTGTACGTGGCGAAGATGGCACGAACGGATCTAATGGTTTTGGTGTTTCATCTTTTAGTTTAAATGATGAAGGAGAACTTGTTGTTACTTATAGTGATAATACAACAAAAAACTTAGGGAAAATTATTGGTGCAAATGGCAATCCGGGTGCTGATGGTAAAGAAGTAAGTCTACAAGTAGCAAATGGTTACATCCAGTGGAAGTATGATACGGATGAAACATGGATTAACTTAATTGAGTTATCAAGTTTAGTAGGAGCAAAAGGTGATACGGGTAATGCAGGTAGTGATGGTACTGATGGAAAAGAAGTATTATTCCAATTAAGTGCAACTCATATCCAGTGGCAATACGTAGGAGATAGCACGTGGAAAGATTTAGTCGCTTTATCGACTTTGGTTGGTGCTAAGGGTGAACAAGGAAATCCGGGTGCTGATGGTAAAGAAGTAAGTCTACAAGTAGCAAATGGTTACATCCAGTGGAAGTATGATACGGATGAAACATGGATTAACTTAATTGAGATTGCATCGCTTACAGGAAGTAATGGAGATGATGGTATAAGTATTTCTAATACAGAAATTAATGTCAATGGCGAATTAATTGTTACCTACAGTGATGGTAACACTCAAAACTTAGGAAAACTATTTAAACCTTATGTGGTTCAATTTGTTGATTACAATGGCTATGTTTTAAACGTGCAACATGTTTTATATGGACATGCGGCAACAACTCCAACAAGTCCAGAAAGAATAGGTTATACATTTAATGGTTGGAGTGTTGCATTTGATAACATTACCGATAATTTAGAAGTTGTCGCAACCTATACTATTAACACATTTGAAATCACATTTGAATCAAATGGTGGAAATGAATATAGTAATTTAACTGAAGTACCGTACGGTACTACAGTTGTACTACCAACCCCAACAAAAATAGGTTATTTCTTTGCAGGTTGGTATTTAGATGACACGATCAATGGATATCAGTTTACAAATACATCACTTGTTCAAACGAATATTACACTTTATGCAAGATGGGAACTACAACCTTACGTTGTCAGCTTTTATGATGAACATGATGTCTTAATTAAATCCGAATATGTCTTGTATGGTGGTAATGCACATGCACCAGAAGCACCTAAATTGGGATACCATTTAGTTGGATGGGATACTGATTTTACCAATATAACAAACAATTTAGATGTGAGACCTATTTATGAACCAAATACCGACACACCATATACGATTAATTATTACAAAGAAGCAATTGGTGGATTAACATATGAACTTTATGAATCAGTAATCTTCTATGGAACAAGTGATGTTTTGGTAGATGCTACTTTTAATACTTATGAAGGATTTATCTTTAATACAAATCACGTAGATAAAAAGTTATCAGGTTACCTAGCAGTTGATGGCTCATTAACGCTTAACCTTTATTATGATAGAGTACAATATGATGTGCATTTTTATGATAATAATAATTTCGTTTTTGAGACAATTTCAGCATATCATGGCCAAGATATCACACCACCAACAGCACCAGATGTTTTGGGGTATACATTTGAATCATGGAGTGAAACGTTAATTAATGTTACTGAAACGAAACACGTGTATTCACAATACACACCGAATCAGTATGTGATTACACTTGATGTCAATAGTGGGGATGCATTAGACAGTGATAAGCTTGAAGTTATATTTGATGATATAGTCACTGGTTTAGTTATTCCTACAAGATTAGGTTATACGTTTGTCAAATGGGTAGATATAAACGACAATGAATATCAAAATGGTGACTTATACCAAGTGGCAGAGGACATCACACTAACTGCAGTTTGGGTAGCCAATGATGCGTCTTACTCAGTGAATTATTACTTAGAAAACTTAGATGGAACATATGCCTTATTTGAAACAAATACCATTGATGGAGCAACTGACCTTTATGTAGAAGCAGTTTTAAAATCATATATTGGTTATACAGTTAATACTGGTCATGCTAATAATCAGTTAAATGGAACCGTATTAAGTGATGATTCACTGGTTTTAAGTGTTTATTATTTAAGAGAAGTTTATACAGTTACATTTGTTGATTTTGATGAATCTGTTATTTCAGTTGACGAAGTTAAATATTTAGGAACAGCAATTGCACCATCTAATCTAGCCAGAACGGGCTATACATTTAATGCATGGAATAATTCATTTAATGAAATTACTACAGATTTAACCATAACAGCAACCTATACAATCAATTCTTATACTCTAACTTTTGATGTAGATGGTGGAGAAGCAATATCACCACAAACGGAAAACTATAATACTCTTATTACATTGCCTATTCCTATAAGAGATGGATATTATTTTGATGGCTGGCTATTTCACAGTCACATCATTACTGAGATCTTGTTAACTGATAATGTAACTGTAATAGCAACGTGGGTTTATTTAGAAGACCATATTATTACATTAAACACAAATGGTGGGAATACATTAGATGATATCGTTGTTCAATATGGCACGGTTATCTCTACGCTGCCAACACCAACAAGAACAGACTATACTTTTGATGGATGGACATTAGATGGCAATCCAGTTACTTTACCATACACATTTTTAAGTAGTGCAGATATTGAGTTTGTAGCAGTATGGATTGGATTATCTGAGGGTATTTCATATGAAGTTAACAATGATGAAGTCACGATTCTTTCATATTCAGGATCTGAAACAGATTTAATTATTCCTGATACCATTGCTGGACTCCCAGTAACAACAATTGGAACTGGTGCATTCTCGGGTAATACTACGATTGAATCGCTTACTTTAGGTCAGTATGTAACAACCATTCAAGCACAAGCATTCTATCAAATGACCAGTTTAACATATTTAGAGTTACCAGCAAGTGCTCAAAGTTTTGGCACACAAATTTTATTTGGCTCTAATAGTTTAGAACATTTGGTTTTATCAAGTGAATCCAATTATCAGTTAAGATATTACTTTGGTAACAATATTAACTTTATACCAAATACACTAAACACATTAGAGTTTTCAGAAGGTTCACAAAGTATTAATATAACCTTAACCCAAAGCAATTTAGGAAGTATTACAAGTATTATCATACCTAATTCTATTACTGAGATTCCTGCTGAAACTTTCACTGGAGCAAGCAGCCTAACATCAATGACTTTACCTTTTGTAGGGCAAAGTAGAACTGCATCAGGAACAAATGCTTACTTTGG
>WARP01003058.1_pt1 | contig 17720 bp, 22 predicted proteins | sample 4769151 | NCBI WGS metagenome assembly WARP01 (sample SAMN08893023, study PRJNA449175) | gut metagenome | isolation source: rumen sample fed with dry roughage | host: cow | place: India: Nagpur | collected 2016 | reverse complement strand
CAATCATGTTTGTTTACTTGAATTAGGATAATAACGGTGGGTTGTTAAAAAAACTGTCGCATCGAACATCTCTTATACTCCCACGACCGATCTTTCTGTTAACGAAATTTCCGGTATCAAAAATATGACTCTCACATTAACCCCAGATCAGATCAAAGAAAAGTTTGGACCGATGTTCTGTCACCGGCTCCTTGTGATGACCGATGAGAAAAACGGCATTGTCGAGATCCATGAACAATGTCATGCAAGAGGCCCGATCGAATGGGACCACATGAACCGAAGAAGAGCAAAAGGCGCCCTGATCTCAGCAAAAACCGAAGGGACCTCAATGACGATGATCGCAAAAATCGGTTCCTATCCCGTCAGCTTTGGGCCCTCCGATACGGAACTCGGCGGCCAGGCACTTGAAGCCGTAGTTGTAGAGGGAACTGAAGTACGAACCTCCTGGGCAGGAGCGGCCGGGGCCGGTGTTGGGGTCGCTGCATGCTTATCCCAGGCGCCTGGCGTCCTCAGAACGGAATATGCCAGTGAAGAAGATCTGAAAGTCGGCGGTGCACGTATCTGCAGAAGCACGATCATTCTCCCGAAGTATGAAAAGATCACCTTCGGCATAGATGATACTGATACGAAAGAGGGAGGAGCAACCTGGGTCCTTGCTTTGAAGTGCGGCGAAGCCTGTTCTATTGAAGGGGCCACCTTCCTTGGCATGCGGATCATCCAGCTCAACCCGAAAGCTCCGGAAAAGACCACCAACTGTACCGGTTCAGTGATCACGTTTGCGGTAAAGCCTGAGAAGAAGGATGAACTTATCGCCTTTGTCAAAGCATTCGTCGAAGAAAGAACGATGAGCAAAACGACCGGGATCTGCTACTTTGCCGGCATTCGTCTTCCGGACTCGGCATATGCAAAGCGGGTCAAGACCGAACTCCTGACACGTGAAGAGGCCGTGAACGAGGCGGAAAAACTCGGCATCACCTTTATCGACAGTGCAAACGGAAAAGGAAGGATAGGGGCTCTTGGAGCACTGCTCTGGGCAGACGGCGGAGTGGAAGCTGCCGGCTTGTACGGAGAGAAAGCCTGATACAAACTACCAGTTCCCTCTCTATTCCTCTCTATTCTTTTTTACTGACAGCGTCAACCAAACGGCTGCCAAACTCTGACGTTGAGGCCATGCCTCCAAGATCAGGTGTAGATATGCCGCGGCTGATCAGACTGGATATTGATTCTTCGACGAGACAGGCCTCATCCTTCATCCCGAAATGTTCAAGCATCATCGCTGCACTCCGGATCGCAGCAACGGGATTTGCTATACCCTTGCCGGCAATGTCCGGAGCGCTTCCGTGGACCGGCTCGAAAAATGCATATTTTTCCCCTATGTTCGCGCTTGGAAGCATCCCAAGACCCCCGGTGAGATACCCGCAGACATCGCTTAAGATATCGCCGAACATGTTTGTCGTAACGATCACATCATACTTCTTTGGATGCTGTAAAACATCCAGACACAAAGCATCGATAAACACAGCTTGTGTTTTTATTCCGTATGCCTCTGCGGTCTCCTGACACGTGTCTCTGAAAAGCAGATCGGATTTCAGAACATTGCCTTTGTAACCGATAACGAGCGGATGATTCCGATCTCGTTCCAGAACAAGAGAGCAGGCTTTCTCCGCGATCCGCCTGGATCCGGCCCTCGTCACCACGCGAAGGGTCGTCGACCTCTCGGTCCCGATCTCCTCGATTCCCGAATAAAGTCCCTCGGTATTCTCCCGCACGATCATCATATCGACGGAGGATCCGTCGCCGGATGACTGCAGGGATCGGATCGGCCGAAGATTCGCATACAGATCGAGTTCATGCCTGATCTGCAGAAGAACGCTTCGGTAATCCGGATCCGGAGGTGTCGTCACGGCCCCAAATATAATCGCGTCGGCTCCCTTCAGCTCACGAATGTCATCCGGAGAACAGGCAGACCCCGTCTTCTCCCATTTGGCAAGACCGAGTTCGACCTCAAAAAAATCCGCATCGGTGAGAAAATGCTCAAGGATCTTTCGTGCCTCGGGGATAACCTCGGGCCCGATACCATCCCCTTCCACTACAGCGATACGATGGCTCATGGTTCACCAGACCCGGAAAGATAGGCATTCAGACCGCCGGCATACAGGATCTCCTTCATCCGGCTGGAGAGAGGTTTTGCCTGATAAACGGCATCCGATGTTTTGACATACGATTCATCGGTGTCAAAAGAGATGAGATCGCCATTCTCACATACAACATCCGCTTCGAAAACATACAGTCCGAGATTCACACAGTTTCGGAAAAAGATCCTCGCAAAAGACGGAGCCACGACGGCACGTACCCCTGCTTCTTTGAGAGCTGCTGCCGCCTGTTCGCGGGATGAACCGCAGCCGATATTTTTTCCGGCAACCAGAACCGAGCCGTTCAGTCGTCCGGCAAGACGTTTATCGTAATCCTCAAAGGCATGCTCCACCCAGATCGAACGATCCGTCGTCCGAAGATAACGGCCGGCGATGATCATGTCGGTATCAACATCATCGCCGATCACAACGGCATGGCCGGAAATGATCATCGGGTCATCCCTCCATCCCACTCATCAGGCGATCTGATCTCCCCGTAAAGGGCGCTGACTGCGGCAGTCGAAGGAGAACAGAGATAATATTCGGCTCCGACACCCATCCGGTTCCTGAAATTCCGGTTCGCTGTGGAAAGACCAACCTCGCCTTCGCCAAGGACACCCATATGTGCCCCAAGACACGGTCCGCATCCCGGCGGACAGATAACGCAGCCCGCTTCAAGGATGTCGGACAAAACACCTGTCGAGAGAGCTTTTGCATACGCATCCTTCGAAGCAGGAGTCACGATCGTTCGTACAGCGACTTTGTTGCCTTTGACAATGTCAGCGAACCGTTTGAGATCCTCAAAACGGCCGTTCGTACACGTGCCGACAAACACCTGATCGATCGAAGTCCCCGAATACCGCGTAACCGGTTCGGCATTATCGACCCGGTGAGGGACGGCGAGAAGCGGTTCAATATCGTCGAGATCGAGGCAGATCTCGGATTCATAACTGCAGTCTTCGGGTTTCTGCAAAGAAATTCTTTTCTCATCCGCCCCGTAGGTTATCAGATGTTCACGGGTCAGAGGATCCGCATAGAATAGACCGACCTTTGCCCCGGTCTCGACCGCCATGTTAGATAACGTCAGCCTTCCTTCGACCGGCATGCCGGAGGTCCCGTCGCCGATAAATTCCAGAGCTTTGTAGGTCCCGCCGTCCATGCCAAGCGCTTTTACATAAGATAGAGCGACGTCCTTGGGTTCGGCATGGCCGGAAAGTTTGCCGGAGAGCACAATACCTATCGACTCGGGAACTCTAAACCAGGTCCCGCCGGTTGCCCAAATGCCCGCCATATCGGTTGCTCCGACACCGGTTGAAAATGCGCCGAGTGCCCCAAGCGTGCATGAATGCGAATCCGCCCCGACAACGATCTCGCCCGGAAGACAGACTCCTTCGCTCATTATCTGATGACAGATCCCGCAGCCGACCTCGTGAAAATGCATCCGATTCTCTCGCGAGAACTTCCGAAGATCTCCCTGAAGATCGGCCGTGACCGAGTTGTTCGCCGGCGAGATGTGGTCATATATTATAGATAATTTTTCAGGATTGACAACAGACTTGCCTGGTATCCGGAAATTTTCGAAAGCGACCAATGCCTGAGCACCAGTCCCGTCGTGGGCAAAAGCCCGATCGACCATCCGGTCGACATACGTTCCTTCGGCAGACCCGAGGATACGTTCGGAAAGTGTTCCTGCCATATTCATCCCGTCCTGGCTTTATCAAAACCCGATGTCTTTTTCAATTCAGTTTCCTGTCTGGCCTCGGAAATTACCGAGAGAAGAACATCCTGAGTGATACTCTGCTTTGTCTCGCTGATCGATTTGATCCGTTCCAGAATTACATCGACCTCGCCTGGGACCGGGCTGTATCCAAGGGTCGTCAGAATATACTCGAGTCCTTTTCTTCCAGTATGTTTGCCGAGAATGAACTTCTGCTCAGCCCCGACCATCTCCGGCGGATAATACTCGTAGGTATTTCTGTCCTGAATCAACGCGGCGATGTGGATCCCGCTTTCATGACAGAAGGCATGTTCGCCCACAACCGGTTTTGTCTTTGCGATTTTTATCCCGGAATAGGTTTCCACGGTCCTCGAAAGAGTCTGAAGAGCAGAGAGATCATACCGGTCGACCCCGCCCTGCATCCTGAGTGCGACGAGAACCTCTTCAAGAGAGGCGTTTCCGCACCGTTCGCCGATCCCGTTTACGGTCGTATGAAGCTGGAATGCTCCTGCCTGGGCTGCGGAAAACGTGTTGGCACTCGCAAAACCCATGTCATTATGACAGTGAACACACAGGGGATTTTTCAATCCCTCGTTTAGTTCAAGCACGGTCTCATACATCGAAATCGGTGTCATACACCCGACCGTATCGGCATAACTGCTGTAGGAAGCTCCCCGTTCAGCTCCTTTCGCATACATCTCTTTCAGAAATGCCGTGTCCGTTCTCGACGCATCCTCGGCGGAGAATCTGACCTTTATCCCGTGATCGAGAGCATAATCGAGCATGCCAAGAGCAAGATCGAGCATCTCTTCCCGGGTCTTTTTGTATTTTATACGGAGATGCAGATCCGATGTCGCGAAAAACAGACTGACAAGATCGACACCGCAGTCTATCGCCGCGTCGATGTCGCTTTGAACACAGCGGGATAAACAGCATATCTCCGACGGCAGGTCCATCTCGACGATGGACCGCACGCTGCGCTTTTCGTACTCGGATACGCTTGGGAACCCTGCTTCGATGATATCGATGCCGATATCAGAAAGGCGCTGGGCGATATCCTGTTTTTCTTCGCAGGTGAAAGACACCCCAGGCGTCTGTTCACCATCCCTGAGCGTTACATCGCATATTTCAACATTCAATGGTTTCATGATTTTCTCCAGAGGGGCATTCCCCTTCAACGACCAGAATTCCAAGGCCGGTGTTTTCAGTAACTCCTTTTTCAACCAGCTCTTCAAGACGGGGATCATCAGCCGAAACGACCGTGGGAGTAAACCGGGCCAGATAGGGCAGAATATCCGGGCAGTCCTGACCGCCGGTCATGCCCAGTTTTCTGTTTTTCAAAATAATGCAGAACAGAGAGCCGTGCTTTTCGTACATATCGATGAGAGCATTCAGCCCGGAGTGCAAAACCGCATAATCACCCATGAGGGCGATCTTCGTGCTCTTTGCAGCAACCGCCGGCGAAGATCCAAGCCCGTAGTTTGCATGAGAAAAACAAAACGGCGGGTTCTTCGAAAGAAGCGAACAGCCGGTATCGCAGATCGCAGCAGTATTATTCTTCGAAAGCGTGTTTTTCAGAATGGAAAACAGCGGCTTGTACGGACAATTCCTGCAGAGCGTCCGGTAATGACCCCGGGAAGCGAACGTCTCGGGAACGGTATTTTCCCGAATCAGCTTCTGCTTCATAACAGCGGTGATGGTTTCTGCGTATTCACAGCGCCCTTTCATCGTCAGATCATCCGGGAATACTATCCCGTATCCGTTTCTTCGTTCAGGAAGGGAAACATCCGAAATTTCGGCATCCAAAACCGCCGGAGTGACCCGGATGATCGCGACCCGCGAGTAGGTTTCCGAACTCCGCATGGCCGCTTCGACCGAAGAGCAAAGATCGTCAGACGTCGGTTCAAGGACCGGGACCGAGGCAACATCCCCGTACTTTCGTGAATCCTGCCGGGTCTGGGATCCGCGAACCTCGGTATCGTCGCCTGCGATGATCACGACACCTGCCTTGAGTCCCTGATAGGTCGCTGAGACCAGCGGATCGGAAAGAGTGTTCATGCCGGCATTTTTGACGATGACCACTGCTCTTTTCCCGGAAAGAGACATCCCGAGAGCATACTCAAGAGCGATCTTTTCGTTGAGCGTGTACTCCGCTCCGCATTTTTCCGCAAGATCCGTGACCGGATAACCCGGGACCGCGAAGCATACATCGGATCCGTGTAAAACAGCGGAGGCAAATCCATCTTCCGCTTTCATACCGTCACCTCCCTCGCATGCAGATCTGTCATCGGAGTGAGATCGCAGCCCATACACTTTGCGCACATCGTCCTGGCCTTTGACATGTCGAGACCGAAACGCGGAAGTTCACTCTGCAGGAATTCGGCAATGTCGAGAATATCCGCCGCAGAAGGACGGGAATAATCGGAAAGCTCTGCCGACGGAGTCAACGGCCTGATGATCGGAATGATCCCGTTTTCGAGACACTGCGTGATGCATGCTTTCATCTCCGCTTTTGACTCGCCCAGACCCAGAATGATGTTGGTATACACGCAGTTTTTTCCAAACACGCCAACGGCTTCCTTGAGGGCGGCCCATACCTCCTCCCAGTCAAGGCCGGGACACATCTCGGCAAATAATTTCTCAGTCGCGGTCTCGAGATTGAACTTCACCTCAAAAACTCCAAGCTCGAAGAGTCTTTTGGAAAGCCCGGGAGTCGGATACACCGAAACGCCGATCGGCAGATCAAAAACGCGGATCTTTTCGAGAATCGTAAAGAGGCGTGCATCCTCCTCTCTCACCGTCCCGACGACGCCGCTAGTAAGAGATATGCATTCTATCGTATCCCGGGAACAGGCATCCTTGATAAGAGAAACGATTTCATCCGGCGTTTTTATGTGTTTTTCCTGGTTTGGAACACTGCAGTATCTGCATGAAAAGATGCAGCCCTCATTGATCGTGATATACGCCTGCTTTGGGCAGTGACAGCCGGTTTTTTCCACGAATCCTTCGACGGAGACCGGACCTTCCGGTCCATCGAACGTAAGGACCGCTGAGTCCCCATAGTTTTCGATATGAACAGGGCTCTTCTCATCCAGCGTCAGCCGTATTCTGGAAATACCGTCGGAGAAAAACACCGATCCGCCTTTGCCGGCGCCCGGACCGGCGGTGGATGAGAGCGAAGCCGGAAGCGGGATGCCGGTCACATTTGCTGAACCGACAGCCAAAAGCTGGTGTTTGATTCGGCCAAGATCATTTGTATCTGAAGTCTTCGGGACGCTGGTCATATCAAAAGAGCCTCGGCGTAATTCGTGTAGAAAGGGATCGCCGCCGCTGCTCCGATGATACCCCTTCCTTCGATCCTGACATCCAGATGACGGCGGACAGACGCAAAATCATCCAGCGTCACCTCGCCGGCTTTGACTTTTCTTGCATACGGCATGATCGCTGACGGATCGAAACCGATGTAGGCACAAAGACCGGTCTCATCGGAAAGAGTGTAGCGTCTGACCAGAGCTTCGAACCGGTCGATGAGTTTTTCAGGTTCTGTTGTGGCAAACTCACAGGCGAGAGCGACACAGTTTTTGGTCCGGTAGGGAACCGGATAAAGCTGGGTTATCGTGTGGGAGAGATAACGGGAGCTGGATGTTTCAACAGCCTTCGATATATTGTGGGCAAGCGTCCAGGTCGCTCCCTCCTCCGGAGTGTCGGTATCATCGAGACCGATGATGACCCGGGTATATCTCGGCAGATGGATGGTCGATCCGGCAACTTTTCCTCCGCCGCAAACATCGCTTGTATGACGTAAGACTCCGCCGGCAGTCGCACGGCAGATACTTGCCCCGACACCTCCGCCGCCAAGACCGAGATACGAGACGGAGATCTCCGACTCGGTTACTTCCGCCCCGCAAATTCCTGCAGGAAAGTAGGAGCCTTCGAGTTGGAGACTGACATCACCGGTCTCAAGCAGAAACCGCTGGGTATTGGAAACGATGCGGGAACTTTTGACAAGAGGGCTTTTCGCATAATGATTTTTCACCCACATCGCTCCGCCGACACAGTCGAACCTCTCGATAAGTTCAACGGTTCTGCCGTCTTCTGATGCGAGAGCTAAAATCTCCGGGTAGGATATGGAGTAGGGATTACTGAGTGCACTGGATTCTTCGGTCATAGGTATCAGCCGGATATTTGTAGCCGAAATTTTCGCAAACGAAAATATCGTTAACAAATATGTGTGGCTTGCGGGATATAAGGATTTGTGTTGACCGGGAGAGGTGCCGACTGGATAAAATACTAATCCTCAAAACCCCAAATGAGTAATCATCATGTGGGAATCATTAAAAGAACAGATACAGGAAGTCGGCTGTGCAAAAATGACAGGAGCTGATGCTTCAGCCTACATAAAAAATGATCAGGTCATCTTCGTATATGAAGGAAACAGACTGCCCATACAAACAGCTCCGGAATCGGCCGTAACGATCAGACATATCGGCGGCGGATCGGTCAAACTCACCTACAAATTCATCGAAGTACTGGCAAAAATAGAAAGACCCGAGTGATGATATTTCCTAAAGAGTGTAAATTCGTGGGAAACGCCGCATCTTCCCCCCTCGGCAACAAAGTGTATTTCCTCACAGAATATCTGATCCACCCGACCGAAGGGGGATTTGAGGTCCTGAAAATACAGCCGAAAGACGGAATCGGACTCATGAGAGAGATCGAGTCTGTGGAACTGGTCGCCGGACCAAAGGATATCGCTCTCTGGAGTGATGAAGTCAATACTCATGACAGAGCAGGTCTTGTCAGAAAAGCGCTTTCAACACAGAAGAGGTGCACGATCTTTGGAAAAGAGGACGATCACATGACCTTCATCTGCGATCCCGACCTTTCGACGTTTGAAACGGTCCATGTCTTTGACATCACGCCGCCGAACCCGTCTCTCGTCGACACACTCACCGGACTTGAATCGCTCGGATTTTTCGAAACGGAAAACGTTGTCTTTGAACACCACATCAGAGACATCAGCAAACTCGACACGGAAGTCTATCCCTGCAGAGCAGGAGGATTTCCCCACACGCTGGACCGTGACGTCCCGCCGAAAGGATCAAGGATCGCCTGCTGCAGGACCGGCAGACAGATCTGTCACGAGAATTACGGGTACGACTTCGAGTTCGAAGACATCTGCCCGATCACCCAGGTTAACCGAGAGCCGTTCATTGCCCGGTGCTGCAGAGCGGAAAACAGCGGGATCGGCATGTACAACGGATACTTCGGCGCAGTCGTCCACTGGGGAGCCAACCCGAAAACGATCGCCGATGCATTTTTTGGCATGATGAAGGAATGGAGAGAACGAAATGATTAAGCTTGGATTCCATGTATCGATCGCCGGTTCCCTGCCCCTCGCAGTTTCCCGTGCAGAGGAAAACGGATGCGACACCTTCCAGATATTTACGAGAAGTCCGCGGGTCTGGGCCGCCAAACCGATCGAACCCGCCGTCGCGAAAGCGTTCAAAGATGCATTGACAGTTTCGGGGATCGGCCCCGTCGTTGATCACATGCCCTATCTTCCAAATCCGGCTGCAGAAAAACCCGAGATATATGCAAGATCCATCTTCACGATGACCGAGGAGCTGGACCGCTGTGACCAATTAAAGATCCCCTATCTTGTTACGCATCTTGGCCATCATGGAAAGGAGGACGGACATAAAAAAGGGCAGGAGAAGGTGATCGCCGCGATCGGCCAGGCACTGGACGAATCCGAAGGTGAAACGATGATCCTGCTCGAAAACACCGCGAACGAAAAAAATACCGTCGGGGGCACATTCACCGATGTGGGAGTGATCGCAGACGCTCTTTCAAATGAAAAGCGGATCGGATTTTGTTTTGACACCTGTCACGCTGCAGCTGCCGGTTATGATCTCAAAGGGCACGGAGCTGAGACGGTTTTCGGCTGGTTCAACGATGAAGCCGGACGCCTCGACCGGCTCAAAGTCATCCATCTCAACGACATGAAAGGAGGCGTCGGCTCCCACCTCGACAGGCATGAACATCTCGGGCTCGGTTACCTCGGGGAAGAGACGATCCATGATGTCTTAACGTTTCCAAAGATCTCTCACTGCGCCTTTATTATGGAAACGCCGTCTGACGAGATCAGGACCGACAAAGACAATATGGCCGTCGCCCGACGGCTTGCCGTGTCATCCTGACCTCTGCAGAAAAAATTCAGGGAAGCGTCTGAAAACTCAGTGCCGATTTGAGTTCGTCAACGCTCGAGACGACTTCGGCCCCTGATTCAAGCATGAGATTCACCCGCTCATTCCCGCTGAGCCGCCGGAAATCCGTTCTGAGAGCGATAACCCGCTTCCCGCAGGCAAATGCATACCCCATCTCCCAGGAAGTGCCGGAATCCACATCAGACCCGTCGATGACCCCGACAACGATATCCGCTTTTTTCAGTTCAGAGAGATTTTTATCATAGATCGTCCTCTCGCGATCATTCCCTCTCGCCTCGGCAGTGTCGTCAAACTCTTGGGGAAGATACACGGAAAAGAAATTTTTTCGAAGAACTTCGGCAAGGTATGTATTATACCGGCGTTCACCCTCCGAAAAGAGCGGTGACGCCAGATAGATCCGGTATCGTGCAAAAACGCGGGCGTCTACGACAGGAAACCCGGAGAATCTCTTTAGAAAAACACCAGGGCCGGCTGACTTCTCATTCGTGAAATAGGTCGTCGTCACCCCGCAGGTCGGCGATGAGTTCACGCCAAGGATACAGAGAGGCTCACCCTTCACCGAGATGATATCCCTCACCTCCTGCTCTAACCGGTCGAGCAGAGCAGAAAACTCCGGAGTATCCAGACGTTCTGAAAATGAACCCGGCGGTCTGGGGGTCCCAAGATACAGCGTCTCCGGACATGGCAGAGGAACAAGTTCGATCCCAAACTCCTCACACCGCTTTCTGCACCGCAAAAAAACCTCACGGTCCTCATCCGTCGTAATACCGTCTGCACGAAGATTTTCATTGAGTACACAGGGTGAAGCGAGGATAAACATGAGTATAGTATTTGTAGCATGAAGACATAAATAAAGACCATGAGCATGCTGATCTCCCTGATTGCATTCCGTGACAACTCCTGCGATCCGAAAAAATGCACCGTGAAAAAACTGGAAAAGTTCGGGATGATCAACGTCGTCAAAAAGATCACGCAGGTTCCAAAGACCACGCTCCTCCTCGACCCCACAGCCGAATACGTTATCTCCCCGGCCGATAAAAAATGGGTCACATCCATCACCGCGCTCGACTGCTCCTGGGTGGTCCTTGACACGACCAACTTAAATCCATGGAAAAACCGGCGTGCCCTGCCGTTTCTGGTCGCCGCAAACCCGGTGAACTTTGGAAAACCCTTCACCCTGACATCCGTGGAAGCGCTCGCGGCAGCTCTTGTTATCCTCGGAGAGAAAGAACAGGCAGTACGAATCCTCGAAAAGTTCAACTGGGGTCTCAACTTCCTCAAACTCAATGAAGAACCGCTGGAAGAGTATGCCAACGCAAAAGACAGCGCAGAAATGCTCAAAATCCAAAGTGAATACATCGGATAATCACCTGAACAAATAGTTAATACCCTCACAAAACAGACGGATATCTACAATGGGAGAGGTGCTCATTTTAATCGGCTGTCCCCAGATCCCTGTCCAGTCTCCGCTTGTACTCTACATTGCGGACTTTCTTCAGGATGCGGGACACTGCCCGGTCGTTGCGGCGAATCCGTCAGCGAAGCAGCTCATAAAAACCAGCGATCCAAAAAGTCACTATGTGGCGGAATACAAAGATGTGGAGAAGACAATCGGAGAGCTGGCTGAGGGGAGCGTTTCGTATCCGCTGATCATTTCCCTGATCCACAACGACGCGGGACTCACGTACACGGCAACAACTTCCGCGGTTGCTCCCAAAGCTCTTCTCATTTCTGTTCTCTTCGGAGAACACGCATATGATCTCGCGGAAGAGATCGAATATCCGACAGAAAAAGTCGTGGCGCCGGTAACGCACAACACCCGGCCACTTCTCACAAAATTAGACGAGGTACTCGAATGGGCTGTCTTGAAAATATGAAATACGAGATCCTGGCGAAGAACTGCAGTTTCAAAGAAGCACGGGAGATCATCAGATCGAACAGCACGGAGAGATACGAAGTCCCCCCGGGATTCAAACTGCTGGATAAAGCTCTGATCGGGGTGCCGCCGCTCATCATCGGCATCGCCGATGAAAAACTCATTTACGCCTACACAAAACCCTGCCACGGAACGTTCATCGTCGTCGTCGAAGACCCTGAAGGGATCGAACACGTGCGCAGGAACGGAAAACCTGTCCAGTAATGACAGATCTTCTTCTCTCCTCCCTTTTGATCGCGGTCGGTCTTGCGATGGATTCGTTCTCCGTATCGCTCGCCGGCGGCGCATCACTCAAAGAACAAATTGGAAAAACGGCAGTGACCGCCGGCATATTTTTCGGATTTTTCCAGTTTGCGATGCCGCTTCTTGGATGGGCAGTCGGAGTCCCTATCACCGGAATGATCGATCCGTTCGGTTACTGGATCGTGGTCGGTCTGTTCTTTTTCATCGGCGGAAAAATGATATGGGACAGTCTTTTTGGAAAAGAAGACGGCGTGAGTCTTATCGGCTGGAAAGTTCTGCTCCTTTTAGCCGTCGCGACAAGCATCGACGCCCTCGCCGTAGGAATCAGTTTTGCTTTGATCGGAGAAGCGATCCTTCTCCCGGCGGTGATCATCGGTGTGGTCGCCTTTGTGTTTTCCTTTTTCGGGGTCTTTGCGGGTCACAAACTCAGCAGTATCCTCGGAAACAAAATGCAGATCTTCGGAGGGATCATCCTCGTTTTGATCGGCATAAAATTCTTTATCGAATACTGTCTCTGAATCAGACGAGCCCTAAAAGTTCGGCGATCCGTTCGGCCGATGCCTGTATCCGCTCCCCGGCACCGTCGAAGTCGACCGAATCAAGCGCAGCCTGGGTCCCCTGATTTGTGACAGGCATAGTCAAAATCTGGTGCAGAAAATCATCCGGATCGTCAGGAGAGATCCCATCGAGCGAGGGAACGAACCCGAGATCGAGAAGAGACGACGTGTTCGTGGAGTTGACGGAGGAAAGCGTGGTCATGAGATCCTCAGCCTCGTTTTGTGTTATCCCCTCTTTGGTGAAGGTGAATCCGAAAAGTTCCACCTTCATGTCGAACTTCTCCGTCACCGATCCGTTTGACAAAAGATTCTCCGTCACCGGCGTGAGATAAATATGCCCGACCGTCTCATTTCCCATAACGATGTCGGTCGTCTGTGTCCCAAGACCGATACAGCCGGCACTCAAAACGATCATCACTGCAAACAGAAGGACAGCCGGAATATATTTCATTGAAAGAGCATTAGCGGCACAAAGAGAAAAAACCTTGTCCGCAGGCGGGCCCCGGCGTTAGACGTATTTGTAAGAAACGTCAACATATACACATGCTTGAAATCCTCAAAGAGTCCCTGCTGACCTGCCCGATGGTCAAACGGGAAAAAGACGGGGTCGTCTATAATTATTTCATCCATCCGATAACAGACGGCATCCCGGCGGTCACCGCGGAACTTCTCCGCGATGTCACGGCCGCGATGCTGAAATCACTCGATCTGAAAAATGTCGATAAGATCGTGGTCTCCGAGGCAATGGGGATCCATATAGGGACGGCGCTGACTCTGGCAACAGGCATTCCCTTCGTCGTTATCAGAAAAAGAGAGTACCGTCTGCCCGGCGAAGTCGTCATCGGTCAGGAAACCGGATACTCCAAAGGGAACCTCTATATGAATTGTGTAAATAAAGGCGACCGTGTCGTGATCATTGACGATGTAATCAGTACCGGTGGGACGATCAAAGGGATCCTTCCTGCGCTGAAAATCGCCGGAGCAGAGTTAGTTGATATCCTTTTTGTTGTCAACAGAGGATCTCCCGACATCGGCATTCCCTACAAAACACTGGTCACGATCGATGTTGATGAAAACGGTGTGAAGATCATTGATTCAGCTTTCTGAAGTTATTACCCAGCTGAAAAGCCGGAACGCGAAACGGGTCGCCGTCCAGCTGCCCGAAGGTTTGAAGCGAAAAGCTGCGGAGATCTCGGCAACGCTGAAAAACGAGGGATTTGAGGTCCTCATCAGCGGAGATGCCTGCTGGGGAGCCTGCGATCTGAGTCTGGACGCTTTGGCATGGGCGGATGTTCTCGTCCATGTCGGACACACCCCTGTCACCACGGAAAAAAACGTCATCTATCTCCCGTTCCAGCAGGACATCCCTCTGGAGATCCTCGAGTCAGCCGTGCCTCAACTCAGGCAGTACACATCAGTAGGTATAACGACCACGATCCAGCATGCCCATCAGACAAAAGCGATCTGCAAATGGCTCAAAGATCACGGAGTGAACGCCGTTATCGGAACGGGATCCTCGAGGACGCCTCTCGAAGGTCAGGTTCTTGGATGTACGTATGCTTCGGCAAAAAATGCAAAAGCAGAAGCATATCTGTTCATCGGCACCGGCGTTTTTCATGCGATCGGCGTATCGCTCGCTACGAAAAAACCGACCTTTGCCCTTGACCCGTTCGCCGACGGGATCCTGCAGGAGGTCTCTGCCGACCGACTCTTGCGAAAACGTTTCGCCCAGATCGAAAAGGCGAAGAGTGCGAAGACCTTCGGGATCCTGCTCTCTTCCAAGTCAGGACAGGGACGCCGCGAGCTGGCTGAACGGCTTGCCGGTCTCCACGAAAACGCCGTGATCATTCTGATCCGGGAAATCTCCGAGATGCAGCTGAGAAATCTCGGCTTCGATGCCTATGTGAACACAGCGTGCCCGAGACTTGCCTTAGACGACCAGAGCAGATTTCCCATGCCGGTCCTCTCCCCCTCTGAGTTTGAGATCGTTCTTGGAAAACGCTCCTGGGATGATTACATCATAGATGAAATTTTACCATGAAACTCAGACAACTTGAGATGTGTCTGCAGAAGATACAGGGATTTCGTTCGCCGAAAGCAGATATCGAACAGTACATGACCCCTGCCCCGCTTGCAGCGAGACTTTTACACGAAGCAGCGCTCGCCGGTGATATATGCGAAATGAAGGTCGTTGATCTCGGCTGCGGAACAGGGATGCTTTCGATCGGAGCGGCGCTTCTCGGTGCAGAGGTCACCGGCATCGATATAGATGAAGCGGCCCTGAAAATCGCCAGAAAAAATGCCGAGGCATTTGGCTTGGATATCGAATGGATCAGAATGCGTATCGACGAGACCGCTAAACCCCTTGCAGCAGACACGGTGATCATGAACCCCCCGTTTGGCGCACAAAAAGAGCATGCCGACCGGCCGTTCATCGACTTCGCTCTCCTGACGGCGCCGGTCTGTTACGGGATCTTCAACAAAGGCAGTATCCCGTTCCTTGAAGCATACACAAAAAATACCGCCGTCATCACCGCAAAAACAGCAGCTCTGCTGAATATCCCAAAACAATTCGCCTTCCACACACAGGAAAATCTGGAGATCCCTGTTGAGATCGTCCGATTAGAACGGATAGCATGAACGATACTACAAAACGCATAGCAGGCCTTGCCGCCGGCCACGGGGCAGTGGACTTTTACATCCCGGTGATCCCGGCGATACTGCCGGCACTGATCCCTCTGTTCACCGAACAGGGCATCACATCCTATGCAATGGCAGGATGCCTGTTTACCCTCCTGACCCTGACGATGGTCATTTTCCAGCCATTGACCGGCTGGATGATCGATAAGGGACGCTGGGTCCCGGGTCTCTCCTGGTGCATCCTGATGACGGGTTTTGCCGTCGCTCTCTTCGGGATCACCCAGAACTACTGGGTCCTTTTGATCATGGCAGTGATCACCGGAGCGGGAAACTCCATGTTTCACCCGAATGCCTATCAGCAGATCCATCAGTTCACCACATCGGCAAACCGGGGAACGTTCCTTTCCCTGTTCTCGGTAGGCGGATCATTCGGATACGGAGCTGCACCCCTCATCACCGGCGCTTTATTTGCCTGGGGAGGATTTCCTGCACTCATCTGGCTCGTGATTCCTGCGGTCGGAGTAGCCGTTTTGCTGAGAAAACATCAGCAGAAACCGGCGGTCCTGCCGCAAAGATCCGCGGATAACGGAGGGGTAAAACCGAAATGGAGACATGCCGCTTTGGTTCTCGGGATAAGTTCGCTTAGGACCTGGGTCTATTACGGATTCCTTGCCTTTGCTGCCGTGTATCTAACGAAATACGCTGGCGTCGATTATCTTCTGGCGACCGGGGTCGTCAGCTGCATGATCTTTGCCGGAATGTTCGGCACCCTTATTGCCGGCCCGCTTTCTGACAAGATCGGGCGAAAGGAGGTCATGTTCGCCGCCTACATCGGAGCAACGATCGCCTACTTCGGGATATTTTTCCTGTCAGGCATCGGCTCGGTCATCTCTCTTGTCATCGCCGGATTTTTTATGATGGCGACTGCTTCCGTGGAGATCGCGACGGTCCAGGAACTTATGCCCGGCAGCGTCGGCCTTGCATCCGGGATCATGATCGGTATTCCCCAGGGGCTTGCCGCGGTTTCGATCATGGTGATCGGGATCATGGCAGACACCGTCGGGATGCCGACAGCACTTTTCACCCAGGTCTGGCTTATTGCGGCCGCCGTCATTTTGTGTGCTGCCCTTCCCTATCCGCTCAAACTGCTCAGCCCTTCCCGCAGAAAAGCTGAATAGATCTGGACGGGATCCCAACACTCCTTTTTTCCGGCTGAAAATGCATTATCCCGGCGCGGGGGCACAGGGCTTTTCGCATCCAACCCGCAAACGCTATTTACCCCAATGCCCAATTCATATAATATGGAATTCAACGGTGTAATTCTTGAAGACACATATGCAGAAGGCTTCCCGGTGTGGGCTGCCCGTGTTATCATCACTGCAGTAACGAAAGAATGGGCATACAAAGCCGCAACCGAAGCAACCGGTTTTGCGACCTCGACGATCGGATGTCCCTGCGAAGCAGGAATCGAACGGTTCGTTCCGGCCTCCGAGACCCCCGACAACCGCCCCGGATATGCGGTCATGTTCTGCTGCGGAAAGAAAGCACTGAAAGAACAGGTCCTCGAGCGTATCGCAGAGTGTGTTTTAACAGCACCTACGACCGCAGTTTTTAATGGAAAAGCAGGTCTTGAAGAGATCATCCCCGTCAAACTCCACTTCTTCGGCGACGGATATGAGTCCAAGGTCGTTGTCGGCGGCATCAACTGCTGGTCGATCCCGATCATGGGCGGAGACTTCATCATCGAAGAAGAAGTCGGCGCAATCAAAGGCGTTGCCGGCGGAAACTTCCTGATCATGGGCGACTCCCAGATGTCTGCCCTTATTGCAGCACAGGCGGCAGTTGACGCGATCAGCTGTGTTCCCGGAACCATCACCCCGTTCCCCGGAGGAGTTGTCTCATCCGGTTCCAAGGTCGGCTCCAACAAATACAAGTTCATGGGCGCATCCACCAACGAAAAGTTCTGCCCCACGATCCGCGAGAAGGTCCCGGATACCGAGATCCCCGAAGGTGTCAAGGCAGTCTACGAGATCGTCATCGACGGTGTCTCCGAAGCAGCAGTAAATGAAGCAATGAAAGCAGGTGTCCAGGCAGCATGCAGAGTTCCGGGTGTCGTCAAGATCACCGCAGGAAACTACGGCGGAAACCTCGGTCCCTTTAAGTTCCACTTAAAGGACTGCATCTAACTTTTTTTTACGTATTTTATTCAGCTGACTCGACCTTATGAGCCAAGGCGATTTTCTTCAAATAGGACTTACGCGGTGT
>WARP01003492.1_pt1 | contig 17723 bp, 15 predicted proteins | sample 4769151 | NCBI WGS metagenome assembly WARP01 (sample SAMN08893023, study PRJNA449175) | gut metagenome | isolation source: rumen sample fed with dry roughage | host: cow | place: India: Nagpur | collected 2016 | reverse complement strand
AAACTACAACAACTGATTTATCCAGTTTAACACTTGGAATTAAACCTTTAAGTTTTGAGTATGGTATAAATGAAAGATTTGCTATTACTATGAGTTTTGGAGACTTATATTACAGAACTTATACTGAAAATTATCCTAACAATAATAAATTTACCGACAAAGAATTTAATTTAGATGCAAATTACGGAGCATCATTTGGTATTCGTATTTATTTATAATTAAATAGATTTTAAACCTTAGGAAAGAGTAGGTCAATTGGCTTACTCTTTTTTTTATTTTTATTCTTGTTTATTAGGCACCAATCAACTATTTTTGCAAATGGAAATTAGACTATATTTTCTAATAAAGAACTAAATAAATATAATATATGAAAAAAGGATGTCGTTACGGAACTCATAGAGTAATTCAACCAAAAGGAACTCTACCACAACCAGCAATAAGAATTGATAATTCTATGGAAATCTATGATAATGAGATTTTAATAGATGTTATAACATTAAACATAGATTCTGCTTCCTACACTCAAATTAAAGAGTCTTGCAATAAAGACGCAGAGAAGATGAAGGATATGATATTAACCATTGTTAAGGAGAGAGGGAAAATGCAAAATCCTGTGACAGGCTCTGGTGGTATGTTAATTGGTATAGTTAAGCAAATCGGAGATAATTTCCCTGATAAAACTCTAAGGGTTGGGGATAAGATTGCTACCTTGGTTTCTCTATCACTTACTCCGTTAAGAATTGATGAGATTAAGAAGTTAGACCCAAGTAGTGACCAAGTAGATATTAAAGGCGAGGCAATACTATTTGAAAGTGGTCTTTACGCAGTCTTACCTACCGATATACCTGAAAAACTATCTTTAGCAGCTTTGGATGTTGCAGGAGCTCCAGCGCAAGTAGAAAGATTAGTAAAGAAAAACGATACTGTATGTATTATTGGTGGTGGTGGCAAAAGTGGAATACTTTGTTGCTATGAAGCTATGAAACAAACAGGAAAAGACGGAAAAGTAATAGTTATTGAGTATTCCAAAGAAAATGCTCAAAGAATTATTGATATGAATCTTGCAACCGACGTAATTGTTGCAGATGCTACTAATGTAATGGATATTTATAATAAAGTTACTGCTATTGTTGGAGAAAAGGGTTGTGATGTAGTTATTAATAATGTAAATGTACCTTCAACAGAAATGTCTTCAATTCTTATTACCAAAGACGAGGGATTGGTTTATTTCTTCTCAATGGCAACTTCGTTTACTAAAGCAGCTCTTGGAGCAGAGGGAGTTGGAAAAGATATTACTTTAATTATGGGTAATGGTTATGCCAAAGGACATGCAAATCTTACTTTACAAATACTTAGAGAATCTAAACCAATTAGAGAATTGTTTGAAAAACTTTATGTTTAAACAAGAATAAAGATAGATAATCAATTAAATACTAAATAATGCAAGTAAATAGACGAAAAGAATTATTTCCTAACGTTACTGATGAGCAATGGAACGACTGGAAATGGCAGGTTAAAAACCGCATTGAAACTCTTGAGGATTTAAAAAAATATATAAATCTAACGAAACAAGAAGAAGAGGGAGTTAAGGAATCATTAAAGACTTTGAGAATGGCTATTACTCCTTATTATATCTCTTTAATAGATGTAAATAATCCAAACTGTCCTGTAAGAAGACAAGCAATTCCAATGGGAGCTGAGCTACATCAAGCAGATGCAGACCTTTTAGACCCACTTCACGAAGATGAAGATTCTCCAGTACCAGGACTTACACATCGTTATCCAGACAGAGTACTGTTTCTTATAACAGATATGTGTTCGATGTATTGTCGTCACTGCACAAGAAGAAGATTTGCAGGTCAAACTGATAGCGAAAGCCCAAGTGATAGAATTCAAAAAGCAATTGATTATATAGCAAAAACCCCTGAGGTGAGAGACGTTCTTCTATCAGGAGGTGATGCATTAATGGTTTCAGACTCTATGCTTGAATCAATAATTCAAAGACTAAGAGCAATACCACATGTTGAAATCATTAGAATTGGGTCAAGGACTCCAGTAGTTTGCCCTCAAAGAATTACTGATGATTTAGTAAATATGCTAAAGAAATATCATCCAATTTGGTTAAACACTCACTTTAATCACCCAAACGAATGTACTTCAGAAGCACTTGAGGCTTGCGAAAGAATGGCTAATGCTGGAATTCCACTTGGAAATCAATCAGTATTGCTTAGAGGGGTTAATGATGATGTTAGAGTAATGAAAAAGCTTGTTCAAACTCTTGTTAAAATGAGAGTAAGACCTTATTATATTTATCAATGCGATTTATCAATGGGTCTTGAACATTTCCGTACTCCAGTATCGAAGGGAATTGAAATTATTGAGAATCTTCGTGGGCATACCTCTGGTTATGCAGTACCAACATTTGTTGTAGATGCTCCTGGAGGCGGTGGAAAGACACCTGTAATGCCACAATACATAGTATCACAAAGCCCCGGCAAAATAGTATTAAGAAATTTCGAAGGAGTAATCACTACATACACTGAACCAACAAACTATTCTAATGAGTGTGAATGTGATATAGATTTTCTAAAGGAGGAAGATAAAAGAGACGGTGTGGCAAGTCTGTTAAATGGAGATAGACTCTCTTTAGAACCATCCGATTTAGCTCGTCACAAACGTTCAAATCACTAATATTTTTGCCATTTATAAATGACATATTAAAATTTAAAAGCATATCCTTTGTAGGATTGCAAAAGAACACAGGCAAAACAGAAACAATGAACTATGTTCTAAACCGCTTGTGTTCTTATCCTAATATTAAAGCTGGGATTACCTCTATTGGGATAGACGGAGAAAAATCAGATTTAGTAACTAATACTAAAAAGCCTGAAATCTTCCTCTATCCCAATACTTTTTTCACTACAGTGGAGGAGTTCTATAAAAGCAAAAACATAATATCAAATATCCTTTCTGTTTCCAAACAAAAGACAATATTAGGAAGATTAATTACTTCTCAAAGTAAAAGTTCTGGTAAAATAATGATATCAGGTCCAAACAATAATCTTTGGTTAAAAGATATAATTGATGAATTAATCGGCTTTGGTGCTGATATTGTTTTAGTCGATGGAGCAATCTCAAGAATGAGTTTTGGCTCCCCTACTATCACAGAGGCAATGATTCTCTCAACTGGAGCTAATGTTTCTTTGGATATTAAAACCATAGTAAAGAAAACAAATTTTGTATATCAATTAACCGAACTTCCAGAGGTAGAAAAAGAAATTAAAGATAAGATTTTCGATTTAGATAAGGGTATTTACTCAATGGATAAAGATAATAATTTAATTGATTTAGATATTCCTTCAGTTCTTTTAATCGATAAGTATAAAGACAAACTTATTAGTGAAAATAAGGATATATATTTCTCAGGAATAATTACCGATAAGCTATTAGACTTGATAATAAATCAAAAGTCATCCCACAACTATAGGATAATAGTAAAAGACTTTACAAAGATATTTTCCTCACAAGAGAAAACTGAACTATTTATCAGAAAAGGAGGAAGAATAAATGTAGTGAACAAGACCAATCTTATAGCAATAACAGTTAATCCCACTTCTACAATTGGTTATAATCTAAACTCAGATGAGTTGATTGATAGATTGAAACAAGTTATCCCTATTCCAATTTATAATATTAAAGACTAATTTTCCTATGAATTTAAAAAAAGCGATTGAAACACATAATGGGCTTAAGTTTATTATAAATAATCTTAGTTTATCTTCATCCATAGGTAGACAAGCCCTAATGGAATTGAAATTCATTAAAGATAAGTCTATTCTTGAAAGAGAATTGGAAATTACTTCTGAGATTATGAATTTCCTTTCCATCGATTATAATTACACAAGGATAAAAAGGATTAGAAGTGTTTTAGAATGCATTAACGATATTAGTGGAAGTATAAAATTATTGGAAAAAGACGGAGTATTGGATGATGTTTCACTATTTGAAATTAAAAGCTTCTCACTCCTATCCGAAAAACTAAGAGATTTACTTAAAGTATTAGATATTCCTGAGCTAAAACTTCCCGATTTAGATAAGGCTATTGAAATTCTCGACCCTGAGAAAATGAGGCTTTATCAATTCTATATTTACTCTTCTTATTCTGAAGAATTGCGTGAGAAAAGAAGACTATGGGAAGAAGCTAAAGTTAAAGGAGAAAGCGAAGACAAAATATTATCAATATATGTTAAGTGTTTGGAGATTGAAGAAAAAATTAGAGAGGGTTTATCTCTAAGGCTAAGGGATTTTATCTCAGATTTTAAATTATCAATTAAAATTATCTCTAAGCTTGATATAACTTTAGGTAAAGCTCAATACTTTATTGATAATAAATTCTCTAAGCCTGAGATTTCAGACAGTGAATTTTCTTTTAAAGCATTATTCTACCCCCCTTTGGAGGAAATTCTAAAAACGCAAAATCAAGAATTTCAAAGAATAGATTTCTCATTAGATAATAAACCAGTGCTAATCACAGGGGCTAATATGAGCGGGAAAACAATTATTTTAAAATCCCTTTCCCTATCACAGTTCCTATTTCAATTTGGTTTCTTTATACCATGTGAAAGTTCTCAGCTTTGTATTGTAGAAGATATTCTAATTTCTATCGATGACCAGCAAAACGAGAAGAAAGGACTAAGCTCTTTTGCTTGGGAAATTCTAAATCTTAATACTTTCCTTCAAAAGGCTAAACAAGGAAAGAAATACCTTATTCTTATAGACGAATTAGCCAGAACAACAAATCCAATTGAAGGGGTTGCAATAGTAGATACTTACTTAGAAATGATTTCTAATACTAATTCATTCTCAATAACCACTACTCACTATTCAGGAATTAAGACAAGGTGTAGAAGGTTAAGGGTAAAAGGAATTAGAAAAGATATTATCAAAGAAGAGATTGAAATAAAGAATATTCAAAACCTTATTGACTATTCCCTAATTGAGGATAATTCTGACCAAGCTCCTAACGACGCTTTGAATATTGCCGAAATCATTGGAGTTGATAAGGATTTTATCTCCAAGGCACGAAACTATATTTTAAATAAAGAAGAATAGAGTTCCTAAGCTAATTATTAGCCATAGAGAAATTCCAAGAGCAAATGACCTTGTTCCTGCACTCTTTAAGTCTTGTAAGGAAAATGAGGTGCCTATAAAGAATAAGGCTAATACCATCCCCTTTCTGCCTATATAGTTTAATACAGAAAATACTTCTTTCCCTTGTGGGATAAGGTATGCTATGATTATAGCTATTACAAAATACAGTATAAACCAAGGGATTTTGATCTTATTTGTATGAGTGTTTGACTTATTTAGGAATAATACTAAAAAGGAAAGTGGAATTATCCAAAGAGTTCTTGTAAGTTTAACTGTTGTTGCAATTTCTAAGGCTTTCTCACCATAAGCTGCTCCTGCACCTACCACAGATGAAGTATCGTGAATTGCTATTGCAGACCAATAACCGAAATTCTCCTGACTCATATTTAGAGAGTGTCCAATTATTGGGAAGATAAAAAGAGCTACTGCATTTAAAACAAAGATAACTGTAAGAGCAAAAGATATCTGATTATTCTTTGCCCCTATTATTGGAGAAATTGCAGCAATTGCCGAGCCTCCACAAATAGCCGTTCCAGAAGAAATAAGAGTTGTGGTGTTTTTTTCAACCTTAAAAGCCTTACCTAATAACATTCCTATTCCAAAGGTAAGAATAACCGATGCTGCCGTTAACATAACCCCATTTTTTGAAGTTTCTAAAACTTTCATTAAGCTCATTCCAAAACCCATAAGCACGATCGAGTATTGTAATAGACGAGATGTGTATTTCTTAATATTATATGGATTCTCTATCTTTAAAACCACTAAGAGTATACCCATAGCCAATGCAATTGGTGGAGTAACAGATGGGATAAAACATAGAGCCGGAATAATATAATAAAGTAAGGATATTTTTTTCTTCATCTTCTTTCTATCTTTAATTTCACCCCTTATAACTACAAAGAAAAGTATTTATTATTAAAGAAGGAATGATTTATACTTGTTTAAAAATAAACCAAGTAATCCTTAAATAAAACTATCAGAATCAAAAAACAAAGTAATAATATCTAATTACAAACTCTTCTTATTTGATTCCAATCTGATATAATGGCATTATATCCTCAATATAATGCCATTATTTCCATCATATAATGCCATTATATTGAAAGTATAATGCGGTTATATTACAAGTATAATGGCATTATACTTATATTATAATGCGGTTATATCTACTACAACTCTTAATTTAAATAGTTTAGAACTTGATTTCATTAGTTCATTTATTGATTTTATTAGTTGTTTTATGGGCTTTATTTTTTTTATTCTTTTAAATGATTTTTATTGCTTTGATTATCCAGAAATTATTCATAAATTTGTAGCTTAAATACTTACTTGTATTTATTGGGAAAGAGCAATAATAAAACACAATATATATATGAGAGAGAGCAAATTAGGACTTGATTTTCAGAGAGTAGATTATGCTAAAAATATAGCAAAGAATATTTCTGACGATGTCCAAAACTTTGTAAATAACTATTCTACCGTTGCAGTAGAAAGAACACTTTGTAGACTTATTGGAATAGATGGAGTAAATTCTTCAGATATTCCTCTTCCAAATGTAGTTGTTGACTTTATTAAAGATAAGGGAATGCTTAAGCATGGAGTATTATTTTTAATAGGTAATGCAATCATAAATACAGGACTTACACCTCAAGAAATAGCTGAAAAAATATCTAACCAAGAATTAGATATTACTACAATGGATTTTAATCCAGAATCAGAAATTCATAAAGCTATTTCTCCTTATGTGAATTCAAGCATTGAGAGAATTAAATCCAATAGACAAAGAAGAGAAAACTATATTAACACTTTAGGTGAAGGTGCTAAACCTTATCTATATGTGATTGTTGCAACAGGAAACATTTTCGAAGATGTTGTTCAAGCACAAGCTGCAGCAAGACAAGGAGCCGATATTATTGCAGTTATCCGTACCACTGGTCAATCTCTTTTAGACTATGTACCTTTTGGTGCAACTACTGAAGGATTTGGTGGAACTTTTGCAACTCAGGAGAATTTTAGAATTATGCGTAAAGCATTGGACGAAGTAGGTGAAGAAGTAGGAAGATATATTAGACTTTGTAATTATTGTTCAGGACTTTGTATGCCTGAGATTGCAGCTATGGGAGCTTTAGAAGGTTTAGATGTAATGCTAAATGATGCTCTTTATGGTATATTATTCCGCGATATAAATATGCAAAGAACACTTGTAGACCAATATTTCTCAAGGATAATCAATGGTTATGCAGGTGTAATAATCAATACCGGTGAGGATAATTACCTTACTACTGCTGATGCTTTCGAAGAGGCTCATACAGTTCTTGCCTCAGACCTTATAAACGAACAATTAGCTTTTGCAGCAGGGCTTCCTGAAGAACAAATGGGACTTGGACATGCTTTTGAAATGAACCCAGAGCTTGAAAATGGGTTCCTTTATGAGTTAGCTCAAGCTCAAATGACAAGAGAGATATTCCCTAACGCTCCATTGAAATATATGCCTCCTACAAAGTTTATGACTGGGAATATATTTAAGGGACAAATTCAAAACACTCTATTCAATGCAATTAGTATTTGGACTAACCAAGGTCTTCAATTGCTTGGAATGATGACTGAAGCTATCCACACTCCTTTTATGAGCGATAGATTCATTGCTATTGAAAATGCAAAATACGTCTTTAATAATATGAAGAATATTGGTGAAGAAGTAGAGTACAAGAAAGACGGTTTAATTCAAAAAAGAGCACAAAAAGTTCTTGAAGATTCAATTGAATTGCTTGAAAGAATAGATAAGGAAAGTCTTTTCGATGCTTTAGAGAAGGGAATTTTTGCTGATATTAAAAGACCAAAGAACGGAGGAAAAGGATTAGCGGGAGTGTTTGAAAAAGAATCAAACTACTATAACCCATTTATCAAATTAATGAAAGGAGAATAATTATATGAGTGGCGGATTATATTCAATGGATAAGAAAGAATTTAGTACAGAACTAAATCTTAAAGAAATAAAGCCTTATGGCGATACAATGAACGACGGTAAGACTCAAGTAAGTTTTACTTTGCCTGTTCCTTGCTGCGATGAATCGATAGAAGCGGCAAAACAATTGATGAAGAAAATGGGATTTGAAAACCCTCAAGTGGTTTTCTACAAAGAGCTTACTAAAGGTTTTACCTTCTTTAATTGTTATGGCAATTGCCAACATAGTGTTGACTACACAACAATACATGTCCCTAAAGTAGAATCAACAGTTATGGATATGCACGAAACAGATGAGTTTATAAAAGATAATATAGGAAGAAAATTAGTAGTAATTGGAGCAAGCACTGGAACAGATGCACATACTGTAGGAATTGATGCAATTATGAATATGAAGGGTTATGCAGGTCATTATGGATTGGAAAGATACGAAATGATAGAAGCCCTAAATATGGGTAGCCAAGTTCCTAACGAAGAATTTATTGCAAAGGCAATAGAATTAAATGCTGATGCTCTATTAGTTTCTCAAACAGTTACTCAAAAAGATGTGCATATTAAGAATCTTGTTGAGCTTGTGGAAATGTTAGAAGCAGAAGGATTAAGAGATAAAGTTATACTTTGTTGTGGAGGACCAAGAATATCTCATGAGCTTGCTAAGGAATTGGGCTATGATGCAGGGTTTAGCATGAATTCTTATGCAGATGATGTAGCCTCTTATATTGCTCAGGAAATGGTAAATAGAAAAAAATAAATAATAACGATAAGAAATGGATAAGAATACAATAAGAGATACGATTGCAAGGAGAGCTGCATTAGAACTAAAAGACGGTTATATTGTTAATCTTGGGATTGGTCTCCCAACCTTAGTACCTAATTTTCTCGACCCAGGAGTAAAGGTTTTGCTTCAATCAGAAAACGGACTTATTGGTATGGGCTCTACTCCTATTTCGGGAGAAGAAAACCCTGAGTTTGTAAATGCAGGAGGTCAATTTACTTCTTGTGTTGAAGGAGGAGCTACTTTTGATAGTTCTATGAGCTTTTCAATTATTAGAGGAGGACATGTGGATGCTACTATCCTTGGAGCAATGCAGGTAGATGAGAAAGGAAATCTTGCAAATTGGATGATACCTGGGAAGAAAGTACCTGGAATGGGTGGAGCTATGGATTTGGTTGTTGGAGCTAAGAAGGTTATTTTGGCAATGGAACATACTGCCAAAGGTTCTCCAAAAATATTAAAGGAATGTACTCTCCCACTTACTGCAAAGGAAGAAGTTGATTTAATTATTACTGAAATGGGAGTTATGGAGATAACAAAAGAAGGAATAGTACTAATAGAATTACATCCAGAGTTTAGCTTAGAAGATATTCAAAATGCAACTGAAGCAAAATTAATAGTTTCTAAGGATTTAATCCCTATGCAATTATAATCATTAACCCAATAAATTAAAATAAAATGGAAAGAGTATTTATAGTATCAGCCAAGAGAACTGCTATTGGTAAATTTCTTGGAAGTCTTGCTGATGTTCCAGTTGCTAATCTTGGAGTAGCAGTAGTAAAAAACATTATTGAAGAAACCAAAATTAATCCAGCAAAGATAGATGAAGTAATTGTTGGGAATATTCTAATGGCTGGTCAAGGTCAGGGAATAGCGAGACAGATTTCTGTTAATTCTAATATCCCTGTTGAAGTCCCTGCTTATGGAATTAATATGATTTGTGGTAGTGGTTTGAAATCCGTTATGAATGCTTATAATTCTATTAGAGCAGGAGAAGCAAATATGATAATTGCAGGTGGTGCTGAGTCGATGAGTGGTGCGGGTTTTGTTCTTCCTTCAAGAAGCCGTAATGGATTAAAAATGGGAGATTTTAAAATGATTGACCATATGATTAATGATAGCTTAACCGATGCTTTCACTGGAGTACATATGGGAATTACTGCTGAAAACATTGCAGAGAAATATAATATCACAAGAGAAGAACAGGATGAATTTGCAATTAACTCTCAAAATAAAGCAATTTCTGCTATTGATAATGGAAGATTTAATGATGAGATAGTTCCTTTTGAGATTATTACAAAAAAGAATACAATAGTTTTTAATCAAGATGAGTTCGTAAATAGAAATACTTCTCTTGAAAAACTAAATTCGTTAAGACCTGCATTTAAGAAAGACGGAACAGTAACAGCAGGGAATGCATCAGGCATAAATGACGGAGCAGCCTTTGTTCTTTTAGTTTCTGAAAAAGCACTTAAAGAATACAACCTTACACCTTTATGCGAAATAGAAGCAGTAGGACAAGGAGGTGTTGAACCTTCTATTATGGGTATGGGACCAGTTCCAGCTATAGGAAATGCACTTAGTAAGACAAATCTAAAGCTAAGCGATATAGAAGTTTTAGAGTTGAATGAAGCTTTCGCCTCACAATCGCTTGGAGTACAAAGAGAATTAATAGCTAATCACGGAGTAAGTAAAGAATGGTTAAACGAAAGAACTAATAAGAACGGAGGAGCTATTGCACTTGGACATCCTGTTGGAGCCTCGGGAACACGTATATTAGTAAGTTTAATTCACGAGATGAAACGCTCAAATAATAAATATGGATTAGCCTCTTTATGTATTGGAGGAGGAATGGGAACTGCTATTATAATTAAAAGATAGGAAAAAGATTATGGAAAAGATTAAATTAGGAGAAACCTTTGTTGAGAATATTAGATTCACTCAAGAAAGGGTAAATCTATTTGCAGAATGTACTGGGGATAATAACCCTATTCATCTTGATAAGGAATATGCAGAAAATACTCCATTTAAGAAACCTATAGTTCATGGATTCTTTGCTGGCTCAGTATTCTCAAAGGTATTCGGAACACAATGGCCAGGAGAAGGTACTATATATATGTTCCAGGAAATGGCTTTCCTTGCTCCTATCTTTGTGGAAGAAGATTATATTGCAAAATTTGAGGTAATTGAAGTAAACGAAGAAAAACATAGAGGATTAATTAAAACAACACTTGAAACCAAGGATGGGAAGATTGCCATAAGTGGACAAGCGAAATTAATGCATATTGAAAGATTTTAAAACATAAAGTATATGAAAAGATTAGAAAATAGAATAGCAATTATAACTGGTGGAGCATCAGGAATTGGTGCTGCAACATCCAGAAAGTTTGCCTTAGAAGGTGCAAAGGTAATTATATGGGACCTTGACCAAGAAAAAGGGAATGCTTTGGCAAATGAGATTGGTGGAGACTTTTTAAAAGTTAATACTGCTAATTATTCAGAGATAGAAGCTGCAGCAAAGGCAGTTAATGATAAATATAATAGAATTGATATCCTTATTAATAATGCAGGAATAACAAGAGATTCTACCCTAAAGAAGATGACTCCAGAACAATGGCAACAAGTTATTGATGTTAATCTTACTGGAGTATTTTATTGTACAAAGATAATTAGTGAGTATATGCTTGCTAATAATTATGGAAGGATAATAAATGCATCATCAGTTGTAGGTATTTACGGAAACTTTGGTCAAACTAATTATGTAGCTACCAAGGCTGGATTAATTGGTATGACTAAGACCCTTGCAAGGGAATTAGGAAGAAAGGGAATTACTGTTAATTCAGTAGCTCCTGGCTTTATTGCAACAGAGATGGTTTCCGCTATGCCTGAAAATGTAATCGAAACTATGAAGGCAAAGGTTCCAATTGGAAGACTTGGAGAGCCTGGTGAAATTGCTAATGTATATTGCTTCCTTGCCTCCGATGAGGCTGCTTATATCAACGGCCACACTCTGAGTGTGGATGGGGGTATGACTGTATAGTTATTTATCAAATTAAAGGGTGGGTTATTGCTTCTCACCTTTTTTAATGTCAAACCAATAATTAGTATGAATTTTAATATAACAGAACAAGAAAAACTCTTTCTTCAAATGATTAGAGAGTTTGCAGAAAAAGAAGTAAAGCCACTTGCTGCAGAAGTAGATGAGCAAGAGAGATTTCCTGTGGAAACAGTAGAAAAGATGGGAAAGATTGGCTTAATGGGTATTCCTGTACCAAGTAAGTATGGTGGTCAGGGAGGCACAAATCAGATTTACTCAATGGCAGTTGAGGAACTTTCAAGATATTGTGCAACTACGGGAGTAATTGTTTCAGCACATACCTCTCTCTGCGTTGCCCCAATATTAGAGAACGGAACAGAGGAACAAAAGCTTAAATACTTGCCTAAACTATGCTCAGGGGAATGGATAGGAGCCTTTGGACTTACTGAACCTAATGCAGGAACTGATGCTGCAATGCAACAAACCATTGCTATTGAGAAGGAAGACAAATGGATATTGAATGGTTCTAAGATTTTTATTACCAATGCGGGATATGCTGATGTGTATATAATTATAGCAATGACTGATAAAAGCCAAGGGACTAAAGGAATATCTGCTTTTATTGTAGAAAAAAATACGCCGGGATTCTCAATAGGAAAGAAAGAAAAGAAATTAGGTATTAGAGGTTCTTCAACCTGTGAGCTAATATTTGAAAACTGCGAAATACCTAAGGAAAACCTTTTAGGCAAGGTTGGAAAAGGATTTGGAATAGCTATGAAAACCCTTGATGGGGGAAGAATAGGTATTGCAGCTCAAGCCTTAGGTATTGCACAAGGAGCTATGGATGAAACCATAAAATACACTAAGGAGAGGAAACAATTTGGAAAGAAGATTTCTCAATTCCAAAACACTCAATTCCAAATGGCAGATATGGAAACAAAAATCCAAGCCTCAAGACTTTTAGTAAGAAGTGCTGCCTTTAAGAAAGATATGTCCCTACCCTACTCTACTGACGCTGCAATGGCAAAACTAATGGCTGCAGAAACAGCTATGGACGTTACAATCAAAGCTGTACAGTTCCACGGAGGCTATGGTTATACAAGGGAATACCCTATTGAAAGGATGATGAGAGATGCAAAAATTACCGAAATTTATGAAGGAACATCTGAGGTTCAAAGAATGGTAATTGCGGCTAATATATTAAAATAATAAAGTAAAGATTAGAGATATGAATATAATTGTTTGTATTAAACAAGTTCCTGATACAACAGAGGTTAAATTAGACCCAAAGACTGGAACCCTTATTAGAGACGGGGTGCCAAGTATTATCAACCCTGACGATAAGGCAGGATTGGAATTAGCATTGGATTTAAAGGATAAATATAATGCCAAGGTTACAGTAATAACCATGGGACCACAACAGGCTGAAATTGTTTTAAGAGAGGCTTATGCAATGGGAGCTGATAGGGCAATATTGCTTACAGATAGGAAATTTGCAGGAGCAGATACCCTTGCAACTTCTAATGCTCTCTCTGGAGCGATAAGAACCTTGGACTATGACTTGATTATTACTGGTCGTCAAGCTATTGATGGAGATACTGCACAGGTAGGTCCTCAGATTGCTGAGCACCTTGACCTACCTCAGGTTAGCTATTTACAAGCTCTTGAATATAATAATAATACCTTTACAATTAAGAAAGCCTTAGAGGATGGTTACCAAATCCTTGAAGTAGATTCTCCTTGTTTGGTTACGGTTCTTAACTCTGCTAATTCCCCAAGGTATATGAGTGTTAAAGGAATAATGGACGCCTTTGATAAGGAAATAGAGGTTTGGGGTGTTGATAAGATTGATATCGATGAGGAGAAACTTGGTCTAAAAGGCTCTCCTACCAAGGTTAAGAAAGCTTTTACCAAGGGAATTAAAGCATCAGGAGAAGTATATCAGGTAGAAACTCAGGAGGCTATAGGTATTATTATAAGCAAGCTTAAAGAAAAATTTATAATCTAAAAACAAGGATATAATCATGGATAAATCAATATATAAGAATGTATTTGTTTTTATAGAACAAAGGGATGGAAACTTGCAAAGCGTGGGTTTAGAGCTTTTGGGTAAGGCAAGAGATTTGGCTAAGGAACTCTCCGAAGAAGTTTACGCAGTTTTAATGGGATATAATATTGAGGATAAGGCTACGGAACTGATTGAATACGGAGCTGATAAGGTAATTATTATGGACTCAATAGAGCTTAAGGAATATAGTACAGAGGCTTATACTCAGGGGCTTTGCAAATTAATCCAAGAAAGAAACCCTTCCATAGTACTAATCGGAGCAACTACAATTGGGAGGGATCTTGGTCCAAGAATCTCTGCAAGAATCACAACAGGGCTTACAGCTGATTGTACAAGACTTGAAATATCTGAGGATAAAGAGCTTTTAATGACAAGACCAGCATTTGGAGGAAATCTAATGGCAACAATTATTTGCCCTGACCATAGACCTCAAATGTCGACAGTAAGACCAGGAGTAATGCGTTCCCTGCCGAGGGATAGAAGTAGAAAAGGTGAGATTGAGAAGTTTGAAATTAGTTTTAATAAAGATAAATTCCGAGTTAGAATTAAGGAAACTATTAAGGAAAAGACCAATATGATAGATATTACTGAGGCAAAAATCTTGGTTTCAGGAGGTAGAGGCATTGGGAATAAAGAAGGTTTTGAGAATTTAAACCAACTTGCTCAAACCCTCGGAGCTGAGGTTTCGGCATCCAGAGCTATTGTGGATTCAGGACTTATTGACCATAATCGTCAGGTTGGGCAAACAGGTAAAACAGTTAGACCAGACCTTTATATTGCTTGTGGTATATCTGGAGCCATCCAACATATAGCAGGAATGGAGGAAAGTGAGTTTATTTTAGCTATAAATAAGGATCGTTATGCCCCAATTATGCAGATGGCAGACCTTGGAATAGTAGGAGATGCAAAAGATATAATTCCTGCCCTAAACGAAAGACTTAAATCATTGAAAAACAAAGATTAACTTTTTTCAAAAATAAGACTTACTCTAAGAGGCCTTTAGACTTAGTCTAAGGATGCGTTAGAGTAAGTCTAACGATGCTTTAGAGTAAGTCTTATTTATGCTAAGACTTACTCTTATTTATTTTAATACTAATTCAACGAATTTGCTTCCCCTTTCTTCAAAGTTTTTAAACATATCATAGCTCGGAGCTGAAGGTGATAATAGACATATTTTACCCTTATCTGTAACCTCTTTACACCATAGAACAGCCTTTGAAAAATCATCTGTCAATATATGATTAATCTTGTAAGAGTCCTCTTTTTCCAATATCTCCTTTATCCTTTTTCCTGCTTTCCCAATATAGGCAATATTCTCCAATTCCTTATTTTCAAGGAGTTCAACCAATGAAGAGTAATCAATCCCCCTATCCATCCCTCCTAAAATCAGGGTTTGGACATATTTTAAGGCCTTAATTGCTTCGAGTGTAGCTTGAGGAATTGTGGAAATACTATCATTATAATATTCTACTCCATCAATAGAGCCAATATATTCCAACCTGTTTGCCAACCCTTTAAACTCAATCAAAGCATCCAAAGCCTTGGAAATATCCCCAAAGAGAATTTCAATAACCTTAAGAGCAAAGAGGATATTCCCCTTATTATGCTCACCTTTAATATATTTTGGCTCTTGGAAAACATAGTCTTTTATATCGATAGAGTGATAATTCACATTATTATCTCGAGAGAGCCCAAATTCTTTTAGTCTATTATTTAATATATTATCCCTTGAGTTATAAATAAAATAGCCATTGTTTAAGTATCTTAAAATATTGAGTTTAGCATCTTGATAGGAAGTAAAACAAGGGAAAAAATCAAGATGTTCTTCAAATAAATTCAAGATTATAGAAATAAAAGGAGAAGTATTTATATACTCTAATTGATGGGCAGAGAGTTCTAAAACAATATAAGTATCTTGATTAATCTTAGGAATTAAATCAAAGACAGGAACTCCAATATTACCACCAAGCAATACATTATCAGTGTATTGTTTAATAGCAGTATAAATCATAGTTGAAGAAGTACTCTTGCCCTTAGTACCTGTTACACCAATAACCTTGGGGGAGAAATACTTTAGAAAAATATCTATTTGTGAGGAAATACACTCTTTAGGGTATTGAGTTCTCATTTTTCTTAGATTAAAACCAGGACTTTTAATTATTAGGTTATAACCATTTTGTGCATATAAAGAATCCTCCCCGAGATGAAGTTTTAGGTTTTTAGTTTCAAAATCATCTTGGAGCTCTTCCGCATTATAAATTTCAATATTTTTATCTTGAATACCGATAAGCTTATTTGGAAACAATTTACGTAATAATCTATAAGTCGACCTTCCTTCCCTTCCATATCCAAGAATAAGAATATCTTTGTTTCCAATCTCCAAGACTAATTCCCTAAGCTTTAAAAGCGAATAAGGAGAGGAAATAAGACTTAGAAACTCAGGCATTAGATTATGTTTCTCTTCAATTTTAAGTAGGGAGGAATAAGCATCATCCAAAATTTCCTTATATGAAAAGCTTTTCATCCAATGCTTTACAAGATTAAATGAAAGTATTTGAGGGAAATTATCGCATGCAAGAGACAAGGCATGATTAACCTCATGAATTGTTCCCACACATTCAAAGGGTTTGCTTGGGCATAAACCAGTAAGCTCATCTAAATAATTAGATAAGCTATCCTTGTCTAATAAATTCTCTGAAAACATAGTGGAGAGTTTATCTGGGGAAAGAAATGGGGAAAGAATTATATAAGCAAACAAACATTTAGGGCAATTACAACACCATATATCTGTCTTTGAACCAACGTTACAACTCCTAAAAACATCATGATAATGAGTATAAAAAGCAAATTCCTGAGCAATTTGGAGTTCAGATAAAGGTCTTAAAAGGCTGAAATAATTAATATCATTATGGATAAACTCCCTTGTATATTCCCTGAAATCATTCTCAAACTCCAAACTCTTTGAGTATTGATGATTAATATCCAAGCCCTTAACAGTCGACTCAGAGGCACTTGATTCATTACTTAAAGCAATATGCCTGCAAGAGGTTAAAGCAGAAATAAGTAGGTTATAGAAGGCTAACATTGCAGAAAATGGAGTATGACCATTTAGATATCCCAATGCATTAAGGTCTAATAAATAAGGGTCTATCTCCCTATTTATTATTGCAATACTATCTATATCAAACCCTCCTCTTTCAACAGAGCTTAAACTTGCCCCTCTTGGATTGATTATCATAGGAATTATTTCAAAGTCTCCCCTTTTGATAATCTCCATACTTACCACAGAATCCTTACCTCCACCAATAGGTAGAATAACCCTGTTTTTCCTAAATCTCAAATCACATTTCCCAAATTCATCTTTAGATGAAATAATATTTACAAAGTCCTTAATATTGGTTTCAATACTATTTAAGTAGAAATACTCCCCTAACCCATTAAAGTAAATCTTCTTCCAAAATCCTATTTGAGCATCACTTAACCCTCCACATTCAATAATAATAAATGGACTTGCAAAAGCCTTCCAATAACTTATTAGCTCAATTAAACCAATATTAAAAACAAGGATATCTAAGTTTTCCCTTCTTGTATTAAGATTTGAATAAAAGCCTTTAAGAGGAATATTTATCTTTGGGGAGAAACTATGCATATCACAAATAAATGAAAAACTAAGTTCCAAAAACTGTTCTTTATACTTATAGGAAAAGCTTTTATAAGTAAAATAAGG
>WARP01001752.1_pt1 | contig 17741 bp, 14 predicted proteins | sample 4769151 | NCBI WGS metagenome assembly WARP01 (sample SAMN08893023, study PRJNA449175) | gut metagenome | isolation source: rumen sample fed with dry roughage | host: cow | place: India: Nagpur | collected 2016 | reverse complement strand
GCCCGTCAAGCCATGGAAGCCGGGGGTGCCTGAAGTTCGTTACCGCAAGGAGCGACCTAGGGCAAAACTGGTAACTGGGGCTAAGTCGTAACAAGGTAGCCGTACCGGAAGGTGTGGCTGGAACACCTCCTTTTTGGAGCTGTAATGACCTGAGGAGTTACCCTCCACCGTTACTCTTTTATGCTATCATTTTGCTACAGTCCCGTAGCTCAGTTGGTTAGAGCACTACACTGATAATGTAGGGGTCAGCGGTTCAACTCCGCTCGGGACTACTAATTTAGTTCTTTTACATGGGAAGAAGCTGCGCTTCTTTACAAATTTGTCGAATTCGCCTTAAGAAAGTAAACTTTCTGCGGCTCATTCAAAAATTTGCAGTTTTCTTTTCTTTGCATATCTTTGCACTCTCTTAAACGGGGAATTAGCTCAGTTGGCTAGAGCACTTGCTTTGCAAGCAAGGGGTCATCGGTTCGACTCCGATATTCTCCACAAAAAGCCGCCTTATTGAAGGGCGGCTTTTTTATCTTTCGATCATGGATTCGCCTCCAATCACCACATTAGAAAATCCTGCACCCGGTTTTCCGCTGAACATATCAAGGGTAGGGAATCCTGTGGTGGATGCCCATTCAGTTTTGTACCTGGAGTCGGGATTGAAATTGTTTTGTCTTATCATATTATTGGTTGGACTGCCAACCATTTGTGCCGAAACCATTCTCCTTATACCTGAGAGGTTTTCAACTTCCAGTTCACCGTTATATAAGTAGACATCGCTTGCACCTTGGTCGTTGACAGAAACTTCGAAGCATGTACCCTTTACCCCTGCCTGGAGCGTTGGAGTAATAACCTTGAATGTTTGTCCCTGCTTTTTTAGATTGTAAATGGTTTTTCCTTTGTGAAGCAGTATTTCTGTAAGGTCATTGTTGTAATTGATGCGGGTTCCGGGCTTGATGGTCACCTTTGATCCGTCGGCATAGTTTATTTCTGCTGTTGTAGAGGCATCTGTTTCAAGTTTACGGAGTTCGATGTTGATAGTCAAATTCCCATTGAGCACTCTCAAAACGTCACCTTTGCCGGTTAGATCGTACTCTTTCCCGGCAGACAACGTGTTTTCGTTGTTCCATTTGTTCATGTTCAAAGAGGCTTTGGGAATAGGATTGTTGAGCCAGTTTATAATCTTGCCAAAGACCATGAAATCGGTGGTTATGGATTTTGTCCCGTATCCCATTCCATCGGGAATTGCCGGAGAGTGTTTCATGGAGGTAAGAAGTACCTCTGCAACACCATTTAGCCTGGCTGAGCGGCCCTTCCTGTCATAAGGTCAATTGCGTTGTAGATACCGTGGTTTGGAGTTCCAACCATGATAATCTTCCTGACATTTTTGCCTATGTTAGGGTGTATGGTGCTATAGTGCCTGGCAATCAGCCCTCCCATGCTATGGCAAACGATATCTACATAGGAGCATTTGATGTCGTTTTGATTATAAAACTGGAGTTCCTTTTGAATATTGTCTGCCAACAGGTATGATTGGGCCCCGATATCCATAGTGCCGGAGAGTTCGCCGGTTGAATAATAATCTCCCCTGTGGGTCATGAATCCTTTTTGACTTAACATCCTGTCCAGTAGCCATTGTTGTGTTATGCTATACCATCTTACAATGAAGTTTTGCCCGTTGTCCTTGCCGTTGTGGCTTGCTACCATATGGATTGTTTTTTGGGCAGGATCTATCACTTTATTCTCAGGTATTATAGTCAGTGAGTTGTTTATGCCTGTTCCCAATTGCACATTGGTAATCACCAGAGCATTTGGTCTGGATTCAAGGGGTGTTCTGTTGATGGGAGTATCAACGGGTAATGTACGGGTTGTCGGGTTTGACAGAGTATTGTTGGTTGTGGCCGGAATTTGTGATTGAGTTGCCTTATTGGTTTCCTGCGCGGTTTGTTGCTGGTTTTGTGTGACTGTAAATGTGTTGGTTATTGCGTCGGATTCGGCATTCCTATTTGCAAAAAGGTTTTCGGGGATAAGTGACCAGACAATATAGGCTGTGCCGTATTGAATTGTATAAAAAGCAGCTACAACAACACTGATGTTATTGTATTTCCAGCGGAAACCGGCAAGTCCGCCAGCCATACCGTTGAGTGTGTACTCCTGGTTGACAAGTTGTGCGGCACCTTTGATTATATTCTGGTGAAAAAGCTGTAGAACCTGATTTTTGTTAGTATTGTCGTTTACTTTAAAGGACCTGACCCTTACGGCAACATTTTGGTCAGGACTCAGGAATGCATGTATTCTGTCACTCCCTTCCCAAAACTGGTTCACCTGGTAGTTGGACGGGACCTGAATCTTGAAATGCATCTCGGGATCTTCTATCCATCTGTTTTGGGCATTGGCACCCAGTGTAAATAAGCAAAACAGCAGGAACGCAAGTGCTGAGTATCTTTTCATATATCTTTGGTTATATATTTAGGGTTAGAAAGTCCTAATAACAAAAGATTTAACAAGAAAAGAGAGAATGTGCTTATCAAATCTTATATTAAAAATATTAATATAAAATGGAAAAGCATATCCAAAGTGTAAAAATTTTAGTGCAATACGTAAAAAACGGGTGTAATTATTAACCTACCTCCCGCGATATGTCAGAAGCTTGACTTTGTATGTCTCTTCAAAGTAACGGAAGTACATGAAGAGTTTGTAGTTTAGTTCAAAGTCGTACTCATTGAAGGGGCTGTAGTCTATATAACTCTCAATACGGCGATCTCCTGCGGCGTACCTGCGGTTCCACTCTGTCACATATTGGTGATTAGTGGTTTGAAGGTATTCATTGGAGTATTGGTGCTTTGAAAAAGATTTTGTGTGGAGCCAAAATTCGAAACCTGGGTCAAATATAATCAGCTCGTACTCCACGGAATCCTTGGTTGCAGAGGTGTCACGCAATGCAAGCCTGCTTGCAGGGGAGAGTTTCTCCCCTGTTTTGTTCCGGCCGGTGCCGTCTCTTTGCACACCGCACGATATCATTAATACGGCAGTGATAACTAACAGTGTAAAATGGGAAAAAAGTTTCATCTCCTTATGGGTTTATTGTGTTATAACAATTGGTAAGCAAACTTAGTTCCAGAGGTAGGTGAATTAATGGGATATTTTATTTAGTAGCCCCGCAAAGGGTAATCAGACTAGTGCCTGTCACCTGGTCCGGCTTGCTCACGTATTTTAAATATCCTGCATAATTTGCAGCAGATGTGTGCTCTACATAATATCCCATTCGGGAAAGTGCTGAATGGGCATCAAGGATTTCCGTGTCATCGACTGCTACGATACTGTAATTGTAATTGCAAATGATTTCCAGGATTTGCTGTCCTTTGGCCGGGGATGCTATAGCAATCCCGTCTGCAATGGTTCCTCTGTTAATTACAGAGTGAAACCGGGGCTTTACCTTTTCCTTTGGATGCTTTTGGGTGGCTGCATGCCATAAAATGTATGAATTGTAAATCGGTGCACAATTGGCTGTCTGGATGGCAATGATATTGGGGGATTTGTTAATGATTTGGTTTTCCAACAGATCTTGTAGTGCCAGGTGGACTCCAAAAAAGAGTGTACCGTTCCCAAGGGGGACAAATATATTGTCGGGCAGGTCGCCTTCAAAGTCGTGGTATACCTCAAAGAGGTAACTTTTCATGCCCTGCACGAAAAGGGGGTCGAAAACATGGCTTGCGTAATATTTCTCACCTTTGGAAGCCTCTTTGATGGCTGCTGCAGCAACATCTTCGCGGCTGCCGGCTATCTTTAAAACCTTGGCTCCGAAGCTTTCGATCATTTTGATCTTTTTTTCGGGTGTAGACTCTCCAAGATATATATCGGCATTGATTCCTGCTCGGGCACAATAGGCAGCCACAGAGCATCCTGCGTTGCCGCTGCTGTCCTGTATGATATGCCTTATCCCTTTTTCGTGAGCTGCGGCTATCATGACAACTGCCCCCCTGTCTTTGAAAGAGAGTGTGGGCATCATATAGTCGACCTTTGCATATAATTCTTTGCCCAGCCGGACTACCGGGGTATTGCCTTCACCCATGGATATTTCCGAAATGGATTTGTCTGATACAGGGATAAACCTGGAAAAAAGATTGCTTTTGTAATGATTCATCGGATTAGGATTGGAAAAATTTTCTGGCGAAATATAATAAAAATAGGAATATTTAGTAAATGCTTTTACTTTTGTATGGCATACTTCTAAAATTTATTACTATGAGAAAAGCAGTTATACTTTTAGCAACTTTGCTTTTAACCGGATTTGTATCCAATGGCCAGGGAAAATCTCCTTTTGTATACCAGGACAGTAATACCCGATTACAGTTTGGAGGCTTTGTCAGGACAGTAGCCTTTGCTGATTTCGGAGGTATTGTCCCTCATTATGATTTCAGGAATGCCTTGATGAGTGTTCCAGGCCAATGGCACAATGACTCAAGGTTGAGTTTGGATGCTTCGGGAACCAGGCTTAGTTTCAAAGCAGTGCAAAAAACAGAAAAACTGGGGGATATAGAGTTTTATATAGAATCGGACTTCCGGGGAAGTGGTGATGCGTTGAGGCTGCGCCAGGCTTATGTTTCTTTCAAGGGGATCATTGCCGGGCAAACCTGGAGTTTCATGACCGACCTGCCGGCCAATGCAACAACCATTGATGTACAGGGAGTGAATTCCCGTACATTTTTACGTACACCCCTTATAGGTTACAGGGGTATGATTGATCAAAACCTAAGTTATGGGATTGCCTTGGAGTTTCCCTCGGTCAGGTATACAGTTACTGCCGATTACAGGGCCGTGAACCAGAGATTGCCCGATCTGCCGTTTTACGTGCAATACAAGGGTGAACGTGGGCATTTAAAGCTGGCTGGAATGTTAAGGGTTTTGGATTACGGTGTTAACAGCAGTGAAGAAATCGAATCAAAAGCTGGTTTTGGTGCACAGTTAAGCGGGTCACTCAAGGCTGCTGCAGGGCTTACATTGTATTCCCAGGCAATATTAGGAAAAGGTATTTCCCGTTATATCAATGATCTGGCTTTGGTGTCGGTGGATCTTGTCCCTGACCAGGCAAATGACGGGTTGCAGACTTTGCCAATGTATGGTATCTCGCTGGGTGCAAAGAGTGATTTTGCTAAAGATTTGTATGCAACCGCAAATATATCGGTGGCCGGTTTAATGAACAAAGAGGATTATTTCTCTGCAAACGAGTACTACACCGGGAGCTATTTCTCGGCATCGTTGTTTTGGAATGCGGCCAGGAACATGACAATTGCCGGAGAATTCATACATGGTACCCGTAAGAATATGGGAGACGAAAAGGGAAGCGCCAATCGTCTCCAGGTTATGTTCATGTACAAATGGTAGTTTGTTTGCTGTTAAAGGGAGTTGATGTGAAACATCCGCTCAATGGATGGATAGGCTTTGGCCCTGATGCTCTCCGGAATGGAAATTTCAAACTCTTCGTTAATAAGTGACCATAGTACCTTTTCGAGGGTTACTTTACGCATCTGGTAACATTTGTTGCCAATATCCACGGGAATGAACTTTTTGCCGGGGTGCATCAGGTTCATCTGGTACAAAACACCGGGTTCGGTAACTATAATGAATGATTGGGCCGGGGAATCTCCGGCCCTTTTTACCATTCCGGAGGTAGACAGTACAAATACATCTTCCCTCTCCAGGATGGATGGGTCATGGGAGCAGCTGCTTTCGGGGTGGATGAGAATCTCGGCTCCGGGATTGGCGGCAATCAGAGATTCTACTTTTTCTTTGGTAAAATCTTCGTGAACACAGCAATCTCCGTCCCAAATGTCAATATCCCTTCCTGTCATTGTTTGGATGTATTTTGCCAGGTTTTTGTCGGGGCCAAAAAGTATCTTGGCATCTTCGGGAATGGAAGAGATGATTTTTGCTGCATTGGCCGAGGTGCAGCAGATGTCTGTGAGAGCCTTGACCTCGGCGGTTGTGTTAATGTAGGATACCACAATGCCGTCAGGATTTTTCCTTTTCCATTCAAGTATGTTTTCCCGGACAATGCTTTCGGCAAGGGAACACCCGGCAGTGATGTCGGGGATCAGCACTTTTTTGCCGGGAGAGATTATGGATGCAGTCTCTGCCATGAATTTTACTCCACAAAACAAGATTACCGACGAATCGGTCTTTGCTGCCATTTGTGAAAGCCCCAGTGAATCTCCTATGTAGTCGGCAATATCCTGTATTTCGGGATTTGTGTAATAGTGTGCCAGTATGATTGCATCTTTCTCTTTCCTGAGTATTTCAATCTGTTTTTTAATCTCCTCTTTGTTCATCTCTCTTCTATGTTCATGCTAATATCCAATGCTTTTACCGAATGTGTGAGGGCTCCGACACTTATGAAATCGACCCCGGTCTTAGCTACAGCCTTGATTCTCTCAATTGTCATGTTGCCCGAAGCTTCGGTTTGAGCCCTTTTGGCTATGAGCTTGACAGCTTTTGCCATGGTGTCGTTATCCATATTGTCCAGCATCACAATGTGTGCCCCGCATTTTACTGCCTCCTCTGCCTCGTTGAGGTTTGTGGCCTCAACTTCTATTTTGTAAGTATTGCCGGTTGCTTCCCTCACCTGGTTTACAGCTTTGGTTATGGATCCGGCAACCTTTATGTGGTTGTCCTTTATAAGCACCATATCGTACAGCCCTGTACGGTGGTTGGTTCCTCCACCTGCCGCTACGGCCATTTTGTCCAGATGTCTCATCCCGGGTGCTGTCTTGCGGGTGTCCAGCAGCTTGGTCCCACTCCCCTCAAGCTCCTTTACATACTTGGCTGTTTCTGTCGCTATCCCGCTCATCCTTTGCAGTATGTTTAGTACTGTGCGTTCGGCGGTCAGCAGGGCCCTGTAGCTCCCGGTTACCTTTGCCACCACCTCTCCTTTCTCTACTTTGTGTCCATCGGTAATGTATGGTTTAAATACAATCTCGCTGTCAAAATGTTCAAAGACCCTATGCGCTATCTCCATACCGCAGATTACTCCAGCCTCTTTGGCTGTCAGGGTAGCAGTTGCCATGTAATTCAGGGGGACAAGGGAGTTGGTGGTAATGTCGCCTTTGCCGGCATCTTCTTCAATTGCAAGTTCAATAAGTTTGTCGATCAGGTTTTGTGCAGACATATCAGTTGCTTTTTTAATTATGGAATTTTTTTGCTGGATTGTATGGTAAGGTGTTTCGGTACATTCGCAGGGAAAATCGTCCCGGTAATGGGCTCCCCGGCTTTCGTTTCGTTCCAGGGCGCCGCTAAGAATGAGGTGCGCAACCGTAAGGATGTTGTTCCCCATTGAGCAGTATAGTTCGTTTGGTTGATAGCCGTCTGTTTCAGATAACCTTTTGGATGTTTCCCTGATTTTTTCCAATCCCGAACGGAGTCCCTCCTGTGTGCGGATTATGCCGGCATGGTTGCTCAATATAGCACTTACCTCTGCCTGTATTGTGTTGTATATTTGTTCGTTTTTGGGAATCCTGTGGAATTTTTTTGCAAGACTGCGCAAGGGTTTGGCAGGTTCCTTATTGAGGGTGTCTTCTATTGCTCTGTACCCGAAAACAAGGCACTCTGCAAGTGAGTTGGAGGCGAGTCTGTTGGCTCCCATGATTCCGGTAGAAGCCATCTCTCCGCAAACGTACAGGGAGGGTATATCGCTCCTGCCGTTGAGGTCGGTCAAAACACCACCTATCATGTAATGTGCTGCCGGGGCCACCGGTACGCTTTTGGTGAGGTCCAGACCGTGAGCGGTGCAGTATTTATAAATATTAGGGAACCTATCTTTGATGCGAATGGAATCCAGGTGCTCCAAGGAGAGACGGACATTTTTTTGTTTTGAGATCTCCCTTGCAACAACATCCCTTGGGGCAAGTTCGGCCAACGGATCGACCGATGTCATGAACCGTTCCCCTTTTTCGTTAAGGAGGTAGGCTCCCTCACCGCGGACTGCCTCGCTGATCAGGTATGATTCACCGTTTGGTATGCAGAGAGCTGTTGGGTGGAACTGGATGAACTCCATGTCGGCTGCACGGCACCCGGCTTCGTAGCATACGGCTACGCCTTGTCCCAGGGAGGTGGCCGGATTTGTTGTCCTTTGGAAAATTGCAGCGGCTCCTCCAAGAGCCATAATGGTGTAGCCGGATGTGAAAATTTCTTCCCGGTCATTCTCGGAGTCCCAAACCCTGAGCCCGTTACATTGTCCGTTGGATAAGATGATATCAAGAACCTGGTGGTTTTCAAAAATTCTGATATTGTCACACTCTTGGATTTTTCCTGTCAGGAATTCGATGACCCGCCTGCCGGTTATATCGCCGCCTGCATGAAGCACCCTTCTTTTGTGGTGGCCACCTTCCAGCCCAAGGGCCAACGAGTTGCCGGACATGTCAAAGTGCATACCGTTTGCGATGAGTTCGGTAATCCTTTGGGGTCCTTCATTTACCAGTACATTCACAGCATCGGGGTTGCAGAGGTTACGCCCGGCTTTTATTGTATCTTCGAAATGGAATCCGGGGTTGTCATCATCGGCCGTAACTGCTGCGATTCCTCCCTGTGCATGGTAGGTGTTGCTTTCGTTGAGCTTACATTTTGTAACCACTGCTACCGTTCCATAACGAGAGGCCCTGAGGGCTGCATAGAGCCCGGCCAATCCGCTTCCCGCAATAAGGTAGTCGTAGTGCTGCATTCCGTGTTTTTTTTGGGAGCACGAATGTAAGCTTTTTATCCCTAAAACCTGCTTTTTTTGCTCGTTTGCTCCTGAATAAATATCTTAGCAGTTTAAAAGTAAAAGGTAAGAGATATGACAAAATGTGTAAACTGCTTTATCCCATTTGCCGATAAAGCACAAGTAGAACAAACGGTTAACGGGCTTAGGGAGTCCGGTATGGTAAACAAGATTTACCTTCTCGCAACCGACAAAGAGGCCGGAGAGCTTGAGGGGTGCGAGACAATACATGTGGAATCGTTAAAGTGCACACCTGCAATCAGGAAAATTGCAAAACTTGCAGATACCCCCTATACATTTATTTATACCAAGGAGTCTACCCTTTTGATGGGTATGTTTGCAATTGAAAGGATGATCCGTATTGCTGATGACAATCAGGCTGCAATGGTATATGCAGACCACTTTCAGATAACCGACGGAGTTAAGAAGAATGCTCCCGTGATCACATATCAGAAGGGTAGCCTGAGGGATGACTTCAATTTTGGTTCGGTTATGATCTATAATTCGGAGGCATTAAAAAGTGCTGTATCACGCATGGATACAGACTATAAATTCGCTGCACTCTACGATTTGCGTTTAAAGGTCTCACAAACAGGGGAGCTGGTGCACATCAACGAGTATCTCTATACCGAGGTGGAGCAGGACAACCGCCGTTCGGGTGAGAAGATCTTTGACTATGTGGATCCAAAAAACAGGGCGGTTCAAATCGAAATGGAAGCTGCCTGCACCGATCACCTTAAGTCTGTCGGAGGTTATCTGGCACCCGTGTTCAAAAAGATTGAATTCAACAAAGGTGATTTTGAGTTCGAAGCTTCGGTAATTATTCCCGTTTACAACCGTATCAGGACTATTGAAGATGCAATCAAATCGGTTTTGATGCAAAAGACATCTTTTAAATTCAATCTGATCATTGTGGACAACCACTCTACTGACGGCACCTTTGAAGCGATAGAAAGTTTTGCCTCCGACCAAAGGCTCATCCATGTTGTTCCCGGCCGTAAGGACCTGGGAATTGGCGGTTGCTGGAACATGGGTGTACACCATCCAAAATGCGGTAAGTTTGCCGTTCAGCTCGACAGCGATGATGTTTACAGTGACCAAAACACCCTCCAAAAGATTGTGGATGCCTTTTACGAGCAAAATTGTGCCATGGTAGTGGGTACATATATGATGACCAATTTCAATATGGAGATGATTGCCCCGGGTATCATTGACCATAAGGAGTGGACACCCGATAACGGGCGCAACAATGCTTTGAGGATTAATGGACTGGGAGCACCAAGGGCATTTTATACCCCGGTGCTGAGGGAGGTTAAGGTACCCAATACCAGCTATGGGGAGGATTATGCTTTGGGTCTCAATATTTCCAGGGATTACCAGATTGGAAGGATTTACGATGTGCTATACCACTGCCGCCGTTGGGAAGATAACTCAGATGCATCCCTGGATATTGTCAAGATGAACGCCCACAATACCTACAAAGACAGGATACGTACCTGGGAATTGATGGCCAGGATTGCAAAAAACAAAGGAGTCAAATAATTAGTTGATAATACTGATGAAAATCGATAATCAGGAACTGGTTGCTCTCTTTGGAGAGCAACTGGCTTCATGGGAGCAGGCAGGTAATAATTACAAGGCATTGGAAAATGTCATTGTAAAAGAGTTGGTTGTGGAAGGGTTCCCCTTTAAAGTTCAGTTCAACCCGGCCAGGATAGTCTCCTCTTCGGCAAAGGTCGATGCAAAATCCATAACAGAGAGGAAGTGTTTCCTTTGTAGTGAGAACAGACCGGCTGTACAAAAGGGACTGGATTATGTCTACAAGGGAGACTTCCAAAACCCTTATACCGTGCTGGTAAACCCATTCCCGATATTCCCCCGCCATCTCACAATCCCAATGCTGGCCCATACCGACCAGCTGATTGGCGGCAGGATGGGGGCGATGCTCTCCCTTGCAAAACAGCTGGACGGTTATACATTGTTTTACAATGGTCCCAAATGCGGGGCATCAGCTCCCGACCATTTCCATTTCCAGGCGGGTAATAAGGGATTCCTTACCATTGAGGAGCATCTGCACAAAATGGAAAAAGAGGTTTTGTTTACAAATGAAATTGCAACAGTAAGCTCTGTAAAAGGGGTATTCCGTGGTCTTGTTGCTATCGAATCTTCGGAGGCTGAGGAGGCCGAGAGGCTTTTCGGGTTGTTGTTTTCCCGGCTTCCCGTAAAGGAGGGAGAAAAGGAGCCGATGGTAAACATTCTCTGCTGGTATGAAAATGGTGTTTATGTGATTCTGTTGTATGTCAGAGATAAGCACAGGCCTTCACACTATTTTGCCGAGGGCGATGCAAATATACTGTTGAGCCCGGCCTCCGTGGATTTGGGGGGTGTGCTGATAACTCCCCTGGAGAAGGATTTCCATAAAATGGACGAAACCCTGATTGCTGAAATCCTGGACGAAATTTGTGTCAGTGAGGGGGAAAACCTGGATATTATTGATAAAATTAAAACCGTATTGAGATGAAAGAGCCAAAAGTGAGCGTCGGGATCATGTTCGAGCCCGAAATTGTGTTTGTCCTAAATTCTGTATTTACCTCCAATGGTAAGGAGTTTGCCGGGGAACAAAAGGTTTGCCTTAGTGACGGTAAGATTCTGTGGAATGGAAACTTATTTGACAACCTGCTGTTTGAGCCAAAGAATGAAAGCGAGGCCTCATTTATGCTCAAAGATGTTACAATCGGTATAAATTTCCACTGGGAAAGGAAAGAAGACCAGGTATTCAAAGGAGCCCTAAAGTTGATTGCGGAGAACGACAGACTTACTGCCATCAACCTGCTTGGGGTTGAGGAGTACCTTACTTCCGTGATCTCATCAGAAATGAGTGCCACTGCTTCTTTGGAGCTTCTAAAGGCTCACGCAGTCATATCCCGTTCATGGCTTTTGGCCCAAATAGAAAAGAATAAGGAGATTGTGAGTTCGGGATCATCTTACAGCACCATGAAGGAGACTCCGGAGGAGTTGATTCGCTGGTATGACCGTGAAGATCATGTGAATTTTGATATATGTGCCGATGACCACTGCCAGAGGTACCAAGGGATTACCCGTGCTTCTACTTCAATGGTTAAAAAGGCTATTGAACAGACCAGGGGAGAGCTTTTGATGTTTGACGGCAAGATTTGTGACGCGCGTTACTCAAAGAGTTGCGGGGGAGTGTTCGAGGAGTTCCAGAATTGCTGGGAGGAGATCAATTACCCTTATTTGACAGGTAAGTGTGACCTTCCCAAAGAGCCGGTGATGCCTGACCTTACCGTTGAGGCGAATGCGAGGGAGTGGATAACCTCATCTCCGGATTCTTTTTGCAATACTACCGACAAAAAGATCTTGTCGCAGGTACTCAATAATTACGACCAGGAGACCGTGAACTTTTACAGATGGCAGGTTAAGTATACACAGGATGAGGTTTCTGAACTTATCAAGAGGAGGTCTGGTACAGATTACGGGACTATAAACGATCTGATACCTGTAGAAAGGGGAACTTCGGGCAGGCTTGTAAGGCTTAAGATCGTAGGGTCAAAAAAGACCAGAATTATAGGCAAAGAGCTGGAAATAAGGCGTACGTTGTCGGAGTCCCATCTCTATAGTTCGGCTTTTGTAGTAGATAAGGAGGTTGACGGAGAGGGAAAGAGTGTGTTTGTCCTTAACGGTGCCGGATGGGGTCATGGTGTGGGTCTTTGCCAGATTGGTGCTGCTGTTATGGGCGAAAAGGGATATGGTTATAACCAGATATTGCTACACTACTTTGTGGGTGCCTCTGTAGAAAAAAGATATTAATAATCCCCGATATGAGTAATTTCAAAAAATCTCCCTGGGCATGGATTCCTTCGCTTTACTTTGCGCAAGGTTTGCCTTATGTTGCCGTTATGACCATTTCGGTGATAATGTACAAAAGACTGGGTATTTCCAATACCGATATTGCCCTCTACACAAGCTGGCTTTACTTGCCATGGGTTATCAAACCTTTTTGGAGCCCTTTTGTAGACTTGCTCAAGACCAAGAGATGGTGGGTAGTCTCAATGCAGGTTTTGGTGGGGGCCGGTCTAGCCGGGATAGCCTTTACAATTCCGGCAAGTAATTTCTTCCAGCTTACTCTGGCTGTTTTTTGGCTGATGGCGTTCAGTTCGGCAACTCATGATATTGCAGCCGACGGCTTTTACATGCTGGCGCTCGAACCTCACCAGCAGGCCATGTATGTTGGGATCAGGAGTACGTTTTACAGAATTGCAACCATTGCAGGCCAAGGTTTGCTGATTATGGTAGCCGGTATGCTGGAATCTTCGACCGGGCTTAAACCGTTGGAACTGCAGGTAAAAGCGGGTCCGGGTTACTCCTCTGCAATAGAAATTCCGGCAGACAGCAGCCTTGCAAATCCATTTGCCCTTGCTCCGACAAACGATTACACATTTGATGTGTACCCTCACGAAATTTCTGTAGGTACCGGGAATATTCCTGCCGACTCTGCTGCAATGCTCAGAGAGTTTGCTGCAACCCGGAATATTCTAAACGGATTTATCACAAGTGAGTCTTCCCATTCTGCAGCGGGAACAAAGGAGGGCTCGTCATGGTGGAGCAGGTCTGTTTCAACTCCTTTGGGAGAGTGGATAAAAAGGAATTTTGGAGAAGAGCGTGATGTGGAGCAGTTGCACCAATTGACAGGAAGTTCCAGACTTATAGCCGTCAGACTTACCAAGTCTCCCGAACCCGGAGAGAAGATTGTGCTCAACACATCCTTCAACAGCGGGGATAAAAGCTTGTTTCTGGCTCATGGGGAGAGGATTGAATTTACATCCGACAACTGGACAAAGGCGGCTTTGTTGCTTGTGCAGGTTGATCCAAAGCTAGAAGATGATGCGGTTGCCGAGTTCCGGGGACTCTCCGGAAATATCTCGTTCGCGTGGTCCATTACTTTCTTTGTTCTTGCCGGTTTCTTTATCGCAATAGCTCTTTACCACAAGGTTGTGCTTCCAAAGCCAGCGGTTGACGTAGCTGCCAAAAATGTAACGGCTTCCAATATTTTCCAGGAATTCCTGGAGACCTTTGCTTCGTTCTTCCGCAAGAAAGAGGTTGCAAGTGCAATTGCATTTATGTTGCTGTTCCGTTTTTCCGAAGCCCAGCTGGTCAAGATGGTTACTCCGTTCTTACTGGATCCAAAGGAAATCGGAGGGCTCGGGCTGACTACAGGAATGGTGGGAATGGTTTACGGTACAGTTGGTATCATAGGACTTACCATGGGAGGAATAATCGGTGGTATCATTGCATCGATAGGAGGTTTGAAGAAATGGTTGTGGCCAATGGCCCTGTCCATCTCTTTGCCAAGTTTCTCGTTCGTTTACCTTGCGGTATTCCAACCCGATAGTTTGTTCCTGATAAACCTGAGTGTCTTTGTCGAGCAGTTTGGTTATGGTTTTGGTTTCACTGCCTATATGTTGTACATGATCTATTTTTCTGACGGCAAGCACAAAACTGCACATTATGCGATCTGCACGGCGTTCATGGCGCTTGGTATGATGATTCCCGGGATGATGGCAGGCTGGTTGCAGGAGATGTTGGGTTACCGTAATTTCTTTTGGTGGATCATGCTCTCTTACGGAATCACCTTTGTTGTTACGGCGTTGATCAAAGTGGACCCTGCCTTTGGCCGAAAGAAAAAAGCTGTAAGCTGATAACGAAGAAAATATTAACTTTTTAAAATCCAAAATGATGAAAACCGTCAAATCGATATTTTCCCTTTTATTGCTTGTTTCCGCCACATCCCTTTTTTCCCAGGTTGTCAAACCCGGGATTGAGGTGCTGAAAGATAGCAACTTCAAAATACTTGAAGGGAAAAGGGTTGGGTTGATTACAAATCCCACAGGGTTTGACAACTCACTGAAATCAACCATTGATATCTTGCATGAGGCACCCAATGTGAATCTTGTAGCCCTGTTTGGTCCTGAGCACGGAGTAAGGGGGGATGTACATGCAGGAGACAAGATTGCCGATATGAGTGATCCCAAAACCGGAATCCCTGTGCTTTCCCTTTATGGGAGTACACGAAAACCAACTCCCGGGATGCTGGCCGGTATAGATGTTTTGGTTTATGATATACAAGACATCGGCAGCCGGTCGTTCACTTACATCAGCACAATGGGGCTGGCAATGGAGGCAGCAGCCGAAAACAATATCAAGTTTGTGGTGCTGGATCGTCCAAATCCTCTGGGAGGTAATAAAATTGAGGGGAATTTGGCAGAAGAGGGTTTCATATCCTTTGTAAGCCAGTTTAAAATACCTTATATCTATGGGCTTACCTGTGGTGAGCTGGCTGTTTTGCTTAACGAAGAGGGTATGCTCAAGGCAAAATGCGACCTTGAAGTTGTGAAGATGGATGGCTGGAGACGCTCAATGCGATTTGAGGAAACCGGATTGCAATGGGTGCCTTCTTCTCCGCACATACCACATCCGTCAACTTCGGTTTACTATCCCACTTCGGGAATCCTGGGTGAGCTGGGATATATGTCAATCGGAGTAGGGTATACAATACCGTTCCATATGTTTGCGGCAGAGTGGATAGAGGCAGAGATGCTGGCAGACAAACTGAATGGCTACAAATTGCCGGGACTGCACTTTCGTCCGATCCATGTAAAACCATTTTACAGTGTTGGTGTCGGAAAGAACCTGCAGGGAGTGCAACTTCATATAATGGATTATGACAAGGCTTCCCTCACCGATGTCCAGTTTTATGTAATGGAGGCAATTGCAGAGCTATACCCGGACAAGGCTGTGTTTGACAATGCAAGTGAGTCACGTTTCCGGATGTTCGATTTGGTGTCGGGAAGCGACCAGATACGTCTCCGGTTTTCCAAACGCCATAAGTTCGAAGATATCAAGGATTATTGGTATAAAGATGTGGAATGTTTTGCAAAATTGGCCAAGAAGTATCATATGTACGAGTAGAAAGGAAACAGATATTTCACAAAGGGCTGCTTTTAAGCGGCCCTTTATTATATAAGACCGAGGGTTTTGCTGCGTACCAGCATGCAGGCACCTATCACCCCGCATCTCTCTCCCAGTTTGGAGAGTTTGACTTTGGTGTCTTTGCTCACAAGAATCAATGAGTATTTGTTGATAGCACTCTTGATGGACAGAAGGATATATTCCCTGGCTGCAGCCAGTGTTCCTCCCAGCACTATGAGTTCGGGGTTGAAAAGGTTGATTAGTCCGGAGATGGCTTTGCCAAGCTCGTTTCCTACAGCTTCCATAACTTCTATAGCCAGAACATCTTCCTTTTGGAGTGCATCCATAATATCGTCAAGGGTAATCTCCTCCCCATTGTTGAATTTATTTGAGAGCATTGAGACACGTCCCTCTTTCATTTGCTCGGTAAACATACGGTGTACAGCAGACCCCGAAGCACCGGTTTCCAGGCAACCACGTTTGCCGCACCGGCAAATAATCTCGTTGTCAAAAAAAGGAAAATGGCCAAATTCGCCGGAAAATCCTGATTTGCCATAGTATAGTTTCCCGTTTGTGATTATGCCTATTCCAAGGCCCCAGCTGGCGTTTATGAAAATCATATCCTGCACATGGCTCTCTTCTCCCATCATGAATTCCCCGTATGTCATTGCGCGGGAGTCGTTCTCTATGTATACCGAACAATCAATTCTCTCTTCGATGAGCATGGAAAGGGGTTTCTCTCCAAGGAAATAAAAGCTGTAACTGTAACCCGATTCGGAATTCACCCTGCCGGAGAGATTGATCCCTACCGACAATACTTTATCCCTGGCAACGGGTAGTTTGTCTATGAAAGAATTGATAATGGAACAGAGTGAGTCAAGCGAGTGGAAAGTGTTTTCGAGTACAAAGTGTTTTTTTCCGGTATATTCGGTCATCTCCCCTTTGAAGTTAATCACTCCCAAGGATATGCTGTCTTTGTTGATATCAACACCCACAAAGAACCCTGCATCGGGATTTAACCCGTATACATTTGGACGCCTACCCCCGTTTGTCCCCTGTTTGCCAAAATCCAGGACAAACCCCTCACATATAAGCTCCCCGATAAGTTTGGTGATAGTGGGAACACTCACAGACATCTCCTTACTGATATCTGCAATACTGTATGTGCTGCCGGCAACCAAAAGCCTGATAATTTCCTTTTTAAGGGAGGCACTCCTGTTGCCTTCGTTGGACTTTTGAAGGAATGAGGTGTTCATGTTTTAGGTGGTGATAGGCAAAATTAGAAATATTTATCGGTTTTCGTACCCTTTGTCGGCATATTTGAGCCTGTCGTACCAGTTGAATTTAAGGATTGTCATGGTAACGGCAATAATTCCCAATGTGATCCAGAAAGCCTTGTAGTTATGTATCACAAGATAAATCGGCAGAACCACAAGCGACATTTGCCAAACAATACCTGTTATCACATTTACAACGTCTCTTCCAAAATCCTTGTTGGCTTCGAATCCAGGATCCTCTTTCATTACCTTTTCCCGGATAGGTTTCCAGAAGCCCCAGGGCCTTACGTTTTTATAGAACTTCATCAGGACTTCGTCGGTATCGGGTTCTGTAAGCAGGGTTCCGGCAATACATCCGATGAATGAGAAGAGCAAGATCAAAGGGAACAGGTAGATGTCTGCAATTTCGGGGAAAAATACTAGCTTGACAGTAGAAGATACCAGTCCGGCAGTCATACCCCAAAAATATCCGAATCCGTTGAATCTCCACCATATCCATTTAAGTACGTTGGCAGCAGCATAACCTCCGTATAGAGATGATGTTATCCATAGTGTGAGGGAGTTGAGTGATTTGGCATAAAAACCAAATATAACACCCACGACAACCAGGATGATGGAGGCGAGGTAACTGAACCTTACATAGGTTTTGGGGGCAGCATCGGGTTTTATGTATTTTTTGTAAAGGTCGTTTACAATGTATCCTGCATTCCCGCACACTCATAACGAGGCGATGGCAT
>WARP01000573.1_pt1 | contig 18090 bp, 19 predicted proteins | sample 4769151 | NCBI WGS metagenome assembly WARP01 (sample SAMN08893023, study PRJNA449175) | gut metagenome | isolation source: rumen sample fed with dry roughage | host: cow | place: India: Nagpur | collected 2016 | reverse complement strand
TCGTAAAGCAAAATTGACCATAATACATATATATGTAAAAAATAAGACAAAGTGTTTTAAATATTACAGAACAAACCATGAAAAACAGTTAATACAAATTGAAGTGATTATGTTATAATCCAATATAGGATGTGAAACTATGATTATATTAGTAGTCTCAAGCGCCAGTGGGAAAACAGAAATTTCAAAAGTTCTTTTTAACAAATACCATTACAAAAAATGTATTACAACGACTACCCGTGAAAAACGGATTAATGAAAAAGATGGAATCGATTACCATTTTACCTCAAGTGATCAGTTCATTACATTAATTGAAAAAGAAGAGCTCGTTGAATACACGGTTTACCAAAATAATTACTACGGATTTCAAAAGAAAGATATTATGGAAAATGGTGTGGTCATATTAGATCCAAATGGTGTAAATAACGTTGTTAAACAGTTTAGGGAAATTATATATGTGGTTTTGGTAGAAGCGTCGAAAGAACACAGATTTACTCGCATGATACAACGAAAAGATGATTTTGAGCAAATTCATAAAAGGATATCGACTGATGATCAAATCTTTGACAAAGAACACCTGCTTAAAATCGATTTAATTATTACAAATAATCAGGAAGCACTTGACGATTTAGCCTCTCAAATTCATGAAAATTATCAATTATTTTTATCAAAAATTAACGGAAAACTCTAAAACCAGAGTTTTCTTTTTATTATGAGGACAAGTTCATGATATTTGACTAAACTATAGTTTAGGAGTAGTATAACTAATGGAGGAAAATCATATGACTAAAAAAATTGTTATTATTGGTGGCGTTGCTGGTGGTGCTTCTACTGCAGCACGTCTAAGACGTCTTGATGAATTTGCAGAAATCATTCTATTTGAACGAGGGCAATACATTTCATTTGCGAATTGTGGATTACCATATCATATCTCAGGTGTCATTGGTAGTAGAGATTCATTGATTGTTCAAAGTGCAAAAGAGATGCATGATAAGTTTAATATCGATGTTCGCATTCAAAGTGAAGTATCTAGAATTAATCGAGACAAAAAAACAGTATCTGTTACAAACTTAGTTACTAACGAAGTATACGAAGAGTCTTATGATTTGATTGTCATATCAACGGGATCACAACCCATTAAACCAAGAATTGAAGGGATTAATGAGGCTAAAAACTTATTTACGTTAAGAACTATTCCGGATATGGATCAAATTATAAACTACATTAAAGAAACAAAACCAAAAACAGCCTCTGTGATTGGTGGTGGATTCATTGGCATTGAAATGATGGAAAATCTGCATCACTTAGGTTTAAAAGTTTCGCTTATCGAAATGGCCTCACAAGTGATGGGCATGTTTGACTATGAAATGAGTCAAATCATCCATCAAAACATTGCTGACCAAGGTGTTGAACTCATTTTAAATGATGGAGTCAAATCTTTCAGAAATGAAGGGAAAGAAATTGAACTTACAAGTGGTAAAGTAGTCGAAAGTGACCTAATCATTTTCGCTATTGGCGTTAGACCGGATAATATCCTAGCCAAAGAATCTGGCCTTGAATTAAACGATAGAGGTTCTATCAAAGTTGATGAGTATTTAAAGACTTCCGATGACTCGATTTACGCGATTGGTGATGTCATAGAAGTACCTAATATGGTATCAAATAAACAAATGATGGCTGCCCTTGCCGGTCCTGCGAACAAACAAGGCCGTATTGTGGCTAATCACATCTGTGGGATTGACGAAAAATATTTAGGGACGCTGGCAACTTCAGCTGCGAAAATCTTTGATCAAACCGTGGCTTCTACAGGATTGTCTGAAAAACAAGTCATTCAATTAGGACTTAAATACGATGCAATTCATATTCACCCAACGAATCATGCCAGTTATTATCCAGGCGCAACCACGGTTACTCTAAAGGTTATTTATAACCCAATCACAGAAGAAATCTATGGTGCACAAGCCATTGGTAGCGAAGGGGTTGACAAACGAATCGATGTATTGGCAACTGCTATTTTTGCGAAAGTAAAAGTCACAGAACTCAAAAACATTGATTTGGTTTACGCACCACCATTTTCATCGGCTAAAGACCCAGTCAATATGGCAGGTTACGTTGCTGAAAACAAAATCAAAGGGTTGGTTGAAACCTACACGTTGACTGAAATGAAAGACCTACTTTCTGGCGGCCATTTCGTGTTAGACATTAGAGAAAAACCAGAACTACTCGTTCAACAGCTACCAGGTGCTATTAATATTCCTTTAACAGAACTTAGAAATCGATTAAATGAACTACCAAAAGATCAAATCATTCATGTCTATTGTCAAGTAGGAACAAGAGGGTACAGTGCCTCAAGAATCCTAACTCAACATGGATTTAAAGTGAAAAACTTGGATGGTGGACTTAAATCTTATTCTTGTGTGTACGATCAAAATGGTAGTGAAATATGTTTCTTTCCTGTTAACGACCTTGGCGATACGCTGTTCGAGAATAAAACCGTAGAATTAAAATCATCAGAGAAACCAAAAACAAATCAAATGACCGTAGAACTCGATGCTTGCGGACTACAATGCCCAGGGCCTATTGTACAAGTTTATAAAAAAATGCAAGAAATGAATGAAGGCGATGTATTACAGGTAAAAGCATCAGACCCTGGTTTCTATAAAGACATTCAGGCGTGGGCAAGCAAAACAGGTAATACCTTAACAAATATTCATAAAGAGAACAAAACCATTACCGCTACCCTTCAAAAAGGTAGCACAAAAAAAGAAGACGTTGTTGAAATCAAAAACGACTTAAAGAACTCAACCATTGTTGTTTTCTCACAAGATTTAGATAAAGCAATTGCAGCATTTATTATTGCACAAGGGGCACAATCCATGGGTAAACAGGTCAATCTATTCTTTACTTTCTGGGGACTCAATATTTTAAGAAAACCGAAGAAGATTCGAGTTAAGAAGACATTTATTGAAAAAATGTTTGGTAAAATGATGCCAAGAGGCGTTAAAAAACTACCGATATCTAACATGAATATGTTTGGGATGGGACCAAAAATGATTAAATCAATCATGAAGAAAAAGAACGTTGATTCACTTCAAACCATGATTGAAAGTGCAATGGCTCTAGGGGTTAAAATAACCGCTTGTGCGATGAGTATGGACATTATGGGCATTAAAAAAGAAGAACTGATTGATGGTGTTGAAATTGCAGGGGTTGCAACCTATTTAGGCGATACAGCTCAAGCAAACCATAATTTATTTATCTAATAAATAATCAAATGAAGCCAGATAGTTAATAAAAAACTATTTGGTTTTTTTGATGCTGTCACAACTTTGTCATAAAGATGTAGTAAACTAATAGTATAAAGGGAGGAATTATTGTGAAAAAACTATTTATTGTCAGTGTGCTTGTCTTAAACTTATTCTTTTTAAGATCAAACACCGGTGCAGCAATAGCGCCAACAGTTACTTACTACACATCAATTGAAGAAATGAGTCAAGGTATTAAGTATCTAGGATCAAACCAGATAGTGCCTAGAAATCTACCATTTAGTAAAGAAGATTACCTGATTTCTTATCAAATCACAAGTCTTTCTAGATTTAGTCAAAAAAGAAGTGGCTATCTAGAAATTGATATTTCTGTTGTTCCTAAAACCGAGAATGTGTTTGATCGACTTGAACTAAATTTTAACGTAAATAATAAGGAACCGGTATTTACCTACCATGTGAATTCAAAAACAGATTATGGGTATTACATTTTATTACAATCGAAAGACAAAAATGATAGGGTTAGCTTATGTTACTTAACTGAAAATGAAGTCGATGAATCATCATATTTGGGGATTCTAAATTCAATTGTTGAAGCGTTAAATGGACGAATCGAGGTGGAATCAAAATGAAGAAATTATTTATGGTTTTAATTGTAATTTCCATTAGTTTGACCGGCTGCTTTAGTAAAAGCATTCAAACATCAACAAGATATAACACCGAAAGCGAATTTATGACTGCTTATGAGAAAACGTCAAAAGATGATGGGTTTTACTTGTTTAAATTTAACACACATGATTCTATTAGTTTTCCTTACATAAAAAAGAATAATCAAGGTAAATTGGTCGGTGTAACCTACAATCTAAGTCATGGCCCTTACGAAGGTAGTTATAGTTTTTCATCTGAATACGATTTATCAATGGATTACATGTCCCTATTTAATAAAGACGTTGAACTTGTTGACGAAATGTTTGTTAATGATTTAATCATTCGAAGTCGAGAAGAAATCATAGCTAGTGAGCATAACTATCACGTTTCTTTTTCTTACATAAATGATGAGATTACTTATTTTGGTAACATATATTTCATAAAGTCTAATCCAGACTATGAGTTGTTAACGATAGAAGCCATAAAAGATAAAATAATTGAGTTCCATAATGACTTAAAAGAAACCTAGAGATTATTATCTCTAGGCTTGCTTTTCAGGATTATTACTTTCTTGTTTCTTTAGAAAATGATAACCAAGTATGCAAATGATTGAAGAGCCAATCGCACCAACAATTAAATCCAGCATCGTATCTAATAAACCATAGTCTTGAGGAAATACTAAATACGTATTTTCCCACAAATAGCGCTGCATATTAGAGGCAGATAGTGCTAAATTAAAAGTCAACGTATCAATTAAAAATTCATAAAACTCCCAAACAACCAGTAAGGTAATCGAAAAGGTAAATGCAAATATACTGACAAAAATAGCAGGTAGCTTTACGTATTTCTTACTGTTTTGGTTATAGATATGAATCGCTTCAAAAGCAGATAGCGCAATGACGAATCCACTAACGGCATGAACAATTTTGTCATAACCGTAGATGTCTTCATAAAAGTTATGAACAAAACCAAGTGTGATTGAAGCAAACAAGAATACTAATACCAAGATTTCAACGCTGTTAGTGATAACAAGCTTGAATTTTGATTTTAAGAATCTAGGGACACTCATTAGAACAATTACTAAGCTAGATAAGAAGATATTACTGATTGAAGTATCCCTTGTGGCATCTGAAAAACCAAAAATCACACCTAAAATAGAAGCCGTTAATTCCAAGAGGGCTATGGTAGTAAACAGATGATAGTAAAATGCAGGAGATTTAAATATCGATTTTTTCATATAATCGCTCCATTCGTATGAACTAGTGATAAAATAATATCATATTAGCATTAAAATTACCATTAGAAATCGATGTTTAATGATTTTTTTTAGAAGAAAGAGGGATATATATGAAAATAGTCTGTCAAGGAGATTCGATTACCGACAGTAATCGATTTCATACCAATCAACCACTAGGCGATGGGTATGTTTATTTGTTACAACAAGATCGAAAAGACGATACAATTGTTAATAAAGGAATTAGTGGAAATCGAATTCCAGAACTTTTTGAGCGATGGCAAAAAGATACGATTGAGGAAAAACCAGATTTATTATTTATATTGGTTGGGATTAATGAGATTTGGCATAAGTATAAACACAATAAACCGATGACAACAAAAGAGTATCAAGCGAATTATGAACGTTTAATCATAGAAACAAAAAAAGATTTACCAAATGTAAAAATATGTTTGTTAGAACCTTTCGTGTTTCCGATCGGCCATTACGAACCACAATGGATGCCAGATTTATTAGAGGAACAAAAAGTAGTATATGAACTCTCATTTAAATATCATACTGGTTTTATTCCGCTTCAAAAAATATTCGATGAAGCCCTTATTCATCATACAATGGTTGAGCTTCTACCAGATGGTGTACATCCATCATTAGAAGGACATAAAGTGATTAAAGATGCAATTGTTGAGTATTTAACATTAATTAATTTTGAAACCCCTTTGAAATAAGTTTGAAAGAATCTTACTGGTGTGTTACAATTATAGTTAGATAATATCAAAAACACTAATGAAAAAGGGAGATTTAATATGAAGAAAGTAAGACCGATTCTAATCGAAGCAGGTATCATTCAAGAAAACCAATCCTTCGTCTTATTCAATATGGGTAAAAAGAATAATATTTTAGAAGGTGGTTTATATACTCAGCAAGTCGCAATTTGTGAGAACAATCAAATTATCTTTGTTCATTTTTTTGGAAGAGGATTGATTAATCGAACGTATTCAATTGGCCAACCTATTACAATAAAACTAAGTCAAATTAACCGTGTCATATTTGAAAAGAAGAACGGCTATTTATGGCTTGAACTAATGATAGATGAAGATAAAGTTTCGCTTTCATTATCAAGAAAAGAATGGAAAACAGAGGAAGTAAAACAATTTGTCAATTGTTTGAAAAGCGAATTCAATATTTCAAATTACGAACTTTATCAAAAGTTAAAATAGAAGTAGTAATTTTAGTTTTTATTTTGTATACTATAAATAGTAAAACATTTAGAAGAGGTGAGTATCTATGGCAGTAGCAAACGTTATAAAGTTTGATGGCTTTTCAGATCGTAAGTGGCTTGTATTCAAACACCCATCAAAAGATATTTTAGACAAGAGTAAAGTCATTGTTGGTCCAGGTCAAGTTGCAATCATGGTTCATGGAGGCAAAGTTGTCGAGATTTTCGAGTCAGGCACGGTTGAATTATCGACTCTAAATTACCCAGTATTAAAGACGTTTATTGAAGGTGCATATGATGGCAAGACACCATTTCCGGTTGAAATCTATTTTGTCAACCGCATATTAAAGTTAGATATGCTTTGGGGAACTAAAGAACCAATCGCTGTCTTAGATCCGAAATTTCAAGTCCGTGTCAATGTTCGTGCACGCGGTCAATACGCATTAAGAATTTCGAATTACCAGTTTATTTTGACTACGTTGGTTGGCTCATTAGGTGGAAAGAACATCGTTGAGTTTGAAGTTGTTAATGATTTCTTTAGAGCAATTATTAACACGAAAGTAAAGACGAATCTTGCAGATAAAATCATTAGAGAAAACGTCTCGACTTTAGACATAGCGCTTCACATGGAAACGATATCTAAAGAGACGTTTACGGAACTTGAATCAGAGTTTGAACGATTTGGATTTGAACTGGTTAATTTTTACTTCGAATCGATTTCTGTACCAAAAGAAGACTTAGAACGCGTCAATGAGATTTTAAATAAGAAAGCTGAATTTAATATTCTTGGTGATGAAAGATATCGCACAAGTAGAGGATTTGATGTCTTAGAAAAAGCAGCAGATAACGAATCACAAGCCGGCGGTATTGCTTCAATGGGTCTTGGATTAGGTGTTGGTGTTGGTGTAGGTACAAACGTTGGAAAAATCGCATCAGATAGCTTATCAAACACGAATCCATCTCATACGCCTTCGATTAAAAATAAACCGTGCATCAGCTGCCATAAACTCATTGAAGAAGACGATGTTTTTTGTCCTGAATGTGGAACAAAGCAAGAGCTAAAGTGCAGCAAATGCAATCAAAACCTAAAACCGACGGATCGGTTCTGTCCAAGTTGCGGACAAAAGGCTGGTGAGTAAAAAATGAAATCAACTAAAGCAAAGTTATTCTATACAATCGTTGGACTTGTTGTACTGGCATTTTCAATTGTAACTGCCGTCGTATTACACATCACAGATCCAATTAAAACGAGTGGTGGTGGCTGGACATTTTTGAGTATACAAATTGTAGTTAACTTATTATTTGTCTTTGTTCTTCTTTACACTGGATTTAAGAAAAAAGAAATCGCAGTTTCATACGTGATGGTGGTTTCTACGATTATTCTTCAGTTTTTACCACTAATGATTCGTCTGTTAGTCCGTGGGGAAAAACCACAGTATATGTGGGCGGTTATCATCGCATTTGTTTCAATCATTGCGTATTTAGCAGTATTATTTTCAAGTGACTTACTAAATGATAAAGTTCAAGAAGTATTACCGACATTAGAATCAAATAAAATTAAAGTTGAAGACATTAACGATTATAACGACCAAAATGGTAAGTTTGTTAGTGCGAAAAGGAAGGATTCCTAAATCATGATACAGTCAGTTGAATGCAAATCTTGTGGGAACGTTTATTACGATGATTCAGAAAAGTGTCCTTACTGTGGATCGGTTAACCCACTACATAAAAAAAATGGTGCGTCAAGTCAAACCGCATCGAATCCATTAAAGACAACTTACCAAGACATCGTAAGTCAAAATTCGACAAGCAGCAATAACGAAAGACGTGAAGGGTCAAGAAGTGGACAGTCAGACATCAATGTGTGTTTATTGATTGCTTTACTTGTGATATTTTGGCCCGCAGGTCTCGTTTACTTAATTGTTAAATTAGTGAACAAATAAATGATAAAAGCCACCAAAAAAATGGTGGCTTTTTTTGACTTTGTTCTTTTATAACAATGAGACAAGATCTTTTTCAATTTTATCAGGTGTCGTTGTAGGTGCATAACGCTTAACGACTTTCCCATTCTTATCAACTAAAAACTTCGTGAAGTTCCATTTAATGGAGGTGCCAAACATCGAACGTCTTTGTGATTTTAAGTATTTAAATAATGGATTTGCATTTTTTCCGTTGACCGTCGTTTTTTGAAATTGATCAAATCTGATGTCGTAATTTAGACTGCAAAATGATTTAATCTCCTCATTCGATCCCTTAGCTTGATTTCCAAATTCATTTGATGGAAAATCAAGTAATTCAAGTCCTTTGTCTTTGTAGGTCTCATAAAGTTTTTCTAAACCCTCGTATTGTGGTGTAAAACCACAACCGGTCGCACTGTTAAATATAAGAAGTACTTTTCCTTTATACTTAGATAAGGAAACTTCTTTGCCATCAATCGTTGTTGCGTTAAAGTCATAGATCATTGTTAAAACCCCTTTCGATTGTATGCAATTTAATTTTATACCATTTTTGCAAGGTTGTCAACTTGATTAATTAAAAGATTATTGATACAATTAGATTGTATAAAAGATAACGAGGTGCATGACGATGAAAAGTGATCTATTAAAGTTGGATAATCAATTATGTTTTGCCTTATATGTGGCGTCTAAAGAAGTGATTAAGCGATATAAGAGTTTATTAGATCCTTATGGTCTAACTTATACGGGTTACATTACGATGCTTGCGCTATATGAACAGGACCAAGTCTCAATTAAAGAGTTAGGACACAAGCTTTATTTGGATTCGGGTACATTAACACCTTTATTAAAAAAATTAGAGAATCAAGGCTATATCATAAGACAGCGTAGTAAAGAAGATGAAAGACAAGTGTTTATTCGTTTAACAAAAACAGGTGTTTTATTAAAAGAGTCCTTAGTTAAGGTACCTGAGGCGCTTCTTTGCAGTATCAATGCAGATCCAAAAGACGGGAAGCGATTGCTTGATTCGCTTCATGAACTGCTACATGTTTTAGATGAAACACCTAAGTCGTCCTCTTAGGTGTTTTTTTGGTAAAAAATACATACTTGCATGTTATAATAAACATAATATTTATAAAGGATGGTTTTGTGTGACTAAAACAGTGGAAAAAGATCTAATCATTATTAAAGATGGTGTCTCATTTGAAATATCAGCAATGGCTGTCGTGGTTACTATGGCAGATAAAATACCTTATTTTCTTGTGATGAGAACCTTCAATCACATTTATGATTTCCCAAAAGGCCATGTAAAGGTAAATGAAACCTACCTCGAAGCGGCGATTAGAGAAACCGAAGAAGAAGTTGGGGTCGTACTTTCAAAAGAAAATTTATTAACTGAAATACCTGGTTTTTCATATCAGTTCAATCATGAAACGCTTCGTATTGACTTGATTGAGTTTCATGATCGATTCAAAGCATTTCAGGTAAAAAAAGAGATTTACGCATATTTATTTATTGTTGATGGGTTTATGCCTACAACACCAAATCACGACGAAGATATCGAAGATGTTATTTGGGTAAAAGCAAGTGAAATGAACCAAGTGCTTTCCTATAAGAATTCGAAAGACTTAGTCAGTCGTGTCATGACGTTTTTAAACGACCACTCATTTTTAGGAGGCGAGTAATGCATACGCTAGAATCACTTAAAAAACAACTAAATGCCATGGGGTTAAACAGCGATGATCACATCTTAGCACATACCTCAATGAAAGCAATCGGACATGTCGATGGTGGGGCAAAGACCGTACTAGACGCGTTTTGTTCTTATTTCTCAGAAGGTGTTTTTATGTTGCCTGCACACACGTGGAAGACTATGGATGAACAAAACAACCGATTTGATCCAAAAAAAGAAGAGGCATGTGTTGGTTTATTGCCCAATATGATGCTTAAAAGAAGTGACGTTCATCGAAGCTTACACCCAACGCACTCAGTAGTAGCTTCTGGAAAGAAAGCCAGCAGTTACATTGAGGGTGAAGAAGATAAAACGACACCCACACCAAAAGATGGGGTTTATGGGCGCTTAAAAGACGTTAAGGGTTATATTTTATTAATTGGTGTCACACAAATGCGAAATACATTTATTCATTCGATTGAAGAACGTAAAGAAATCGCCAATCGTTTAACAAAAGAACCGATTCTTTTTGAACTTGTTAAAGAAGATCAAATTTTAAAGAGGTATTTTCATAAACATTACACAAAAGAATTTCCGCATCTATCGGAAAACTTTGAACGAATTGAGCCATTACTAATTGAAAAAGGGTTGATTGAATTCTATCAATTTGGTGATGCCGTTGTCAGAAAAATGAAAGCAGATGAGTTATCGACGTTTATTGAAAAGTTGCTTGATCAGGACAGACGTCTGTTTGACTCAAATGAGCCATATGAAGGAGGTATAAAATGGGATTAATTGGATTCATCATTTTTGGTGGTATTGCAGGCTGGATTGCAAGCATGATTACTAAAAATAACAAACAAATGGGGATTATTGCCAATGTTATTGTTGGATTACTGGGCTCAATTATCGGGGGCTTCATCGCTTCTGAATTGGGCTTTGGGAAAATCACAGAGTTTTCAATTCGTAACTTGGTCATTGCAATATTTGGCTCCGTAATTTTACTTTGGATTGTTAATTTTATCACTGGAAAAAGACGATAAAATTTTCTAAAGGCACTTGTCATAAGACGAGTGCTTTTTTTGAAGTAAAATGTAAATATATTTTCTAACAAAGGCAGTCGATGTTTTTATTTCTAAACTAAAAAATCGCTACACAGAGCGTTTTTTCTTTTTAAAACAAACTAAAACGATTTTTCTAAGGTATCGATAAAATAAAAACAAAGAGGCATGGCCAAGGTGCGGCAATTGCCGTTTTTCTGACTGAAAATGCTTGTTTACTTTCATTTTAAACAAGTAAAATTGAGTGTATTTAACAAGACTCTTTTTGATATAATTTAGACACCTTGGAGGTGAGTTTATGCAAAGCTATCAATTACATAAAAATATTATTTGTATTGACCTAAAAAGTTTTTATGCATCGGTAGAATGCAGCTTACTGGGTCTTGATCCTTTTACAACACCGCTTGTGGTTGCCGATCGCTCTAGAGGTGGTGGGGGTGTTGTGCTTGCGATTAGTCCTTATTTGAAATCGCTCGGGGTTAAAAGTCGCTGTCGAATTCATGAATTACCAACCAATATTTCGATTATTTACCGTAAACCTCAAATGCAAACCTACCTTGAATATGCTTCAAAAGTCCTTAGTATATACTTGGATTATGTTTCAGAAGAGGATTTGTTTGTCTATTCAATTGATGAAGCGTTTCTAGATTTAACCTCGTACTTGTCTTACTATAAGAAGACGGACGCTGAGCTAGCGAAAGACATTTTAAAAGCCATTAAAAATAAGCTTGATTTATATGCGACTTGTGGGATTGGCCCCAACATGTTGATCGCAAAACTTGCGTTAGATATCGAATCTAAAAAAAGCCCGGATTTTATCGCAAAATGGGGTTATGATGACATTAAGACAAAGCTTTGGCCGATTGAACCATTAAGTGAAATGTGGGGTATTGGCCACCGGATGCTACACAATTTAAATCAAATGGGCCTCTACAAGATAGGGGATATTGCAAATTACGACGTAAAAAAACTTAAGCGAAAATACGGTGTTTTAGGGGAGGAGCTTTATTATCATACCCACGGGATTGATATGAGTATCCTTCAAGATAAAGACGCAATTAGCTCACCAAAGAATAAGTCGTATGGGATTGGACAAACACTTTATCGCGATTATCACGTGCCTGATATTTTTCAAGTGATCAGAGAAATGGCTGATGACGTGGCAAGACGTTTAAGGATGGCGAAAAAACAAGCATCAACTATCTCATTTGGAATCGGGTACTCAAAGGCATATGGTGGTGGATTTTCTAGGCAGCAGACCATAGAGGTTGCAACCGCTAGTCCGACTAAGATTTATGAGGTTTGTTTGGATCTGTTAAATGAATTTTATGAAGGATTTCCAATTCGAAAAGTGCATATTTCGGTTAGTCAAATGTGTTCGAATCATGCGTATCAGCTTAACTTGTTTGAAGATATTGACATCGAAATCAATGAAACTAAAGTTCATAAAGCGGTTGATGAAATCAAGGATAAGTATGGCAAGAACAGTGTATTAAGAGCATCGAGTGGTTTAGAGAGTTCGACAATTAAAAAACGAAATGAAATGATTGGTGGACACAATGCCTGATTATTATGTTGATCGAGGGATCATTAAATGGCGACCATTTGATGCACTTGTTGGCTATCATGACGTCATAAGAAACATGAAGTATCAGCGAGCAAAAAAAAATCAACCAATGATCGACGAACAAAAACAAGAAGAACTTGAGTATCTTATGAGACGAGCAATTGAAGAAGATCTTGAAGTTGTTATTGTCTATTTTTTTGACGGCTACGTAAAAGAGACGTTTGGACGAATTATTAAAACAAATCCTATTTACAAACAAATAACCCTTGACACTAGTGAACGATTCCACGTTTCTAATATCTTAGATATTAAGTTGTATTGATTGCGTTTTTACCTTTAAAACGCGGTTTTACAACTTTTTGTTTTATGAAAAATATGATTGCGTTTACATATCTAAGTAAAACGCTTTCTATTTTTTTTCTAATTAAGTCCTGGCTATAATGAAGGTGTAGAAATCGAAAGGAAATTGAATATAATGCAACCAAAACAACAGTCAGTAGACGTGGCACTTTTTACAGCCACGGATGAGATTAACGGTTTAGTCGCAAATGCGAAGCAGGCGCTTGAGTCTTTTTATGATTACGATCAAGCGATGATTGACCATATTGTGGCGAAGGTTTCAGTCGCAGCCCTAAATGCCCATGGTAGTTTGGCTAAACTTGCTGTCGACGAGACAAAAAGAGGTGTTTTTGAGGATAAGGCAACAAAGAATCTGTTTGCCGTAGAGTATGTAATTAACCACATGCGTCACTTAAAAACCGTCGGTATAATTAGCGAGGATGATGTCAAAGGCATTACTGAAATCGCTGATCCAGTTGGTGTTGTTTGTGGTATCACACCTGTGACTAACCCAACAGCAACCACGTTATTTAAGGCATTGATTTGTCTTAAAACGAGAAACCCAATTATCTTTGCATTCCACCCAAGTGCTCAAAAATCAAGCATGGAGGCTGCGAAAATTTGTTATGAAGCTGCCCTTCTTGCTGGTGCTCCAGAACATGCAATTCAGTGGGTAGAAGCACCAACAATGGAAAAAACGAACTTACTTATGAACCACGAAGGGGTTGCGACTATTTTAGCAACCGGTGGTAATGCAATGGTTAAAGCGGCCTATTCATGCGGCAAACCAGCGCTTGGTGTTGGTGCCGGGAACGTCCCTGCTTACATTGAAAAAACAGCGAATTTAAAACGTGCTGTGGCAGATGTTGTGATGTCAAAATCTTTTGATAATGGTATGGTCTGTGCCTCTGAACAAGCAACGATCATTGATAAAGAAGTTTATGATGAAGTAATCAATGAATTCAAGTCGTATGGGGTTTACATTTGTAATGCCAAAGAAAAGGCGTTATTAGAAAAATTTATGTTTGGTGTTTCTAAAAAAGACGAGTATTACCAAGCGAAGTTAAATCCAAACGTGGTTGGAAAATCAGCCGAATGGATTGCTAATGAGGCAGGGTTTGACATCCCAGAAAAGCATTTAATTCTTGGTGTTATTTGCAGTGAAGTGGGTATAAATGAGCCACTCACACGTGAAAAATTATCACCAGTACTTGCCATATTAAAATCCAAGTCAAGTGATGAAGGTATCCGTATGTCAAGACACATGGTTGAATTCAATGGTCTAGGTCATAGTGCGGTGATTCATAGTGATAATCAAGAAGTTGTTGACAAATTTTCTAAACAAATGTCTGCAATTAGAATCATCCATAACAGCCCAGCTACCTTTGGTGGTATCGGTGGCGTTTATAACGCATTTATTCCATCAATGACGTTGGGGTGTGGTTCTTATGGACACAACTCAGTGGGTGATAACGTTAGCGCCATCAATTTACTAAATATCAAGAAAGTAGGCAGAAGAAAAAATAATATGCAATGGTTTAAAGTCCCAAGCAAGATTTACTTTGAAAGAGATTCCATCGAGTATTTAAGACAAATGCGAGAAATGGAAAGAGTATTTATTGTGACTGACCGTCAGATGGTTGATTTAGGTTACGTTAATCGCGTAACTGATCAATTGAATTTAAGACGAAACCAAGTAAGCATTCAACTCTTCTGTGACGTCGAACCAGATCCAAGCATTGAAACAGTGCTTAGGGGTTATGAAATCATGAAGTCGTTTGAACCCGATACAATTATTGCCTTAGGTGGTGGTTCACCGATGGATGCAGCTAAAGTTATGTGGTTATATTACGAAAACCCAGACGTTAACTTTGATGACTTAAAACAAAAATTCATGGACATCAGAAAACGTGCATTTAGATACCCTGAACTTGGTAAAAAATCAAAAATGGTTTGTATACCAACGACCTCAGGTACCGGTAGTGAAGTGACACCATTTGCGGTTATAACCGATAAAAAAGAAAATAAAAAGTACCCATTAGCGGACTACTCATTGACACCTACGGTCGCAATTATTGATCCGTCATTGACGATGAGTCTGCCAAGAAGTGTGACCGCTGATACCGGTATGGATGTCTTGACACATGCGATTGAAGCCTATGTTTCAACGCTTGCAAATGACTACACAGACGCACTAGCACTTCAGGCAATCAAACTTGTCTTCGACTACTTAAAACGCAGTGTCGACAATGGTAAAAACGACCCAGTTGCTCGTGAAAAAATGCACAATGCATCGACCATTGCTGGTATGGCATTTGCCAATGCGTTCTTAGGCATCAGCCACTCAATGGCACACAAAGTCGGTGGGGTATTTCATTTAATTCATGGTAGAACCAATGCCATCTTATTGCCATACGTCATCGAGTATAACGGCACACGCCCACAAAAACTGTCAACTTGGCCAAAATACGAATCCTACGTTGCCGATCAAAAATACGCGGATATCGCAAGATTCATCGGACTTAAGTTTGAAACGACTGAACAAGGTGTAAAAGCATTATCAACAGCGGTCTATGAACTTGGCCGATCGATTGGTATCGATATGTCGTTTAAAGCTCAAGGCGTTGAAGAAAAAGCATTCATGGCCGCAGTCGATGAAATCGCGTATTTAGCCTATGAAGATCAATGCAGCCCTGCAAACCCTAGATTACCGATGGTAGCTGATATGAAAGAAATTTTAATCAAAGCATACCACGGCACAAAATAGTTTTCTTCCGAAAGAATTAAACATAGAAAAAAGAACGTTATTGTCAGTTCTAAGCGGCAATAAACGCTCTTTTTTCACTACCTAGTTGAAATACCCGTATTTTAGCGTATAATAAATAACAAAACGAAAGAGTGATGGTATGCCAACAATTGCAATTCTTGGGAAAAAAGACACCTACAGTGAACAAGCGGCCAGTCGGTTTATTAAAAAACAAGGTAGTGACTTTGAAAAAGTATACTACAAAACAACCAAAGAAGTAGTGAAATCTTTGGATGAAGGAATCACATATGCGGTGTTGCCGTTTGAAAATACGCTTGAGGGATACGTGAACCAACACATGGATTTGTTAATTGAACAAGACATTGAAATTATCAATGAAGTGACGTTAGATATTCAATTCAACTACGTTAAGAGAGTAGATAAACCAAGACGGGTTTATGTTCAGTACGTGGCTAAAAATCAATGCCTTAATTTAATTGAATCCTTAAATGATACAGAGATCATCACCACGGAGAGTAATTCGGAATCGTATGAGAAAATGCTTCAAGACGAGTATTCCGCTTCGATTATTCCATCACATCTAACCGTAAACAACAAACATTGGATGATTAAAAAAGATATTTCAGATACGCATTCAAACCACACCAGATTCTTAATTTTAACCAAACGACGTGAGAAGCCTGTTTATGACTTATATCAAACGCTAAAAGTGACCTTATTAATCAACGTAGGTAAGGATAAACCAGGCTTACTTTATGAGATTTTAAAAGAGTTCGCCAAAAGAGACATGTCATTGATTTCGATTATGTCTAGACCAACCAAAAATCAAATCGGTACGTATCATTTTTTTATTGAGCTATACTTAACCAATGAACTCAAAAATGAACTTCAAAAAATTAATGAAATAGAGCGTTTGTTTCAATTGAAAATTCTAGGGATATACAAAAAAATAGAAGAATGAATCAAAAAAAAAGAGAGATTTTACACTCTCTTTTTTGATTATTTTTGAATGACAAGAATTTTGACTTCACCAGCACCCATGAAGAAATAAGGGTTACCATTTTCATCGAATTCAAAGAACATGCGAGGTTCTAACTCATGCATGGCATAAAGTAGTTTGGCCTCTTTTGCAACCAAATTGAATTTTTCGCGAATTGGTCTTAAATCGACTTTGGTGTGTTGAGCTTCGTATGGGTTCGCATTACCAACGATTAAAAGTATTTCATTTTTTGCTTCATACGCAAAGCCGATTGGATTATACCCTTCAGTAAAACTAATTGGAAGATAGTTTTTCTTATTTGTGATGACATCCAAATAAGCTTGTCTAATTGGACTTACTTTGGATAGGTTATCAAGGATATCTTTTGACATATGATTCAAGTAATGAATTGCAAATTTATCGAATAGTGCAAGTTTCATGTAATATGGATCATTTGAATCTAACATATAAAGTTCGTTTGGTCTAGGGTCAATACCCGTATTCATTGGTTGACGCTCATAAACCTCTTGACCGGAATTTATAAACGGCACACCATTTGGCATGAACATATTCATAACGGTTAAGAACTTACTCAAGTTTTGCCCGCCATCTCTAGCAGCTAGTCTTGGTGTGTCATGTGTTTCACCACACGCAAAGACCGGGCAATCAAGCAAGACGGATTCATACATGAATCGGTGAAGATTACCTTCAAACACCTTATGTTCCATTGAAAAACCGTTGCCTATAATCATGTTATAACCCATAGGACGTGCTGTTTTTGCGTTGTCAGGGTTTAGTTCCTCAGCAATGAATGCGAAGTCAGGATCGATTTTTCTAGCAGTACTGATAATTTGTTCAACGAGCTCTTTTGGAAGCGCATGACCCATGTCAATACGAGCACCATCGATGCCATAAGTTTTTTGATAGTGAGGGATAATATTTGCTAAAGTATCCCAAAGTGCTGTGTTTGGCTTGTTTCCAGGGTATAAATTTGATTTGATGGTATCAAATAAAATGTAAGGTGGAATGTTTTGATCGGTTAAATATTGTTGATTGTCTCTTGGATGATCGAGATACATTCTAAAGAAGGTAACATCGGTCCAAGGTGGTTGAATATCATTGATGTGATCAGAGAAAGCAGGTGCGATGGTAAGTCCGTAATAGGTATCGATCAGTTCTAAAATCGAACCGCCATTCTTACGGTATTCTTTCTCAAGTTTTTTCCATAGTTCTTTATCTTGAGTTTTCGGATCAAATTGGAATAATGAAATGTGATCTAAAACTTCTTTTGATTGATAAACCGTAGGCATGTATTTACTCACAGGTGAAACCGTTTTTTCGAGTAGTTCATGGACGTATGGTGGTTTATATTTTGGCATATCGGCAGAT
>WARP01005643.1_pt1 | contig 18165 bp, 12 predicted proteins | sample 4769151 | NCBI WGS metagenome assembly WARP01 (sample SAMN08893023, study PRJNA449175) | gut metagenome | isolation source: rumen sample fed with dry roughage | host: cow | place: India: Nagpur | collected 2016 | reverse complement strand
TATTGATAGTTTTATTAAGGATAAAGAGATTTTTAAGGAATATAGAAGAATTTATAATAGGTATAATTCTCTGAAATCTGAGATAAAAGAATTGGATGAGAAGATTTTAGAGAATAGAAAGGAGAAGGATTACTTGGAATTTTTGTTTCAAGAGTTTGAAAACCTAAATCTAAAGATAGGAGAGAAGCAAGAGTTAGAAATGGAGCTGGAGCTAATCAGCAATTCGGAAGAAATTAAGACCAATTTTTCATCAAGTCTAATTAGTCTTGATAATGAAAACATAGGAATTTTAAATCAATTACTACAAATCAGAAATAATCTTTCAAGAATTAAAAATCACCATAAATCAATAGACGAATTTTCAAATAGAATTGATTCAAGCTATATTGAACTAAAGGATATTTTTAATGAAATGGAGAATTTCAACGATAATATTAATTTCGATTCGCAGCGTTTAGAAGATATAAGCCAAAGACTTGATATAATTTATAGCTTAGAAAAGAAACATGGAGTAGAAGGAGAGGAGGAGCTGATAAAAACTAAGGAAAATATCGAAAATAAGCTACTTGAAGATAATTCTCTGGAAATAAAGGTAGAAGAACTTAAAAAAGAAGAAAAAATTCTTTATGAGAATTTAACACGTATTTGCGAGCAACTGAACAATTACCGGGAGGAAGCCAAGGATTCGCTCTTTAGAAATATCATTCCTTATTTCAAAAATTTGGGACTTGAGAATGCAAGACTCGTTGCTAATATCACAAATTCCAAAGATTTCAATTATTTTGGGAAAAACAATATTGAATTTCTTTTCAATGCAAATAAAGGCGGTGTTGAACAAGAAATATCCAAGGTAATTTCAGGAGGAGAACTTTCAAGACTAATGTTAGCCATTAAAGCACTTGAAGCAGAAAATAAATCGGAGAATGAAAAAAATCTAACCTTGATTTTCGATGAGATTGATACAGGTGTTAGTGGCGATATTGCTTCAAAGGTTGGAGAAATTATGAGAAAGATTAGCGAAAAGTTCCAAATCTTATCCATAACTCATCTTCCACAAATTGCAGCTAAGGGGAATAATCACTTTAAGGTAAAAAAAGACACAGTAAATAATAATACTGTGTCTACAATGGTTTTACTAAATAATGATGAGAGAGTTGAGGAACTTGCAATTATGCTTTCCGGCGATATTATCTCTCAAGCAGCTATTCTAAACGCTCGCGAACTACTTTCTTAGCATCTTCGTCTTTCAAATCATCATAGAAATGGTCCTTGTTTGAATAGGTTATTTCTCTTATTTCTATATACTTTGGTTCCCATCCATCATATGTAGTCTTCTTTGTCCAATTGAAAAACTTATCTTTTTCATACTTATAATAGTATTCCAAAGCCCAAGCTCCCTTATTATCAATTCCTATTTCAGAAGTGATAAATCCGTGTTGGTCATAAGTCATCTTATATTCCAAAGTTAGTTTATTCTTTCCGTTATAAACCTTTTTATTAATAATATTGTAATTCTCATCTCTCTGATAAACTTCTCTTCTTACTTGAGAGTCGTTTCTATACATTACAACTTCACTTACATAGAATGCAAAGTCTCTTTTATAAGTTGTTTTCTCAACGTTTTTATTGTAACCGTACTTTGTAATTGTATAAATTAAACTATCCTGTGGTCCATAGAAATATTCAGTAGTCTTATGTATCGATTGGTCATCTCCATATATAGAATACTCAGCTAATTGTCCGTTTTTATTCCATCTATATGTCTCTTTCTTAACCATTTTATTAGCTCCACCTAAAGAAGCAGGATATTCCACAGTTATTACTTCAGAAAGACGCCCAAGATATGCATAATTATAAGATACAGTCGAAACAATCTTTCCGTTAGGTTCAAATAATTCTTCCTTATCTATCGATTTATTCACATTATACGAAACAACAGAATATCTATCTTTTTGTCCGTCAATATAATTTACTTTACTAGTTAGTTTTCTATTTTCATTAAATGTAATCTCATAGTCATCAATAAAACTTTTTCTTTTATCAATTTGTCTATATAATGTGTCGGTTTCAAATTTTTGGTATCTGACCTTGCTCGGATAAGCTTTAAGGGAATAATCCTCAGTTGTTATTGGAATTATTTGAGAATATGAAATCATGCTCAAACAAAACAATGATAGAAAAATAAAATTCGTTTTAAACATAGTATAACAAATTAATATTGATTAAAGATATTTAAGCTACAAAGTTACAATAAATAATAGATTATACCAATACAAAATCATATTTAGCTGATAAAAATAAATAAAATCAAAATCGGATAATCTCGATTATGTTAAGTATAAGGTGAAATAAGAAAGGGAAGAATTTATATTTGTATTTATAAATTCCTCCCTAATTAATGCGTTACTATATCTTATTTTTGAATTGTAGTAATTTATTAGTTAGTTGTTCCTGCTTGACTTGCTTTGATAATTGCGTCGATTTTAGCATTTACTTCTTGATATTCTGCTTTCATTTCTAATCTTGAGTAAATTGTTTTCAAAGCATTTAATGTTGCGTAGTGATTTGGATTCTTAGCTAATACTTTCTTAAATGATGGAATTGCTGTTTTGAATTTTTCTTTACTCTCTGCAACTAATGCTTCATACTTTCCACTCCTATCTGTTGGAGGAACATTATTTGCTTCTCCTAATTTATCAATTGCATTATTAAAATATAATACTCCTAAGCTGAAATTAGCTTCTATTTGTGTGTCATCTATTGCTAAAGACTTATTATATAAAGCTATAGCTTCTTCTAAACTTCCACCATCTCTCTTAGCATCTCCAGCAAGTACATAGATTTGACTCTTTTCTGTTGGAACAGTGTCCTTTTCAGCCATTTCTATTAATTCATTTACAAGTTTATCGGATTCAACCTTATTACCTGTTTCTTGATATGCACCACTTAATAATGCAATTATCTTATGGTTATTAGGTAAGTTAACTCTACCACGTTTTAATACATTAATGGCTTTATCTAATTCCTTAGCTTGCTTATTATGTACAAATAAATTAATATAAACTGCTTCTTCCTTAGAATTTGATTTTACTAATTCCCTATAAGTTTCTGCTGCCTTTTCTTTTTGTTTTGTATAATCATAAGCCAATGCAATGCAGAATTTTGCTTTAAGAGAAACTTCATCAGCAGCTTTACCAACAACTAAAGAAGAGTTAACAATATCCTGGAATAAAGGAATAGACTCTTCAAACCTTTTATTATTAAAAACATTAAGAGCAAAATCTAATTGAGAAATTATTACGTTATTTAATGTGATTTGATTAGTTCTTACATATTCATAAGTCTTTGTTTCTTTTTCAAGCTCAATCGATCTGATTAATGCATTTTTAGCTTTTTCTGCTAATTCTTCTGCAGTGTATTTAACCTTTTGCTTTTTAAAGAACTTTTCATTTTCCTTATCCATAGCTGCATCTAAAAGACTTGCATAAATCAAACCAGCATAGTGCCAAGTCTTTGCATCATTTTTAGTGTCTTCATGTACTATAGCATCTTCAATATTCTTTACTGCGTATCCTAAACGCTTATTTTTCATATCTGAATAAGCACTTTGAACCTTCATTGTTTGAGCTGTTGCACCCATGCTTATGGCAATAACTACAACTAATGTTAAAAACTTTTTCATATAAATTTTCTGTTTTATTGTTTTGTAAATTATTATTCTTGTGTAATTTCAATATTCTCTTCTAAATTCTCATCGATTCCCTCTACCATTACTCCATCCTCAATTATTGCTTCTTCATCATTCTCATCAACATCTATCTTACAAACTGCTGCAATCTCATCTCCATCATTAATATTAATCAACCTAACTCCCTGGGTAGCTCTACCCATTACTCTAAGTGATTTTACAGAAAGACGAATTGTAATTCCACTTTTGCAGATAATCATTAAATCGTTATTATCATCAACATCCTTGATAGAGATAAGATTTCCTGTTTTATCAGTAATATTAATTGTCTTAACTCCCTTTCCTCCCCTATTAGTATAACGATATTCATCTAATTGACTTCTTTTTCCATATCCTTTCTCAGAAACAACAAGAACATCCTTTTCATTACCCTCTACACAAATCATGCCAATTACAAAATCATTTGGATTTCCAAGAGTAATACCCTTAACTCCAGATGCATTTCTTCCCATTGGTCTAACAGTGGATTCATTGAAACGAATACATTTACCAGAATAAAGTGCCATAAGGACTTCATTGCTTCCATTTGTTAGTTTTGCTTCTAATAATTCATCATTATCTCTAATAATTACAGCATTTACTCCATTAACCCTTGGTTTTGAATATGCCTCAAGTGAAGTCTTCTTGATAATTCCATTCTTAGTACATAGAATTATATAATTATTCTTTATATATTCCTCATCCTTTAGGTCTTTAGTATTGATATAAGCCTTAATCTTATCATCTGGTGGAATCTGAATAAGGTTTTGTATTGCTCTTCCCTTAGATGTCTTAGTACCCTCTGGGATTTCAAATACCCTCATCCAGAAACATCTTCCCTTTTCGGTAAAGAATAACATATAATTATGCATTGAGGCAATAAATATATGTTCTATAAAGTCTTCATCTCTCGAAACAGCTCCCCTACTACCTTTTCCTCCACGGTTTTGAACCTTATAATCTATTAATGGTGTTCTTTTGATATAACCCAAGTGAGAAATAGTTATTACCACATTTTCATCAGCAATCATATCCTCAATCTTGAAATCCGAAGATGAGTATTCAATAGTTGATAATCTTTCATCACCATATTTTTCACGAATTTCAATAAGCTCATCCTTGATAACCTGCATTAAAACATCATGGTTATTAAGAATATTCTTACATCTTTCAATGAATTTCATCAACTCGTCATATTCTTCCTGGAGTTTTTCTCTTTCCATTGCAGCTAAAGCTCTTAGACGCATATCTACAATAGCTCTTGTTTGCAATTCCGAAAATCCCCATCTCTCTGTCATAGTATCTCTTGCCTCTTGAACAGTTTGAGAGCTTCTAATAATAGAAATAATCTCATCAATAAAATCAAGAGCTTTTAATAAACCCTCTAATATATGGGCTCTCTTTTCTGCCTCAGCAAGTTCAAATCTTGTTCTTCTTTCTACTACATCTATTCTATGGTCAACAAAATGCTTTAGAATATCATATAGATTAAGCATTTTAGGTCTTCCATGCACAAGGGCAATACTATTAATTGAGAAAGAGGTTTGAAGCTCTGAGTATTGGAATAGTTTATTTAATACTACATTACTTATAGCATCTTTCTTTAATCTATAAACTATTCTTATTCCATCCTTATTTGATTCATCTCTAATCTCAGCAATTCCCTCTATTCTCTTCTCATCTGCAAGCACTGCCTGCTTTTTAATCATTTCAGATTTATTTACCTGATAAGGAATTGAGGTTACAATTATCTGATCATGACCATTTGGTGCTGGTTCTATACTTGCATTAGCTCTCATTACAATACTACCTCGACCAGTATGGTAAGCATCCCTTACGCCTTCATATCCATAGATTATTCCTCCAGTTGGGAAGTCAGGAGCCTTGATGTACTTCATCAATTCCTCAATTGTAATGTCATTATTATCAATATAGGCAATAGTTCCATTAATAACCTCTGTAAGATTATGAGGAGCCATATTTGTAGCCATACCTACTGCAATCCCAGAAGTACCATTAATTAATAAGGTAGGAATTCTGGTTGGGAGAACTGTTGGTTCTTTTAAACTATCATCGAAATTGTTTTGAAAATCTACAGTATCCTTATCAATATCAGCAAGTATCTCATCACTTATCTTTGCAAGTTTTGCCTCAGTATAACGCATAGCTGCAGGAGGGTCTTGGTCAATAGAACCAAAATTACCCTGCCCTTCAATTAATTTATATCTAACAGACCAGGGTTGAGCTAAACGAACCATAGCCATATATACTGATGAATCTCCATGAGGGTGGTACTTACCTAAAACCTCCCCAACGATTCTTGCACTCTTTTTGGTAGGAGAATTATAAACCATCCCCATTTCGTTCATTGCAAATAAAATACGGCGATGAACAGGCTTCATACCATCTCTCACATCTGGCAAAGCACGAGAAACAATAACGCTCATAGCATAGTCAATATACGCTGACTTCATTTGTTTCTCAATGTTTACCTTAATAATCTTTTCGTTTTCTGAATACATTTTTATTATCTTACTTAAATAAATCCATATTAGTATTAAGTTACAAAGTTACGAAAAAAACTGGAAACGGATTGCATTTATATTAAACGAATATAAAAAAGAATATTTGAGAAGAAAATAAGAAATAAAAATCTCAGATAAGCATTTTAAACTCGCCAAATCAAATAAGGAAAAAATGGAATCAAATTAGAATCTCATATAATGGCATTATATGCCCAATATAATGCCATTATATGCTCGGAATAATGCCATTATATCGGACAAATAATGGCATTATATTAGGGAAATAATGGCATTATTCTGAGTTGAAATCAAATTACAATAGTTTAAAGTCTAATTACGATAGTTTTATATCAAGATTTATAAGATGGGAATTAGGTATCATAATCAGGAATAAAACAATATTGGAATTAAGACGTTTATTATTTAACTTATCATGCTGGTTTTATGTTCAAAGACTTTCAAAAAGAAGTACTAACAATTGATTGTTGAAAAAAATATAGAACAAAGGCGGTGATAAATCAATAAAAAATGGTACTTTTGATAAAATATTAATCGATAAATATGGACGCTAAATTTACATTACACGCAAAGAATGTAATTAAGATAAGTAGCAATGAAGCATTGCGTTTGAACAGTGATTTCCTTGGTGCAGAGCATTTGTTTTTGGCAATGGTGAGAGAACAAAATTGTAAAGCAATGCAAATTTTGGGGGATTTTGGGATTGAATCTACGCTAATAAAAAAAGAAATCGAGGAAACTATACATAAGAAAGAGCTATATTCTCCCATAAATGAGGATAAGGATATCCCACTTTTGAAACAAACCGAAAGAATTATTAGACTATCTTTCTTGGAAGCATCGCTTGTAAAGGCAGATGCAATAGGTACTGAACATATTTTAGCTTCAATTCTAAAGGAAGGGAATAATATTGTAGCTAATATACTCTATAGCCATGGTTTGACTTATGAAATCATTCATAATTGGATAAATAAGAATAACGGTGGAGATATGAGTTTGAATAATATCTATATTGAGAAAGATGAGCAGGAGGACGAGGATGGATATGAGGAAAAACAAGATGGTAAGGATTTGCAGAAGGAGAATATTTTCAAGAAAATGCTTGAGGAAAAATTAGAGCAAAACGCAACAGGTTTACAATCTTTGAGCGAAGGAATGAAAACAAAACAAACAGCTACACCTTTCTTAGATAATTTCGGAAAAAACCTCTCTCAAATGGTTGAAAAGGGTTTGATAGACCCAATAATTGGGAGGGATAAAGAGATGGAAAGGATTGCACAAATACTCACAAGGAGGAAGAAAAACAATCCTATTCTAATTGGTGAGCCAGGAGTAGGTAAAAGTGCTATTGCCGAAGGTTTAGCAATAAGAATATTCCACCAAAAAGTTCCTTATACTCTTTTAAAGAAAACTATTTACACTCTTGATATGGCTTCTGTTGTTGCAGGAACAAAGTATAGAGGTCAATTTGAAGAAAGATTGAAGGGATTGATTGGGGAATTGGAGAAAAACAAGGATATTATCCTCTTTATTGATGAAATCCACACTATTGTAGGAGCAGGAAATGCCTCAGGAGCATTAGATGCCTCCAATATCTTCAAACCAGCCTTGGCAAGAGGAGAAATTCAATGTATAGGTGCAACAACCCTAAACGAATACAGGAAGAATATCGAGACAGATGGAGCTTTGGAAAGAAGATTCCAAAAGGTTATGATAGAACCTACAACCTACGATGAGACAATAACTATCCTCAATAATATAAAATCAAAATATGAGGAGCATCATAAGGTAATTTACTCCCAAGAGGCAATTATTGCATGTGTTAAATACTCAGAAAGATATATAAATGATAGATTATTGCCCGACAAAGCAATAGACGCTTTGGATGAAGCTGGAGCTAAAGCTCATGTAAGTAATATAAAGATTCCAAAGAATATATTGGACTTAGAAGAAGAGTTAAGAGAGTTAGAATCAAAGAAAAAACTTGCGGTTAAGGAAACTCGTTACGAGGAAGCTGCACTATATAAGAATAATATTGAATTGCTTTCTCAGGAAATTGAGGCTAATTATAAGAATTGGGAAGCAAGTATTGATGTATCTCCAGTTTTAATCACTCAAGAAGATATTGCTGATGTAGTTTCGATGATGAGTGGAGTTAAAATCCAAAAAATAAATCAGGACGAAACACTTAAGCTAATTGAAATGGAGAATGCTTTAAAGGGAAAGGTAATTGGTCAGGACGAAGCAGTAATTAAGGTATCAAAAGCAATAAGACGTTCAAGAGCAGGTATTAAAGACCCTAACCGACCAATAGGAAGTTTTATTTTTGCAGGACCTACTGGAGTTGGAAAAACACTATTAGCAAAGGAACTTGCAAAGTATATGTTTGATTCAGAGAACCATTTCATTAGGTTGGATATGAGCGAATATATGGAGAAACATTCTGTATCCAGAATTATTGGTTCTCCTCCAGGATATGTAGGATATGAGGAGGCAGGGCAGCTTACTGAAAAGGTAAGAAACCACCCCTACTCTATTGTATTATTTGACGAAATCGAAAAGGCTCATTCTGATGTGTTTAATATACTTCTTCAAATCCTTGATGAGGGACATTTGACCGATTCCATGGGCAGGAAGATTGACTTTAAGAATACTGTTATTATTATGACATCCAATGTGGGCAGTAGAAAACTAAAGGATTTTGGTATTGGAGTTGGATTTTCTACTACAGCAATAGAGAATAATTTTTCAGAAATAGAGGAAGGGATTATTAATAATGACCTAAAGAAAACCTTTGCACCTGAATTTCTAAATAGAATAGATGATATTATCTTCTTCCATTCATTGGAGAAATCAGATATAATAAAGATTATAGATATTGAATTGGAAATTCTAAAGAAAAGGCTTAATAGTCTTGATTTTGAATTATTAATTGAAGATGATATTAAGGAATTGATTATCGAAAAAGGAATTGACAAACAATATGGAGCAAGACCTTTAAAGAGAACAATTCAAAAATATATAGAAGATGAATTGTCCGATGCAATAATAAGACAAACCGATAAGAGCAAGAGAAAAATAATTATTTCAAAGGATGGTATAAGATTTGAATAATGGGAATTACTTTGTTTTTTAAAGAATTTGGAGAATACCTTCTATTAATGAAAGAGGCATTTAAAAAACCTCAGAATATTAGAGTATTTCGAAGGAAGATGATATTTGAAATGCAGGTATTAGGAGTTGATTCAGTACCTATTGTATTTGTTATATCAATTTTTATTGGAGCAGCTGTAGTTATGCAAATGCTTGTAAACTTAAATAACCCTATTTATCCTTCTTGGGTGTTTGGATATGCTTCTAAGAAATCCATAATATTAGAATTTTCTCCAACAGTTATCTCTCTTATACTTGCAGGGAAATGTGCCTCACGTATTGCAAGCGAAATAGGTACTCAAAGAATTTCTGAACAAATAGATGCTTTGGAAGTAATGGGAGTTAATACCCCTTCTTATCTTATCTTACCTAAAATTATAGCTTGTTTGATATTCTTTCCACTTCTTACAATTATTAGTATTTTCACGGGTTTGTTTGGAGGAGCTTTGGGAGCAATTCTTGAAGGGAGTCTTTCAATATTTCATTATGTAGAGGGGATTAGATTAGAGTTTACAACTATTGATATTGTCTATGCTCTAACTAAATCAGCAGTATTTGCACTTATTGTGTCTTCAATTGCTTGCTATAGAGGTTATACAATTAAGGGAGGTTCAGTAGAGGTAGGTCAACAAAGTACTAAAGCAGTTGTTCAAAGCTGTATGGTAATCATGATATTCAATCTTTTAATTACAAGTTTATTTAATTAGTACAATAAGATGATAGAGATAAAAGATGTTTGTAAATCGTTTGGAGATAACGATGTATTGAAGAGTATTAATACAAGTTTTTCTCCAGGTAAATGCAATTTGATTATTGGTAGAAGTGGTAGCGGGAAAACTGTACTAATGAAAACCTTAGTAGGATTGTTTATACCTGAAAAAGGATTAATTCTTTATGATAATAGACCTTTTAATCAAATGAGTACTAACGAGCAGATTGATGTAAGGAAGGATATGGGTATGATATTCCAAGCTGGAGCCTTATTTGACTCAATGAGTGTAGAAGATAATGTTATGTTTCCTCTTTTAATGTTTCATCGTCAGAACTATAAAACAATGCTTAATAGGGTGAATTTTTGTTTGGATAGAGTTAATCTATCTGGTATTAATAAACTAATGCCAAGCGAATTAAGTGGAGGGATGAAAAAGAGGGTAGCTATTGCAAGAGCTATTGCCACAGAACCAAAGTATCTATTTTGTGATGAACCAAACAGTGGCTTAGACCCACAAACCTCAATCCTTATTGATCAGTTAATCTCTGAAATAACACATGAATACAATATTACAACAGTTATTAATACTCATGATATGAATTCTGTATTTGAGATCGGAGAAAATATTATCTATATTCATAAAGGAGAGATTTGGTGGAGAGGGAACAAAGATAATGTTTTACATTCTGATAATAACGAACTTAATGATTTTATATTCTGTTCCTCACTCACAAAGAAAGCAAAGGGTTGCTTAGAATAACTAAAAGATAATGGAAAAGAAAAAGAAATTCAAAAGAAGACTAAGAGGATATATACCAGTTATTGGTAAGAGTTTCCTTATTCTAATTGCAAGTGCTATAATTGTTAGTATATTCCCTAATAAGCCAAACTTTCAATACGAATTTACTAAGGATACTCATTGGAAAAATGCTAATCTCTACTCTCCTTTCGACTTTCTAATTCAAAAATCTAATCAAGAAATTGAAAAAGAGATTGAGAATATAAAGAAGAATCATAAACCATATTTTAATATTATTGGAGATGAATTTGAAAACATTAAAGAATTAGAGAGATTATCTCAAGAAGATGATGTTATTCTGATAAAAGATAATTATGCTATTGAAACCAAGGTAAAGGATATAAAGGAAGGCGTTGAGTATAATAAGGAAAAGACAGAAATATCTCTACAAAACCAATTAAATGATATTATTCACACAAAGGGATTAATCAAAAAAGGAGATTTAATAATTGCTAAGGATGAAAAGATTGATGAAGAGAAATTTCAAATTCTTAATTCCCTTAAAACAGAATACGAAGGAGTTAATAATACTGAAAAAGTAAAATTCACTCTCCTTTTAGGTCAGTTTATCCTTATTGTAATAGCTATTTCTGCTATGTTTCTTTTCTTTAAACATATAAACAAAGAGATATATGAAGAAAACCGAAAGATTATCTTCATCCTTTCTGTTATTATTATGATGGTGGCTCTTACTGCATTAATAATAAAACTTAATCCTAACTATATCTACATTACTCCTCTTTGCCTAACACCAATTATTATTAGAACCTTTTTTAATTCAAGAGCTGCTCTCTATGTTTTTCTTGTAAGTATAATTATTATAGGATTTTCCGTCCCTAATAGTTTTGAATTTGTTTTCTATCAATTAATTGTTGGTATGATGTCTATTATCTCTATGGAAAACCTTGAGAATAGAGCTGGATTCTTTAAATTATCAGTTATAATTTTTATTACCTATTCAATTATTTATATTGCCATCACTCTTATTCATGATAATGATATTAAAAACATAGATTTCTATCGTTTTGCTCATTTTGCTATGAATGCAACCCTAACTCTTTTCGCTTTTCCTCTTATATTCTTAATGGAGAAGTTATTTGGATTTGTTTCAGAAATCACTCTTATGGAATACTCTAACACTAATTCAAAGATTCTTCGAGAACTATCTATCAAAGCTCCTGGTACTTTCCAGCACTGTGTTCAAGTAGCTAATATTAGTGAGGAATTAGTTCATGAGATTGGAGGAAATGCACTCTTAGCAAGGGTTGGAGCTCTTCATCATGATATCGGAAAGATAATGATGCCGAGTTTCTTTATTGAAAATCAAAATACTGGTTTTAATCCTCATACAGAGATTAGTTACGAGGAATCAGCAAAGGTAATAACTGACCATGTATTGGATGGAATTAAATTAGCTCATCGTTCAAAACTACCTGAGCAGATAGTGGATTTTATTAGAACTCACCACGGAACAAGCAAGACAAGGTTTTTCTATAATAAACAAAAACAAGAACATCCCGACCAGCCATTGGATGAAGATTTATTTACTTATCGAGGTCCTAAGCCTTTTACTAAAGAAACAGCAGTTGTTATGATGGTTGATTCTGTTGAGGCAGCTTCAAGGAGTCTTAAGATTTATACGGAGAAAAGTATTGGTGATTTAGTTGATAATATTATAGATATTCAAATAAAAGAAGACCAGTTCTCAAATGCTGAAATTACTTTTAAGGATATCGACACTATCAAGGATTTTCTAAAACATAAACTACAAAGCATATATCATACAAGGATAGAATATCCACTAAATAATTAGAAAAACTGTATTTATGGAAGGAATGATTTTCTCAGCTGGATATGGCACAAGACTACAACCCTTAACCAATTCCATGCCCAAAGCTTTGGTAGAGGTAAACTCTATAACCCTATTAGAACATAATATCTTAAAGATGATATCTTATGGGATAAAACATATAGTTATCAATGTTCATCACCTATCTGAAATAATAATTCAGTATATTGAAAAGAAGAATTATCCTGCACAAATACTTATCTCTTATGAAGAAGAACTTCTTGATACATCTGGAGGATTATTCAAAGCAAGGGATTTATTCTCTGTCAAACATGATATATTAGTTCATAATGTTGATATACTCTCCTTTATCGATTTCTTAGAACTTGAAAACCATCATAAAGCCAATAAGTCTCTTTCTACTCTTTGTGTTAGCAAAAGAAATACTTCTCGTTATCTTCTTTTCAATTCCTTAGGTCAACTCTCAGGGTGGGAAAACATTAAAACTAATGAAAGAATTATAAGCAACCCATCAGAAGAATATAATCAATTAGCCTTTAGTGGAATTCAAATAATAAAACCAGAATTAATTCAATACTTAAATCCAAAGGGCTCAATAATCCCATGCCTTTTAGAGATATCAAAAACAAATAAGATAAGTAATTTTATCCACGATAAAGATATCTGGTTAGATGTAGGAACCCCCCAAGCCCTAATCAAAGCCCAAGATTTTTATACTAATAAGCAATAAAATCAAGCTTAACCTTATAAGAATTTATCTAATAAAATAAACTTCAAATACTTCTTCTTCTTTTTTATCTATCCAATGCTTGATTTCTAAACTGCTGGCTTTATCTATTAGTGGTGCTGGAATAAAAGGAGAAATAACCTTGTATATTTCTTCTTTCGGAAGATTGGTTAACTCTGTTATAACTTGGTTAACAGGCTGCTCTCCCCTATTTAGCATTTCCCTGATATCAATAGAATGAAGTATCTTGCTCTCTTCAAACCATTCTGGTTTAATAGTATTATAGTTTTCATTTTCCTCAATACTTATCAAATCCTCGCCAACTGCCTTTCTAAGAGTATTAATCAATTCTTCAATCTTAACATTACCAATTACAGATGCTTGCTGAAGGGTTGCTATCTTTGCAACAGTCTTTCTTAGGACAGGATTTTTCAATTTCTTAAAAGCAGGAACATACTCTATTAATACATCTTCAAGTTCTGGATAAGTTTCTATCAATTGCAAAACCTTAGTCTTTGGACTTATAACTAATTTATTTTCCATAGTATAGCTTATTTAGAGTATGATAATATTCTTTGTTCTCCTTCAAGGTCGCGATATGGTTGAACATTATGCGAAACCTCCAATGTTCCAAGATATTCTCCTCTTTCATTTCTTAAAGCAAAATACTCTATATGAATAAATTTATCTCCCATCTTTATCCAAAATGGAGCTTGAGATTTTCTTCCGCTCTTAAAGTCATCAATAATCTTCTCAACAATATGAGAACTTGCAGGAGGATGACAAAGACGAACATCTCTGTTTAAAATAGAACGATTTCTAATAAATATTCTTTCAGCACCTTGAGAAAAATACTTAACCTTGTCGTCCTTATCTACAAAGGTCATATCTACAGGTAAATGATTAAGAATAGCCATAAGCTCTTCAACTGAAAAAGAGCCTGAAGGCAATTGAATATTACCTTCTTTCATATTCATTTGAGCTAATTTATCTTCTCCCTTAGCCCAGAGAGGAGTCCATGCAACTTGAGGGTCATACAAACAATAACCAATTTCCAAAGATTGCTTATCTATTTCATACCAATCTTCTTCTGTAAGTTTATCCAAACTCATTGGAAAAAGAATTTCTTCTTCTTTCTTTGTCATATCAATAACTTGTTGACAAGCAGGTTTAAGGATAATCTCAGATGAAGCTATCAATTCCTCAGAATCAATATTTGGAGTTAATAATAATTCAATTCCTCCTTTTATCAATTCCCTAATCTCATCATGCTTTCCCCACATAACTTTTGGAGGTCCTGTAATTCCTGCAGTTTCAAGATATGGGAAAATCAAATACTCTTTTCTCTTATAATGCTTATCAACATCATAAAGAGCATTAAAGAATCCTCTTAAACTAATAATATCCTTTTCAATATTTTCTCCCTTATTCCTTTCTATTTCCGAAATCAAATCTAAAGCCTTATTAGCTACTATATTCAATTCCTTGTTTTCATTAATCATCACATCAATAGGATGACCTTCGGGAATATTTTTTGAAGATGATAAATCAACATTTCCATGCAATACGGCTGCATGAACATCGCAAAGTTTAAGAACTTCTTCTTCTGGTAATCCAGCCTCAATAAGCTCTTGTTCAACTTCCACAACTTCCGAATAAGGAATTTGCTTCAAGCTATTTATTAGTTCTTGTCTAACATCTTCTTGATTTCCTCCTTTGTGGAGTTTTAAAATCAATTCTTTTAGCTTTGCTTTTCTGCTTTCAGAATTATTGATAAGTTCGCTCATAATAATATTATTTTAAATGATTTTTTTAATTTCTAATTGAGAAAGCTCGAGTTTCACTCCATATGTTAGTGCTTACTCTTGCTTCATAACTACCCTTTGCAAGAACAGAATAATCATAAACTATTTGAAATCTATCTGATTTTGGGTAAACAGTTTTAGATATAACTTCTTTAGTTTTTCTATTCTTTATTTCCAAAGTCAACTCCTCCTCTATTCCATCTTTCAAAAACACAATAAAGGTATAAGTTTTAGCTTTAGTATCTGGAACTTTAATTAGTTTAGATTTCTTATGTTTTACATCATTAGATAAATTGTCTGCATAAAACTCATAATCAATCTTACAACCAAAATCAGGTTCAAAAGCTTCTAATAGTTTTGATTTATCCTCATTATAAATATAAACATAACCATTACCCTGCTCTCTGTTTGCCCACCACGATAATCCATCACAATCAGAATCAGTAAATAATAATTTATATTCACCTTCTTTTAGGTCTATTGTTTCGTTGTATTCTTTATTATTTTCAAGTTGGGTTCTTTCGTAGATTTTATCACTTGATAGTAATTCAGTAATACTAACCTTGTTTCTTGAAGCATCATTATTTGTTTTATATGTAAGAGTAATCTTTTGTGGTAAATCATCAATAGGTTTATTTACCTGTTCTTCTAGCATCAAATAATTAATTGATTTCTTATAAAATATATCATGAGAAATATGATAGCCTGGTTGTTCTAATTGAGGAGTTTTATAATATTCAAAATCTATATCTACCACTGCCTTATTACCTTTTATATATGGAGTTAGGTCGTAAAGATATTCATTAACCTTTGTGCCTGGACACCAACCTGCACGATTATATATCCATGTTCCTCCTTGTGGTTGAATTGGATTACATCCACAATCATCCTTCCAAATTGCTTGAGTTGCTATCTTCTGTCCATTAACCTTATAATAAAAATCTTTCTTCAAAAACTCTGCAGCTGCATTAGTTGAATCAGCCCCATGTCCTGAAATCATAACTCTTGCATACACTTTTTTTGTTCCTTTTGGAAGAACAATTTCTTTTGGAGTTACATAATCATCAATTGGTTTTTCAATATTACCATAAGGAAAATAACCATAGTGAATATTTTGAGTTTTAATTGTATTATTCTTTTGCCCCTTAAAAAAATATTCTTTACTATAAAATACAAAATCAGTTGTGGCTAAAAAACCATCTTGATAACCTTCATAAACAACAACAATTTCAACACTATCTTTCATTAAAGGCAAATAATTTGAAATATCCCATTCCCAATTAGGGCTCCAAGTCTTTGCGTTATCTCCTTGATTATATGCTCCACTATAAGGTGTTATCATTCTTCCCAATTGGAAGTTTACTGTATCTCCTTTTTTTGTGGTACGAAGCAAAACACTAATTGAATAGTCCCAATCACTGCAACCACCCTCAGGACAATTCAAAGTAAGATTCATAGTAATATGACTAATATTTGAAAGATTATTATTTTTAGAAGGAAAATAAACCTTTTTAGAATACTCCCCCTTTGTTTTAAGATAAGTCCTATCATGCACCCTAACCTTAAAATCATTTACCTGTGAAAAAGAAGAAAGCGATAATAAAAGCAATATGCAAAATAAATAATGTTTTCTTTTCATTCTAAATAATATTAATAATTGGCAAAGATAATAAGTTTATTTTTTCAATTTCTTTATTTCTCGGTCAAAATCTGAAATATACTTTTTATCTTCGGCTTTGCGATACTTTTCATATTCTAAACGAGCTTTATTTAATGCTTGTTGATGACTAATACTACCTGTATTGTTAAGAAGTTCTTTTTCACTTATTCGTAAAAAGTCATCCAATTTATTTATCCAATCTTGCATTTTCATTGGTCTACCATTAGTAGCTTGTAATTCTGCAAAGTCAAGATACATTGAAACAATAAGATTAAGTTGATTTAGTTCATCTTCTGAAAGATAATTTTTAGCAATACTAATATCACGCTGTGTTATATAATTACCTTTGAAATTAGTTAATCCTAAAAAGGGTTTCTCTGAGTTAGCTCTATTATGAATTAGCTCAGCTGCAGTATTTCCATGCACTGCGTAATGCATTTTATTTTGAACTGTAGCAAAGAAATGTTTTGTTAGTTCAACATCTTCTCTATAATCAATACTTGTTGAATAAATATCAGTAATTTTTTGATAGAAATTTCTTTCACTGCTTCGAATATCACGTATTCTTTGCAATAATTCTTCAAAATATCTATTCCTTCCTCCCTCTTGCTTTAGTCTTTCATCATCCAATGTAAAACCTTTAACAATATAATCGTGTATTCGTTTTGTAGCCCAAATACGGAATTGTGTCCCTTGAACAGATTTCACACGATAACCTACAGAAATAATTACATCAAGATTATAGTACTCTACTTGATAAATTTTTCCATCATTGGCAGTTGTCGCAAATTTTGCGACAACTGAATTCTTATCTAATTCACCTTCTTCAAAAACATTATTAATATGCTTCCCTATGGTTTTTACATCACGATTGAATAAGTTGGAGATTTGTTGGCGGTTGAGCCATACAGTTTCATCCTGCAAATGAACATCTATCTTAATATTACCTTCTTTATTTTGATATATAAGAATATCTTGTTTACTTATTTCTTCCATACTAATAATTATTTTTCAAAGTTAAAGCAAAGATAATAGTTTATCTTATTTTATTTCACACTCTAAGACTTTATTGTTTTCGATATAACCTTGGAGTTTGTCTCCTATTTTTATTTCTCCTACTCCTGGAGGGGTTCCGGTGAATATTAAATCTCCTACCTTTAGACTTATATACTGAGAAATATAGGAAATTAGATAATCTATTGTGAAAATCATATCGCTTGTATTTGAAT
>WARP01000025.1_pt1 | contig 18194 bp, 15 predicted proteins | sample 4769151 | NCBI WGS metagenome assembly WARP01 (sample SAMN08893023, study PRJNA449175) | gut metagenome | isolation source: rumen sample fed with dry roughage | host: cow | place: India: Nagpur | collected 2016 | reverse complement strand
ACCAAACGCATTCTCGGCCGTTTCACCGGATGGAAAGCCTATACGTTGTCTGCTTTGCTGGGAACGGTAACCCCGTTCTGTTCGTGTTCTTCCATTCCCTTGTTCATCGGCTTCACCGCTGCAGGGCTGCCTCTGGGGGTAACCTTCTCCTTTCTCATCTCCTCTCCCCTGGTGGACCTCGGATCGCTGCTTTTGCTTTCCAGCATATTTGGCTTTCCGACTGCAATCCTGTATGTAGCGGTAGGGTTGGTGTTGGCGGTGATAGGCGGCAGCCTGATCAATCGCTTTGGTCGGGAAGAGGACATTGAAGGATTCATCAGAAGCATCCAAATACAAGAGTCCGCTGAAACGACCATGACAAAACGAGAGCGTGTGGAGTATGCCAAGGGCCAGGTGAAGGCAACCGTACATAAGGTGTTCTGGTATATCATCATCGGCGTCGGCATCGGCGCTGTCATCCACAACTGGATTCCATCCTCGCTCATTCTTGCCGTCCTGGGCTCTTCCAATCCCTTCTCCGTCATTATCGCCGCGGTTGTCGGCATACCCATGTATGCAGATATTTTCGGCACACTCCCTATTGCCGAAGCCCTCTGGGCGAAGGGAGTGGGGCTGGGAACCATCCTGGCCTTCATGATGGGTGTTACAGCGCTCTCGCTACCCTCGCTCATCATGCTACGCAAGGCTGTGAAACCCCGGCTGCTCGCGCTCTTCTTCGGCATTGTTACAGTTGGTATCATTCTTACCGGATACGTATTCAATGGTATCGGACCATTCCTCTTCTAGGAAAAGGAGCAAATCATGGCACTCTTTGGATTCGGGAAAAAGAAAAAACCCGGGGATGAGCAATCCTCGGCGATCAAGATCCTTGGCTCAGGCTGTGCTGCCTGCAACGCATTGGAAGCAAACACGGTAAAAGCATTAACGCTGCTTGGCCAGGAGACAGCGGTGGAACATGTCACCGACTTCTCAAAAATTGCCGCTTATGGGGTGATGACCACTCCGGCCTTGGTGGTTGACGGAAAAGTGCTGGTTTCTGGTAGGGTAGCCGAAGTTGATCAGATTGTTGCACTTCTTAAGGAAGCAAGGAATCCATCATGAAGAAAATTTCGGTCGCATTCATCTGTGTACATAACTCCTCTAGGAGTCAGATGGCTGAAGCCTTGGCGAAAGCGAAGTACAGCCAGCTGTTCAATGCATATTCTGCAGGGACAGAAACCAAGCCGCGAATTAATCAAGATGCTGTAAGAATAATGAAAGAATTGTATAATATCGATATGGAAGCAACACAGAAGTCAAAGCTGTTGGATGAGATTCCACCCATCGATATTGTAGTTACCATGGGATGCAATGTGAACTGTCCCTATCTTCCCTGCAAAAGCCGGGAGGATTGGGGTTTGGATGACCCCAGCGGCAAGGATGATGCAACCTTTAAACACACAATCGGCATCATAGAGGAAAAGTTGGATGATTTGGCTAAAAGGATTCAACAAGGTTTAGGCTCCTGATATCTTGACAGGAATTGGTGTCTGTTCCAGCATGCAACCATTATGAAGTTGGATTCCCAAAAAGTGCTGGGGTATGCTCTGGTAGCACTCTCCGCATGTTGTTTTGCCCTTATGCCGATATTCGCCCGAGTCGCATACGATTCGGGTGTGGATACCACAACCCTGTTGCTGGGACGATTCCTCATCGGAGGTATTTTCCTCTCCTTGCTTGCATGGGCCAAGCGCTCGCCGCTTCCTCCAAAGAGTTCATGGCCGATTTTGTTTTTGCTCGGGCTCGTTGGGTATACAGGGACTTCGTTTTGTTACTTCACTGCGCTCAATCATGCTTCGGCGTCCCTGGTTGCCCTCTTGCTGTACGCATATCCTGCTTTGGTGATTTTGCTCGGCTTTGCCATCAGCGGCGAGAAACTTTCGCGAAACAACCTTTTGGCCTTGCTTTGTGCGAGTGGCGGCTGCATGTTGGTAATAGGACTCTCAGGAAAAGGGGACTGGAGAGGTATTGCCCTGGCTCTCTGTGCAGCATGTGCATACTCTCTCTACATTATCATCAGCTCCCAGGTAGTGGGTACAAGGACTGCAATGGCAAGCAGTGCTTTCATCATACTCAGTGCATCGCTGTCATACTGTTGCATCGCCTTGTTCAAAGGGGTTTCGCTGCCGCAGACAACCTCCGGTGTTGCTGCAACGCTTGCAATCGCCTTCTTTTCAACCGTAGTAGCCTTCTGGTCGTTCTTTGCAGGACTGGGGATCATCGGGTCCGCCAAGGCTTCCTTGGTCTCGACACTCGAGCCGTTGGTCACCGTGCTGAGTGCGGTTCTCTTCTTGGGTGAGTCATTGACCATCTCGATTATTGCCGGTGGTTTTCTGATTGTTGCTGGTTTGGTGATCTCGGCTTTACCAAGCAGGCTGCACAAAAAAAATGAAGGTCTGTAGTCGCCTGTCCAACATGCTGTGAACTGATTTCCATGCCAAGTACAGCGATGCTGTATTCTTCCTTGCATAGTTTCCGACACTAGTGGACATTTCTGCCAAATAACGGTATTACATAGGGGTACCTATCACCGATACCTTTCGTATCGAACGTTCCAGGAGAGGATAATGAACTCATTGGCATCCCTGCTCAAGGTCAAACGGGATGATGTGCCCTTGATGTATACCATCTATTTCGCCTTCTTCACCAGTGGGATGATGAGTACCCTTATCGGAGCTCTGCTTCCCTTCATGAAAACCGAGTACAACATGAGTTATGTACTCAGCGGTGCAGTTATCTCAGCCCATCAAATCGGCAACTTTTGCGCCCTCCTCATCGCAGGGTATCTGCCATATCTGATCGGCCGAAAGCGAAGCACCATCACCCTGTCTTTGGGAATTGTCATCGGGTTCTTGTTGATGACCCTCACCTCCAATCCAGTCCTGCTGCTCATCGCTTTCGCCTTCACCGGCATCGGTCGTGGAACCATGAGCAATATCACCAATGTGGTGATGAGTGAAATCGCCGAGAACAAGACAGCCAGCCTGAATCTGTTGCACGCCTCCTTTGCCGTAGGAGCTTTCCTGGCTCCCTTCCTTGCAATCCTTTCCACTTCGGTTTTTGGAGTCTACTGGCGGATCAGCGCATGGGTTCTGGTGTTTTTTGAGTCGGCTGTATTGTTCTTTCTCGGAAGGTCCTCGCTTTCAGGCAAACCGAAGGCAAAGAATAAGGACGGCGGCACGGACTTTATGAAAAGCGGCCGGTTTTGGCTCAATACCTTCATTCTCTTCTTCTATCTCTGCGGGGAAGCCTCGGTGATCGGGTGGCTTGTCACCTATTTTACCGACACCGGTCGTCTCAGTCCGGCACTTGCCCAGACAACCAGTTCGGCCTTATGGATTTTCATTCTCATCGGCAGGCTTGTTTGTGCCTCGCTTTCGGTGAAAGTGAATAAAAACCTTCTTTTGGTGGTTTTGGGATTCCTCCAAATTGTCTTTTTTGTCATGATGATCAGCGTACAACACGTTGTACTGATTTATATAAGTCTGTTCGGGTTCGGGCTTGCAATGAGTGGGACGTATCCAACTACGCTATCCACCATGGATAGGAAATTCAACGCTTCCACCATAGCAACAGGAACCTGTATTGCCACTGCAACTGTAGGGGCAATCACCATGCCGATAATCGTCGGCTCGGTTGCACAAGCGGTAGGTATAGCCGGGGGACTGGCTACCATCAGCTTGAGCATCCTATGCATGTTCTCTCTTATCCTGGTCAAATATGTTCTCGCAAGAAAACACAACACAGAAAGAGGGGAGGCATAGGCACAGGTAAGGAATTGCATGATTACTCAGAATACAAAGATTCGGAACATCGCCATCATTGCACACGTCGACCACGGCAAGACCACGTTGGTCGACGGGCTGTTCAGACAGAGCGGCTTGGTCAAGGATGGCGGACAGGACCGGATAATGGACAGCGGCGCCATTGAAAGGGAACGCGGTATCACCATCAGCGCCAAGAACTGTGCCATCTCATGGAAGGGTGTGAAGATCAACATCATCGACACGCCCGGACACGCTGATTTCGGCGGCGAGGTGGAACGGGGGCTGTCGATGGTCGATGGCGTGGTATTGCTCGTTGATGCCGCCGAAGGCCCGCTTCCTCAGACACGTTTCGTGCTGGAGAAAGCGCTCAGGCTCAATCTCAAACCGATTATCGTCATCAACAAGGTCGACCGTCAGGATGCACGTGGTGAAGAGGTGCTCCAAGAGGTGTATGAACTGCTGCTGGAGCTCGCCAATGACGAGTCCATGCTTGAGGTGCCCATATTTTACGCCATAGGCAAGAGCGGCCGCTGCGGACTCTCCGCCGACACCATGGGCGAAAACCTGCATCCGCTGATGGATTGCATACTTTCCTATGTCCCTGCGCCGGTGTACGACGATGAGCAACCGTTTCAGATGCTTGTCAGTGATTTGTCATACAGCGACTATCTGGGCAGGCTCGCAGTTGGAAAAGTCGTGAACGGCAGTGCATCGATGTACGATAATCTTGTGTGTGTCCAGGAAAACAATGTGCATAAGGCGCTTCGCGTCACCAAGCTGCAGACATACAACGGACCCACCTTCTCTGAGACTACGCTGGTTCAGAGCGGTGACATCATCGTTCTCAGCGGGGTTGAGGATGTCCATATCGGTGATACCATCTGTACAGCAGAGTTCCCCAAGGCTTTGGATCGGATTCACATCGATGAACCCACCGTATCCATGCAGTTTTCCAAGAACATCAGTCCATTGTCCGGCAAGGATGGCACGCAAGTCACCTCGGCGAAAATTTGGGAGCGATTGCAGAAGGAAAGCCTGAGAAACGTCTCGATCAGGGTGGAGAAGAATGCCGATGACACATTCAGCGTAAAAGGGCGCGGCGAATTCCAGTTGGCCATCATCGTTGAGCAGATGCGGCGTGAAGGTTTCGAACTTTGTGTCGGGCGTCCCCGTACGATTTTCAAGACCGACGAGCAGGGCAGAAAAACCGAACCGGTAGAGTACTTGTATGTCGACTGTCCTGAAGAGAACAGCGGGACGGTCATGGACAAGCTCTCCAAGCGCAAAGCACAGATGCGCGATATCACCTATACCGGCAACGGAAGGGTAAAAATGAAGTTTGAGATTCCCGCCCGCGGCTTGATCGGTTATCACGACGAGTTTATGACCGATACCAGGGGTAATGGAATCCTCAATACGTATATGAAGGGCTATGAGCTCTACAAGGGCGATTTTCCCGATCGCCTCAGCGGCTCGTTGATCAGCGACCGAAGCGGAAACGCTGTCGCTTACGGGCTATGGCAGTTGGAGGACCGCGGTAGATGGTTCATCGTCCCCGGCGATCCCATATATGAAGGCCAGGTTGTAGGAGAGAGGAATCGTGACGGCGACTTGTTGCTCAATCCGACGCGTACCAAGAAGTTGACCAATATGCGGGCAAGCGGAAAGGACGATGCAGTGACCCTTACTCCGGTATCCAAGCCGACATTGGAACAAGCCATCCAGTTCATCAAGGATGACGAGCTTGTGGAGGTCACTCCCACGGCGATTCGAATGTGCAAGAAAATCCTTGACGGCCAGCAGCGCAAGGTATTCGAGAACCGGGGAGAAATTCCTCAGTATTTGCTTAATAAATAGGGAAGTGGGAGTATATGGAGAAGGGAGCCTGATGGCTCCCTTCTCCATTGCCGCTCAATCCTTGAGATAGAGGATCACCGGGGCATGGTCGCTGCCGGTGGTCTCTGTGTCGATGGTACTGTCGATGATACGGTCCTTGAGCTCCTCACTGACCAGCCAGTAATCGATGCGCCACCCTGCGTTGTTCTCTCGCGCCCTGAATCGATAGGACCACCATGAGTAGATTCCCTCACGATTTGGGTAGAGATAGCGGAAAGTGTCGATGAATCCGGCTTGCAGCAGACTGGAGAACTGGTTTCGCTCCTGGATGGAGTACCCGGCATTCTGTTCATTGGCCTTCGGGTTTTTCAAGTCGATGCTTTGATGGGCGACATTGAGATCCCCGCAAATGATTACAGGCTTTATCGAGGACAGTGAAGCGACGTAGGTGCGGAACGCCTCATCCCAATCCATGCGTGTCTCCAAGCGGGCCAGTTCTTCCTGGCTGTTGGGTGTATAGCAACAGACCACATAGAATTGATCAAATTCGGCAGTGACGGTTCTTCCTTCGCTGTCCAATGGATGCCCGATCCCGTGCTCGACGGACAATGGCTCCCGGCGGCAAAAGAGCGCAGTCCCGCTGTAGCCTTTTTTCTCTGCAAAACTCCAGTAGGTATGATACCCTTCAGCTGTCAGGGCGACTTGCTCCTGTTGTAGTTTGGTCTCCTGCAAACAGAAAATATCTGCATTGCTTTGCTGCAAATACTCCTCGAACCCTTTCTTCTGTATAGCCCTCAGACCGTTTACATTCCAACTGACGAGTTTCATGACTCCTCCTACATCAAAAAGACCTGCATTTCCTTGGCTTCAGCGATGACATCTTCCGGCCATACCGAGGCTTGTACTTCCCCGATGTGGGCTTTTTTCAGCAAATACATGCACAGCCGGCTTTGGCCGATGCCTCCACCGATTGTCTGGGGAAGCTCTCCTGCAAGCAGGCGCTTGTGCCAGTAAAGTTCAGCCCTCTGCTGTGCATTACGAATTTCCAGCTGTCTGAGCAGGGTCTCCTGATCGACTCTGATGCCCATCGAAGAGAGTTCCAGAGAGTCCTGGCGTATCGCATCCCATACGATGATGTCACCGTTCAATCCGGTATGCTGGTCGTCGGTTTTAGTGGACCAGTCATCGTAGTCGGGAGCTCTTCCCCCCTGACTTACTCCGTCTGCCAAGGGAAGACCGATGCCGATCAAGAAAATCGCTCCGTATTGCTGAGCCAGAGCCTTTTCGCGCTGTTGCGGGGTGAGTTGGGGATACATCTGCTGGGCATCTTCTGTATGGATGAATGTTATCTGGTCGGGTAGCGTTGGAGGACAGGAAGCGAACATTTCACTGACCAAGAATTCGGTTCGTTTCATCGCCGAAAAAATCTTACGCACCACCTGTTTCAAGAATTCAAGATTACGGTCATGCTTGCCCATGACCAACTCCCAGTCCCACTGGTCGACATAAATCGAGTGGATGGCATCCAAATCATCGTCGGGACGGATTGCATTCATGTCGGTGTAGAGCCCGGTGCCATGCTTGAATCCCAAGTCCGCCAAGGCCATCCGTTTCCATTTCGCCAGTGATTGCACAATTTCCATCTCTCGGTTTTCGAGATTTCCGATCTGAAACCGCACCGGTCTTTCAATTCCGTTCAAATCGTCATTGATGCCCGATCCCCGGGGAACGAACAACGGGCTGGTGACTCTGCTGAGTTTCAAACCACCACTGAGTTCTCGTTCAAACGTATCCTTGATGTACTTAATCGCTTTCTCTGTCTGCTTCTGCTCCATGGCAGGGACGTATCCTTCTGGGAAAAACCTCGGCATACAAGACTCCTTATTCGTCGAAGCATACTGTATTTTCCTAAAGAGGAAAAGCACTGGAATGAAGCTGTTTGCTATGCTATCATCGATTTCCATGAACAATACATTTGCACTGGTCATGGTTGATATGGGCGGGGTGCTTGCCTTGCATACCGATAGCAGTATGGAAAAACGCCTGCTTCAGGACTTCGGCATCGAATCATACTCCAGCTTCTCGGAAATCGATCCAAGTTTGGTCGATGTATTGCAGGAGCATAGCAAGAACAATATCACCGAAGCACAAATGTGGGAGCAATTCACCCATAAAACCGGAATAGTTGTTCCCCCTTACAAAGGGTCGCTCTGGGCAAAATACTTTAAGCCCGATCTTGATGAGGCTATGCTTGGTCTGCTACGCGAATTAAAAGAGAAAGGATTCCGTATAGTCTGTGCAACCAATACAGAGCCGGCTCATTACGAGCATCACAAGGCTATGGACCACTATGCGGTTTTCGATACGGTCTATGCCTCGTGCGAGATGGGAAAGGCCAAACCGGAACCAGAGTTCTTCACCCATATTCTCGAAGCCGAGGCGGTGCTGCCCCGGCAGGTGTTGTTCATCGATGACTATGCGATCAACTGTGAAGCAGCCGCCGGACTTGGCATCCATGCATATCGGTATACCGATCCTGCTGATTTGCGTTGGGCTCTTTATGACTTAGGAATGATACAATAGTTATACAGTAATTATTTGAAAAAACAAGTATCTATACAAAATATATATAAAAACCAATTAGTTTGTACACCGAAAGAACTTTGTTCTACAAATTACATAAGCTTGTCTAGTGAGTACGTGCATGCTAGCATGCCTACGATCAATGATCATTACTCTTACATGTGAGAAGGATATACCATGCAGAAGATTGAATTCGATAAGGACTTTTTGTGGGGATGTGCTACTGCCAGTTATCAGGTGGAAGGAGCCATCGACGAAGATGGAAGGCAACCTTCCATTTGGGATACCTTCTGCAAGAAAGACGGTGCCATTTTGCATGGGGATGACGGCAGCATCGCCGCCGATCAGTACCATCGATACAAGGAAGATGTGCAGCTTATGAGCGAGCTCAATTTCCAGGCGTATCGGTTCTCCATCGCATGGCCGAGAGTCCTCCCCGAGGGTCGTGGTGAAGTCAACCAAAAAGGGTTGGCGTATTATATCAATCTCAGCAAGGAACTACACCGCAAGGGGATCAAGGTAGTGGCTACGCTGTATCACTGGGACCTCCCGCAGATTTTGCAGGATGAAGGAGGGTGGGCGGTTCGTTCCACCGCCTATGCTTTTGCCGATTATGCAAAGGTATGCTTTGAAGCATTGGGACCGTATGTCGACCAATGGATCACCCTCAACGAGCCGTTCTGTGCTGCCTATCTCGGGTATCTGTATGGTGAGCATGCCCCGGGCATCAAAAACCCGCAAAAGGCATTCCAAGCCGTCCACTATCTGAATTTGGCGCATGGTCTTGCGGTGAAAGAATATAAGAAGAGTGGTTTGAGGGTTCCCATCGGCACCACGCTCAATCCAAGTCTCCCAAGGCCTGCATCAAGAAAAGCAGAGGATGAAAAAGCGGCTCTGTATGCCAGATCGATTTTCACCGATGTATTTCTCTATCCCCTGGTAGGGAAGGGTTATCCAAAAGAAGTCACCGAGGACATGCATATCAGTTTCCCCATCCTGGATGGCGATATGGAAATCATTGCCCAACCCATCGATTTCATCGGTATCAACTACTATATGGAAAGGGCGGTCGTACTGGATGAGACAAAGCCCTTCCTGCACAGGGAAGTTCCCTCATGGCAGAGAGCCACCAATCAGGATTGGCCGATCGTCCCGTACGGATTGTTGAGAATTCTCAAGTACTTCGATCAAGTAACAAACGGTCTTGCCTTGTACATCACGGAGAACGGCTGTGCCAATGATGACGTGCTGTTGGATGGTAGGGTTCATGACCATTTCCGCTGTGATTATCTCAATGAACATCTTGCAGCCTGTAAGAAGGCAATTGACGAGGGAGTCAATCTTAAAGGCTATTTTGTTTGGTCGTTCATGGATAATTTTGAGTGGGCTTGGGGTTACAGCAGGAGATTCGGTATAGTCTACGTAGATTATGAGACACAAGAAAGATTCCCAAAAGACAGCGCATACATGATGCGGGATATCATATCGGGTTACTGTGAGTATTAAATAGAAATACTAAAAAAACCTATAATAATTGTAAAACCCTGTAATATACAATAGCATTACAGGGTTATTTATACATTAAAAAAATATTAAAAAAAATAAAAAAAATATTAAACATAAATAGAAAAAGTAATAAATGATATTAAAAAAATATATATAATAAATTAAATACAAATCACTTTAACGACGAAACAAAGTAGAAAAATTAGGAAATAAATAGATACTATATAAATTATATATTGTAACCAAATAAGCAAAGTTTTGCCGCATCGTTGGTTTTATTGCAATAGCATGTATAATATAAATAGTAAAAATATATTAAAATAAAATTAAAAATATATTGGAACAAACTGAATAGAATATTATTCCTAATTGGAACAATATCAGTGCAATACATAGTAAGAGATTATACAACAAATGTGTCAGTAATGCCCGGCTGCTTATCCTGGTATGACAATAGGTTTGGTCTGTAAGCCGATACGTATGTTTGTTGGTAAGTCGGTGTATGCACTATAAGGAGCCTGGCTTCTGGTAATGGGAATCAAGTACATACGATTATTGTATAGGATTACTCGGCATTATCGGGCTAGAACTTTAACGTACAGGATAAAGGATGAAAAGGACGACCTCATCTATCGCTCTACCAAGGATCAACTTGTATGCCTGAGCATGAACCTTCTCGTCCAGGGAAATACGCAGCAATCATAATGTATTTCCTCTTGTTCAGGCATTAACGTAAACATGTTTTACAATATACAAAATATATTTATAAATGTATAAAAAAAATACAAAAACAATATAATTATAGAATATAAAAGATATGTAATAAAATAATATTTGTATTGAATATTAGTGATAATATAGTAATTATATTGTATTATGCAGCTATAGTTACAAGATTCAGAATAATACTTGTACGATGAAATAAGTCGGTATATACTACATGGTAAGGGTAATTCATGGCAAAGACAATATCTTTCCACCTTCAGAAAGGTGGTGTGGGGAAAACTACCATCTCTGGGACGTTAGCATGCCAATCCGCATTGGATGGGTATCGTACGTTGTTGGTTGATGTCGACCCACAAGGTAATGCGTCGTCATGGTTTCTCAATGAAGCTCCAACCTATGAGTTGGCGGATGTTGTCCAAGGCAAGTGCTTTATCCAGGATGCAATTGTCCCGGTTCCACAAATACCAAATCTTTTTGTTCTTCCTACCTTCGGAATTGGAGGAACGCTCAAGCTCTACTCTGAAACCAAGTTGGCAGAGGAGCCATATGTTCTCCAGGATTTGATCAAGGAAGTATCTGACACATATGATCGAATCATTCTTGACCTATCTCCGGGTTTAGGTCGTTTGGAACGTGCTGCTCTCATATCCAGCGATGAGGTGATTACACCTATGACTCCTGAAGTCTTCAGTCTGGATGGTTTGGAGATTTTCATTGATGAACTGAATAAGTTGAGAAAAAACTTACGTTCACCAGTCAGACATACAAAGATTATCATCAACTCCTTTGACAATAGGATCAAACAACATAGAGATATATACACGGCCGCCTGTGAAGGGGTTTTCACCGTATATAAGATTCCTGTTGATCCATTGTTTCGTAAAGCACAAGAAGCAGGTTGTGCACCTCAACTGTTCAAGGTACGAGGCAAAGGATTGAAAGAGAGCACCATTGATTCGATTAAGACACTTAATAAAGAGATTTGGAGATAGGTATGGCACTGAAGAGAAACCCGGAAGCAGAGAACGAAGTAGTCCCAGAAAACAGCATCAGCGGACAAAAAGCAAAACAACTATTCTCGCAAGAAACGAGGACTCCGAAAAAGGAAAACAAGGTTCTTACTACGTTTTCCATTGAACCGTCCTTCAAGCGGGAGTTGGAAGAATTGTTTGCCAGCATGGGATTGGGGTGGGCTGCAGGTATACGGTTCTCTTTGAAAGAATTCTCCAAAAAACATGCGCAAGAGTAAATGTTTCATATTCTGATGCAATGAATACAAAAATTAGTTATATTCAATATATTTTGAATAGTTCATATTTATGCATTTAGAATAGTATTAATACAGTTAATTATAGAAAAAGTATCAATATTATATAAAAATAATTTGTATGAAACGTATTATACATACTATAAAAGTATTGTTGCTAAACGATAATACATAAAAATGATACAATAAATACACAAGATGGAGATTTTATCCATGTCTAACAATTTTGAGGAATACGAATAGTAATAATATAAAAATTATATGTAATAAATATTGTAATACGATATTGTAATATTGGATATAACAATTATGATAGTCAAATAAAGACTATATTACATAAAAATCAATTAGAACATATCAATTAAATTATGAATTTGATATATGCTGATGGTTCTCATTGTATGAAATAACTTTTGTTCTCTACAAGAACCTGCGGTATACTGACAGACAGCGAGGTTGAGCATGGCAGAGAACTGGTGGCAGGATTGTGTTGTCTACCAAATCTATCCAAGGAGTTTTCAGGATAGCAACGGAGATGGAATAGGGGATATTCCAGGTATCATCCAGCGTTTGGATTACCTGCAGACACTATTGATTGATGCAATCTGGCTCAGTCCGATTTTTCTCTCTCCCATGGCTGATTTCGGCTACGACATTTCCGATTACTGCAGCATCGATCCAGTCTTTGGTACTATGGCTGATGTTGAGAGACTTATCTCGGAAGCACACAAGAGGAACATTCGTGTAATATTTGATATGGTTCTCAATCATACTTCCCTCGAGCATCCTTGGTTTGCTGAAAGCCGGTTGTCGCGACAGAGTGAGAAAGCTGATTTTTATATTTGGTCTGATACGATACCGAACAATTGGCATGCTGCTTTCGGGGGAAGAGCCTGGACGTATGATTCAACACGCAAGCAATATTACTTGCACTCATTTCTTCCTGATCAGCCCGACCTCAATTGGAGGAGTTCCAAGACGGTTGAAGCGATTTTTAATCAGCTTGCCTTTTGGTTGGACAAGGGAATCGATGGGTTTCGGCTGGATGTCATCAATTGCATAGTCAAGGATGAGGCATTGCGAAATAATCCAAAGATTATCGGTTCGCGTCCCCGTCCCTACGATATGCAACGCCATATATTCGATCGGAACAGGCCTGAATCACACCAAAAGTTGAAAATGTTGCGTAAACTCATTGATGGGTATGACCAACGTATGCTGGTCGGTGAAATCATGGTTGAGCTTCCAGGTGAGCCTGAACTTGCCGCTTCCTATCTGGGTAGGTTCCAGGATGAACTGCATCTATGTTTTGACTTCTCCCTGGCCTATACTCGGTTTTCTGCAGTGAAGTGGAAAAAGGTTGCAAAGCGTTGGTATGAAGCTGTGGGAAAACATAGGGTTCCGACATGGGTATTAAATAATCATGATATTCCAAGAATAGTAAGCCGATTGCACGGCAATGAAGAAAAAGCACGCTTGGCCGCTCTGTTCCTCTTGACCCAACGCGGTGCAATTTTCTTGTATTACGGAGAAGAGTTGGGCTTACCGAATTCCAAGATATCACGAGCTGCCATGCATGATCCGTTGGGCAAGAGGTATTGGCCGTTCCATCCAGGCAGGGACCCCGAGCGTGGTCCCATGGTATGGAGTACCGGAGAGGGGAATGGTTTTACCACCGGTGAGAGCTGGCTTGCAAGTGCGAAAGCGGCAAACCGGTATTCAGTGGAGAACCAAGAACTGGAACAGGATTCGATGCTTCATTTCTATCGCCGACTGCTTTCGTTGCGTAAGGAAGATGAAGTGTTGAGGAACGGGTTATGCACCTTTATCGATACCTCTTGCATGCATATTCTGGCCTATTGCCGGGAAATCGGATCCGACCAACGCTTGATTCTTTTGAACATGAGCAATAAGAACCAAATTTGCTCAGTACCGTTGGTGCAAACCCGTGCAATGCAATGTGAACTCATCTTCAGCACTGAAGCTCGGTCTGGACGGATGGATGATCTGCATGCAATACAAATCGGCCCCTTCCAGGGCCGAATCTATCGCTTGCTTGTCAAGGATTCCAATCTATAGCCTGAAGAGCAAATCGTCATAACTAGGGAACGGCCAATATGACTTGTCTGTATAGGTTTCCATGAGATCGAGGTGACTTCGAAGGGTTTGCATTTGGGCGACCACTTCATCGCGGTAGATCTGGGCCTGCTTGAGTACCTCATCCTTGTAGGATAATGCCTTGGCAATGCAGACATGCAGCAATTCTGTGCCTTCAATCGCTTGGTTCAAGGCATTCTGAACGATGGAAATTGTCTGTCTCTGAATTGCTACGTCAAACCCCAACGATTCTTGCCTGGCAATTGCATCACAGAGGTTGCCGATGTAGCGGATAACCGATGGAATGACATGCTTTCTGCACATCTCAACCATAATGGAAGCTTCCACATTGATTTGTTTGCTGTACGTCTGCAGATTGATTTCCAAACGGGAGGATATCTCGGATTTGGTGAATATGTTCTGCTTTTCAAACAACTCGATGCTCTTCTCGGTTACCAATTGCGGGAGGGCACTGACTGTATCCTTGTAATCGGGCAAGCCTCTGAGCAGTGCTTCTTCCTTCCATTCCTTGCTGTAACCGTTTCCGTTGAACACAATCCGCTTATGGCCCTGATAGAAATCGCGGATGATATTGTGTGATTCGAGTTCAATATCCTGTGCCTTCTCCAGTCTTTGGGCGACTTCTTCAAGAACCTGAGCAACGGCTGCGTTGATATAGATGTTGGGATCGGCCATAGATTGTGAGGAGCCTACCATGCGGTATTCAAACTTGTTTCCCGTAAATGCGATGGGGCTTGTGCGATTGCGGTCGGTCAGATCCTTGGGCAGCTGGGGCAACATGGTCATTCCCATCTTGACAAACTGGCGGTCGCTTTTAGTACAGCAGCCTTCCATGGTTATGGTTTCGAGAATTGAGGTCAGTTGGTCTCCAAGGTATATGCTGATGATGGCAGGCGGCGCTTCCGAGGCTCCCAGTCGGTGGTCATTGCCGGCGGTAGCAGCCCCGCAGCGGATCAGGGGGGCGTATTCATCCATCGCCTTGATGAATGAGGTAAGAAAAATGAGGAACTGAAGGTTGTCCTCGACATTATTACCCGGTGCAAGCAGGTTGGTGCTGTCATCGGTCGAGAGCGACCAGTTATCGTGTTTTCCCGAGCCATTGACTCCTAAAAATGGCTTTTCATGCAACAGCGCCACCATGCCGTGACGCAAGGCAACCATCTGCAGTACATCCATCAGAAGCTGGTTGTGGTCGGTAGAGAGGTTTGCCGCATCGTAGACGACCGCAATTTCGAATTGGTTGGGAGCGGCTTCCTTGTGCTGGGTCTTGCTGCTGATGCCCAGCTTCCAAAGCTCGTAGTTGAGCTCGCTCATGAAGACGGTGACACGATCACCGATTGTGCCGTAATAATGGTCGTTGAGCTCCTGGCCTTTGGCGGCTAGGTTTCCCATGACTGTCCGTCCTGACAGCCTGAGATCGGGACGCTGGTCGTAGAACTTCTTATCCACCAAGAAGTACTCCTGCTCAGGCCCGATATTGATGATGATGCGTTTGGCTTTTGTGTTGCCCAAAGCCCTTAGAACCCGTAGCGTCTGTTTTTCAAGGGCTTGGTTGGAGCGTAGCAGGGGAACCTTCTTATCCAGCGCTTCTCCGTTGTAAGAGAAGAAAGCGGTGGGGATGTAGAGTGTTTTGACTCCGTTCACATCCTTGAGGAAGGCTGGCGAAGACGTATCCCATGCTGTATACCCCCGCGCCTCAAACGTCGCCCTGAGGCCTCCGTTGGGAAAGGAGGAGGCATCGCCTTCGCCTTTGATCAACTCCTTGCCGGAGAACTCAAGCAGGACCTTCCCTCCCTTGGTAGGGCTGATGAAGGAGTCGTGTTTCTCCGCCGTCAGACCGGTCAAGGGCTGAAACCAGTGACAGAAATGGGTGGCTCCCTTGGAAAGAGCCCATTGTTTCATGGCGCTGGCGACATAGTCGGCCAGCTCACTGGTAAGTTCGCGTTGTCCACGCTGCACCTCTTTCAGTTCCCTGATGGTAAGGTCACTGAGATATTTACCCATCTCTACTTCTGTAAAGCAGTTGATGCCATAGAAATCGGTAACCGGAGTTTTTGCGTAGTCGATGTCGAACATAGTGCCCATCCTCTGTGGTCGTTTATTCTTGACAATACACACTTTCACGGGAGTTTTGCAAGGAGAGAAGAGTGCAAGTGGGTCTAGATGGTATCGATTGGGGTGATATTGACGGTGATGGTATCAGAATAGATGCCGGCAGGGGCCATCTCAGCCTTGAAGCTGTCCACTCGTGTCACTTGAATATCCTTGGTGAAAGTTCCTTCGCCCAGCCCTGTCCAACCAATAGGCGATCCGCCCGTTACATCCTGACCGTTGAACCGCAAGGTATAGGGGATTGCATATAAATTGGAAAGTCCATCCAGATGCAAACTGAAGTGAGGACTGTTGGAGCGGTTGCTGAACACCACATGCACCCCGTAGGTGGTGTCGGCAGCTGCATTGGTTATCACCAATTGGGCGCGGGCCACACGTGCCACGTTCGACCCGTATGCCTGGGATATGGTGAAGCTCTGATTATCGTATATGGAGAGCAGGTAACTGACAGGTGCAGAGGGCTGACCGAACGGGACTGGCTGGGGTGGGGCGGACGTTCCGCTGGACAGAAGCGGAGTTGTCACTTGCGGGTCATTGTTGTTGACCGGCACAAGCGTTTCATTTCCCGGCCAATAGCCGCTTCCGCTATTTGCTACCGCTACTTGAAAGCCTCCAAAGGTTCCACTAGTCAGCGTGTACTGAGCCCCGCTCTTATATCGCCACCAATCCTGGTCGCTTACCAGATAGAACTCGGCAGTGAATGTCGAAACGTTGAGATTGCCGTTCTCTGTGCGCAGCGGCTGCGATCCATCACTTTGCCACAGCGGGTTGGCTTGAGTGACGCCTTTGACGGTGGACACTGCATACAGCGTGAAGTATGTCGCCTGATTCACATAGACTGGAAGACCTGTCTGCCAATCATTGCTCCAGGTGATCGGGCCGGTGAACTGGAAACTGGTGGAAAGGTTGACATTGAGGATGTTCGGATCAAAGAGCTGATTGCCCACAGGCTTTATGGTCAGCGTACCCATATGCGCCACCAGTTTATTAGTATTCAAGGGACTGAATCCCTGCTCAAAATAGAGCGAATCCTTGGGTACCCAGGTCGCAGTAATTTGAGCTGACAGCTGAAAGGATATCGCTGAGAGAAATACCAATAAAAGTGTCCGAATTTTTCCCATACGCAAATGCTATAGAAGACTTGATGGTTAGGCAAGAGTGGTAGCTCAGTGATAAAAAATCCTACAGTGGCGTGATGGTTACCGTAATGGTATCGACATAGGTTCCTTCGACCGCCCGTTCGGCGATGGCCTGGCTGACAGTCGGGATTCGGACGCTGATGTCCTTGGAATTGATATTCACTTTATCCAGATTCAACCAGTCATAGGAAACCGATGGTTGGATGGCAATGCCGCCGAATACCAGGGAATAGGGGATGAAATATACGAAGGCTGGAGAAGCATCCTTGTGTTGCAGGCGGAAATAGTCCGGGGTATCGTTTGCCCCGGTAAACTTGACCTGTACCTTGTAGTCATACTTGTCGGGGTCCGTGCCCACCAACTGCAAATTGGCCGTTGCGATGGAAATATTGTTCGTGTATGCATCAGTGAGGATGAAATCAGGCTTTTTTACAATGGAAAAGTCATACTTGGTATGATAGACAGGCGGACCATAGGGAAGCGGCTCGGGTACAGCAGTCCCCGTAGCAAGGAAGGGCACCGGTGCCGCTGGGGGATCGCCGTTCTCCGGGATGACTTGCCCGTTTACGGGAATGAAATCATAGGTGTTTGTATTGGTTGTCTTCTTCGTTTGGACGTTGAAACCACCGAAATCGCCGGAAACCCACGTATAGGTTGCGTTGTAGATGTAACGGTTTGCGCTTTGGTCGCTGATCAGATAGATCCGTACTTCGTACGTTGTCGAATTGATATTGCCGGAAATATTGGTCAACGGGTTTACATTGTCGCCATGGTCGAGGCGCATCCATTCCTCTTTGTTGTTGTTGCGATACGCGCTTGCCAATCGAAAAACCGAGTTTTCCGGTCCGTTGTCCATCGGCCCGTAGAATACAAAATTGACATTGGTGGAGATGTTGATCATTCTTGGGTCGAACAGCTGCCCATCCGTTGAGTGGAACGTCAAGGTTCCCAGGTGTGCGACAAAGTACGTGGCCGACGTATCATTGGGAGAAGCTTCCATGAAATATGGACCTTGGCCCTTGCCGCGGTAGAACCGAAGCATCGGTTCAGGAACATAGGTGGCTTCCACCGCCGACCATAATGAGGTGCAGAGAAAGAATA
>WARP01001012.1_pt1 | contig 18200 bp, 13 predicted proteins | sample 4769151 | NCBI WGS metagenome assembly WARP01 (sample SAMN08893023, study PRJNA449175) | gut metagenome | isolation source: rumen sample fed with dry roughage | host: cow | place: India: Nagpur | collected 2016 | reverse complement strand
GAATTTTCTATCCAATTTCTGCCAGAGTACCCTTCAGTGCGAAATTTCTTCTTTCATCTGAAAAAATCCATGGAAAAACAGAAGTTTCACACTCCCTTGCTGCGTTTTGGTCGCAGAGAATGATAACGAAAGCAAATGACAGAGGATTGGATACAGTGAAGAAAAACAAGAAAGATGATTCCTCGGCGGCACTCAACAGCAGCTTCCGAACTAGTAATCTCAAGAAATACTGGCCGTACTATGTCCTCGTGTTTCCTGGCATGGTCTATTTACTCATGTTCAACTATGTCCCTATGTTTGGAAGCGTCATCGCATTCCAGAATTATTCGGTATTCAAGGGTGTTTCTGGCAGTAATTGGGTTGGCCTCGAGAATTTCAGGAAGTTGCTCGCGCTTCCCGACTTCTACAGAATTCTTGGTAACTCCCTAATCTTTGGGTTCATAAAGACCATCTTAATCTTCCCAATTCCAGTAATTTTTTCGTTGGCGATCAATGAGATCAGGAATATGAAGTTGAAGAAGGCGATCCAGACTGCGGTCTACATCCCTCACTTTCTTTCATGGGTTATCGTAGCCAGCCTTATTTTTGATGTTTTCGGCAAGGGCGGTCTCTTCAATATTGCACGCAATCTTCTTGGAATGAAGAGCATTCTCCCTATGCAGATGGAGTCATGGTTCAGACCGATTTTTACCATTTCATCCGTGTGGAAGGAGGCAGGCTGGGGTACAGTAGTCTATCTTGCAGCCCTCAGCAGCATCGATCCAGGCATCTATGAAGCAGCAGAAATTGATGGGGCTTCACGCTTCCAAAGAACACGCTTGATTACGTTTCCTATGCTTATTCCTACCATGCTCACTCTTTTTCTCCTTGGTATTGGTAAGTTCCTAGAGATCGGATTCGAGCAGAACTACAATCTTCTTACTCCAATGACCCAGGGTGTAGGTGATATTTTTGATACGTATGTGTATAGAGTAGGTATTCTTAACGGTCAGTACAGCTCAACGACAGCAATTGGTCTATTTCAGGCTGTGGTGGGTATAACCCTGGTCACCCTATTCAATAAAATCGCAAGCAAGACTACTGAGGACGGAGGACTTTGGCGATGAAGCTATCAACAAAAGATAGGGCTTACGCTCTCACCGTAACAGTTTTCATGTGTATTATAGCGCTTCTTGCAATCCTTCCTTTAGTGAACGTTCTTGCACTGTCCTTTTCCTCCAAGTGGGCTGTGGACAAGGGTGGTGTGACAATCTTTCCAATTGGCTTCACCCTTGATTCCTGGAAGTACATCATCGGCGACAAAGCGCTCTGGCGTTCAGCTATGATTTCTATATCAGCCACAGTCATCGGTGTTTTCTTATCTCTCTTTTTGACTATCATCACCGCCTATCCACTGTCGAAGAAGGAGTTCAAACTCGCCAAAATCCTGATGATTTATGTGGTAGGGACAATGGTCTTCAAAGCCCCCATCGTGCCAGCCTTTCTTACACTGCGTAAGTATGGACTCTACAACAATTATTGGGTTTTGATCCTGCCTTTCATCATGAGTGCCTACAATATGTCCATCATGCGTACATCCTTCAAGGCATTCCCTGTTGAGATTGAAGAAGCTGCTACAATCGATGGCTGTTCTGTGTTCGGAACACTTTTCAGGGTTGTTCTTCCGTCATCCAAGGCTTCCATTGTTTCCATCGGTCTTTTCTATGGAGTGAGTATCTGGAACCAATACAAGAACCCTGCGATGTACATCCAGAAGGCTTCCTTGTTTCCACTCCAGATGAGAATCAGGCAGCTGATCCTCAGCGGCGCATCAGACTTCGATGTGGCTGGTGTAGTTGGTAACGTGAATTACACAGGCGCAACCTTGGGCGCAGCAACAATCGTCTTCGCTATTATACCTGTCATAGCTGTCTATCCATGGCTTCAAAAGTACTTTGCCAAAGGTGCCATGCTTGGCTCTGTGAAGGGATAAGTAATCAGTATTACCTAAAAAAGGAGAATATAAAATGAAAAAAGTGTTAGCCATCGTTTTGATTTTTGCATGTGCTTTCGCAGTATTTGCAAAAGGATCACCTGAAAGTACAGAGACAACGAAAGACAACGGCGTGGTCGATATGGAGATTTGGTCCTCCAATGCCGGTTATCTTGAGACTGCAAAGGGAAGTGTAGGATACAACTTCTACAAAGATCTTACAGGTGTAGGCCTTTGGCAACCGTACGTTGAATGGAACGGCGGAAAGAGTTACAAGGAACAGCTGAATTTCAGAATTGCAGCAAATGATCTTCCAGACATCTTCCATCCACGTGACCTTGGTTCAACACTGGCTGAAAACGGTGCTCTTCTTGACCTTACAGACATTCTCCCAAGAACCAAGCTCTGGAATTCTGTTCCTGCTTCAGTCTGGGAAATGCTCAAGGCAAATGATCCTACAGGCGAGGGCCGAATTTGGGGTACTCCATCGGTTATTAGCTATGCTAGATATGGCGCGACTATCCGTCAGGATTGGCTCGACAAGCTTGGTCTGCAGATGCCTACAACCCAGGAGGAGTTCGTCAACGTACTTCGAGCCTTTAGAGACAATGACCCGAATGGAAACGGCGTCAAAGACGAAATCCCTACAGGCGGTCGTCAGGAAGCAAGATGGATGGACAACCTCTTCAACCAGTATGGAGTGGTCCTCTTTGAAGGCCAGCCGGCTTGGGACATCTATAACGGCGAACTCACATACTCTGCAGTAACAAAGAACATGCGTGATGCGCTTGTCTTTATCAGCCAGCTCTATAAGGAAGGTCTCATTGATGAAGAAACCCTCCTCAACAGCAAGAGCGACTGGGACGGCAAAATCGACTCTGGGTATGTTGGTCTTTATTACCACATTCCGCAGTCCAGCTATAAGCATGCTATCGCCATCGAATCCAACACGGGAGTTCAGGCAGACTTGGCGGTTCTTCCTCCTATCTCTGCTCCCGGATATGAGAATGCTTATCCAATTTTCCTCTCATCCGACTATGAGCTCTGCTTCAAGGACACAAAAGATCCGGTTAAGCTTGAGGCTATTGACAAGTTCCTGAATGCCTATGGTGATCAAGATCTCTGGGATGATTTCTACTATGGTGCTCCTGGAATGCACTGCACAGTGGATGCGAACGGTGTTAAGTACATGAACCCCATCGACTTCAAGAACCAGTCCAACCTCATCATCAACCCGGGTCAGGCAATCGCTACGGTCAACAGCATGACTATCACACTTGAGAACACAAAGACAGAGAAGACCGCTTGGGCTTACGATCGTGCAGTCGCCAACTTGAAGCTTCAAGGCGAGTGGGGTAAGGAAATTGCAGGAAACGGCCTACCGACTTCTGTCTATGAGGGATATCCTGAAATCCAGAACCGCAGCCTCTACGTGCAGTATGCTTCAAAGATCATCATTGGTGAATGGCCGATTGAAAAGTTCGATGAATTCGTCCAGAAGTGGCATGCCAACGGTGGGAATGAAGTCACCAAGAGAGCTAGAGAGTGGTATGCAAAGATGAAATAAGCTTTTGTAGTCATCCCCACAGGTGAACCAGAGGCTACAACCATGATCATATGGCAGCAGGGAAACTATGCTGCCATATGAATTTAAGAAGACGTACGTGTTACATTCCTTCACTATGGCGTCTGTAATACATGTGTGACGTTCGGTAGTCACGGCTAGACTGCAACACATCCAGGAGTATATGGTGGAACTTTATCTAGACAAGACAAGAAGCCCGGAAGAGAGGGCTGCTGACCTGCTTGAGAGAATGAGTATCGCAGAGAAGATGGGTCAGGTGGTATGCTTCTGGCCACGTCTGCTCCCAACAGATGACGCCACGTTTGACGAGCAGTACACATATGGTGCAGGACAATTATCACTTACCTACATGCGTATGATAAAGACTCGTAAAGACTCTGTTGAGTTCCAGAGGAAATGGCAAACCAAGGTGATGGAGAAAAGTCCTCACCATATTCCTGCAATTTGCCATCTTGAGGGAGTGTGTGGTGCCACGATACAGGATGCAGTTTCCTTTCCGAACGGCCTTGCCAGAGCTGCCTCCTTCAATCCTGCACTTGAGGAAAAAGTTGGAGAAGTGATTGGAAGGCAGGAAAGCTGCATGGGCATAAGCCATCTCTTTGCACCTGTCTTGGATATAAACAGGGATCCCCGTAACGGGCGTTTAGCTGAGACGTATGGTGAAGACCCTACGCTTGTAAGCGCAATGGGGGCCGCCTATTCGAGAGGTGTACAAGATGAACATGGCACTGAGCAGAGAATCGAGACGGTAGCCAAGCATTTCTGTGGTTTTCACGGAAGTTCGGGAGGAGTCCAGTCCTCGTCCTTTGAAGTTTCAGACAGAACCTATCGAGAGATATATGCAAAGCCTTTTCAGGCATGCATTACCTCAGGTGGTCTCAGAGGCATTATGCCATGCTATACACCGATAAACGGTGAAGGTACTTCCTCTTCAAGTAGGATTCTCAACGATATCCTAAGAAAGGAGATGGGCTTTGACGGCCTGGTAGTATCAGACTATACGGGTGTAGCCAAGCTTCATGAGCGAAATAAGCTGTATGATTCGCTTGAGGATGCCGGCTACATGTGCCTAGCTGCTGGAATGGATTTCGAGACACCTCTGAAAAAAGCCTATTCCGATATCCTTCAAGAACAGTTTGAGAAGGGGGAACGGGACGTCAAGGTTCTTGATGATGCGGTATTCAGAATCCTGAGGGAGAAGTTCAGGATGGGACTCTTTGAGCATCCCTTTGCCATGGCTGAAGAAGACCTAAAAAAGGTCTACTATCATGAAGAAGACAAGGATATATCAAAAAGATGTGCCCTTGAGTCCATGGTTCTGGTGAAGAATAACGGTATACTTCCAATGGTAAAGGCTCCAAAGACGATTGCAGTGATAGGCTGTCATGCCAGAAGCGCCAGATTCTTTTTCGGAGGGTATACTCATTACAGCACGGCTGAGGGCAACTATGCCATACAGCATGAAATGGATAAGAAAGCGGCAGGAATTTCTGTGGAGACCTATCCGGGAACCCCGATTTTGAGAAGTGACGAAGAGAACTATGAACAGCTTTTAAAAGACCAGAAACCAGAGTGTATAAGCCTTCTAGCAGAACTGACGGCCAGATATCAGGATAGTGATATCCTGTACTCCTACGGGTATGACTGCATTGGAACGGATGAGTCATATTTCCAAGCAGCGATTGAAACGGTGGAAAAGGCAGACTTGGTGATAATGACCCTTGGAGGAAAGCACGGAACTAGAAAGATCGCTACCATGGGTGAAGGGACTGACTCCACAAATATCTGTATTCCATATACCCAAGCGAAGCTCATAGGAATTCTCAAAGAACTTGGTAAACCGATGATCGGTGTCCACTTAGACGGAAGACCCATTTCGAGTGATGAAGCCGATACCTGTCTTGACGCAATTCTTGAGGCATGGAGCCCATCAGAGTATGGCGCAGAGGCAATTGTAGACGTGCTCTCCGGTGAATACAATCCATGCGGGAGGTTCCCCGTTTCTGTTGCCTTCAACTCCGGTCAGGTACCTGTGTATTACAATTCTATGAACGGTTCCTCCTTCACTCCATACACAAGTATCGGCGTCTATGGAGCTTACCTGGATTGTCCTCATGAGCCGCGCTATCCCTTTGGTTACGGCCTTTCATACACATCCTTTGAATATTCCAACTTAATGATTGAGAATCGTGAGGAATGCGTTTTTATCAGCTGTGATATCACCAATATAGGTGATAGGAATGGAACTGAGGTTGTACAGCTCTATGTCAGTGATGACTACTCCACTGTCTTAAGGCCGGTTCAGGAGCTTGCGGGTTTCGGTCGTGTGACCTTAGAGGTTGGAGAGACAAGGAAGGTACACTTCAATGTCCAACATGGACAACTTGGTTTCTACAGTGGGGAAGGAACGTTCACTGCTGAGAGGGGCCGGTATACAGTTCGTATAAGCGCTTCGTCTGTGGACATTCGGCTTGAGGGTAAATTTCTTCTGGAAAGGGATATCGTCTTTGATGGAAGGACCAGAGGCTTCTGGGCTGACTTCAATGCTTGATTCATCTATTATTATACTTACTTTGACAATCTGGGAGTAATACGGGAATATTTTACTGGAGACATTAAAAGTAAGAGTCGTGCTGAAAATCATGGGGTATGTATGCTTGTGCGTAGATTTAAAAAAATGAAAATTCGTTCAAAGCTTATCATCAGCTATTTTATTGCATGCTTTATCCCTTTGTTGATTTCAATTATTTTGATGGCTAAGATTGCAGAAAATAAATTGGAAGACTCTGCAAGAGAGTTTGCGTCTGCATATAGTGCGCAGCTAACTGAAGGTTTGAACGCCTTTATCCAGGATTATAACAGTATTACCGAGTCCTTGCTCATAGACGGGGAACTGCTGGAGAAATTGAGTAAGTATTCAGACCTATCCACTTCCGAAAAGGTTGAATACATGCAGCAGGCTAACAGGATGATGGCTCGTGCAGGTATGTTGATGAAACAGGCTAAGAGCATCTCATTCTATTCTGCAAGTGGAGACCTGTATACCTATGGATTATCGAATGATATCATATTGGGTTCAGAGTTGTTTTCGGAGGAATGGTTCCAAAATCTGTTGGAAAAAGATGAAACCGTATCCATTACGGGAATCCATGAAGCCCCATACAAGAAATTCACAGAAGACAATACAAGGTATGTAACATTCTCAAGGAAGATATATAATTACAATTATCTGTATATAGGAACCCTTCTTGTTGATTTTGAACCGGAAGATCTGGTTAAAATCAACAAAGATTTCAGTTCAGCTGAGATACTCAAAGACATAAGGATAGTAATTTGGAATAAAGACAACAGACGTATCTTTGATTCTGATTATGAAAAGGCTGAAAATCTGGAGTTCATCGATATCCAACCTTCAGATGAACTGATTGTGTATTCATCGAGTACAGAACACAAGAACCTCAGTGTGAACGTCATAATTCCAAGAAGGAATCTGCGTGTTCGCTCAGAAATAATCAATATGGTAGCAATCATATCAGCGATGATCAGTCTAATGGTTGTTGCTGCAATTTCCTTGTCTGTAAGCAGAGATATCACAAGACCAATATTGAATCTCCAGCATAAGATGAATCTCGCTGAAAGCGGGGAGTATGAGATTGCCATCAATGGTGATGTTAGTGTTGAGCTTGAGGAACTGATTAAGAATTACAACAACATGATCACGAAGATCAAACAGCTGATAGATGAAGTGTACTTGGCTGATATAAAGCAGAAGGATGCCAAGCTTCTTGCACTACAGACTCAGATCAATCCACATATGTTATATAATACGTTGGAAGCGATTAGAATGAAGGCTCTGACTCAGGGAGATAATCATGTTGCCGATATGGTAAAAGCTCTTGCACGTATGTTTAGGAATATGTTGAGTACAAAGAGCGAACATTCCCTGAGAGAAGAGGTGTCCTATACACAAGATTACATGATGCTGCAAAATATGCGGTTTCCGGGGATGTTGAAATTGGATGTCCATATTCCAGATTCCATCATGGAATGTGAATCCCTGCCGATGATTCTACAACCAATCGTTGAAAATGCAGTTATTCATGGCTTCAAAGGCGGACGGAAGAGACTGAATATAGCAATTTCTGGTTATATACTAGATGACAGGGATGTTGTTGTAACTGTTGAAAATGACGGACAGTCACTGGAACAGCCACAATTGGATGAATTGTCCAGAAGGCTGGCAGAACCAGTGTATAGAAATCAAGAGAAAAGCATAGATAGAATCGGTTTAATGAATATTGCAGAGAGAATACGGCTGAGTTTTGGTGAAACGTATGGTGTAAAGGTCTCTGTTCCCGAACGAGGAGGCGTATCTGTCAGTATAAGCTTCCCGCTGAGATACCATGAGATAGGGTCAGAACAAGGAGATGCCATATATGGGGTATAGTGTTCTGCTCATAGACAACGAGCCTCTCATCATTGAAGGAATGAGAATCTTAGTGAAGACATATCTAGCAAATGCTGGCGATATATATGTTGCATACTCAGGAGAAGATGGTGTGACTGCAGCTCTTGAACATATGCCGGATGTTATAATTACAGATATTCGAATGAGTGATATGGATGGTCTGGCTATGATAAGAGTCCTTAAGGAGCAGGGTTGCCGCAGTCGTTTCATCATTATGAGCGGTTACGAAGAATTCGACTATGCAAAGCAGGCTATTGCCTTGGGGGTAGATGAATTTTTGACAAAACCTATTGAAGAGGATGAACTCACTCATGCATGGAACAAGACAATAGGGATAATCCAGGAGGATGGGGGTAGTAGTTTTATCCATGAACTTCAAGGTGATGTGATGCTTGCAATGAGTGAGTATAGGGATACGCTGGAGAAAGGGAGCGGCGTACAGCATCGGAACGATATTATCTCTTCTGGCGAAGTAGGTGAACTTGAACTTGCAATTGATTTGTCTGACATCACGTGTTGCAAGAAGGTGATTGAACGCATATTCCAAAGAATTATAGAGAAAGACATTCCCTTGGAAGACTCAAAGCTTATTGCTGTCAAGATTGCTATGCATGGCATGCGCAAGGTGTCTCATGTCGAGCTTGAAAGTAATCAGTTCATCCTTAAGCTGAACACACTAGATAGATTGAGGAATTTGAATCAACTCAAGACCTGGGTCATGGACATGTTTGATAAGCTGATACGATCTAAAATCGAGATATCCAAGCGCAATATTGATGTCATAACGGCTGTCAAGGAATACATAATGATCAACTACAGTAAGGATATTTCCCTGAATGATATTTCTGACCACTTTTTTATCAATCCCACATACTTCAGTGGTCTTTTCAAGAAGAAAACCGGAATGACCTACATGAATTACTTGACCATGGTCAGAGTGCATAAGGCAAAGAAACTACTTGATGAGACTGAAATGAAGATTTATGAAATCTGCGAGGCTGTGGGCTACAGCGATGTTAATCATCTGAACAGAATGTTTGAGAGAGAATATGGAATGAAGCCGTTCGAATACAGGAAGAAGCTGCAAAACACCTATATCGAAGCCAAAAAATAATGATTTGTTGCGCAAATTTGCGGCTCATTTTTGCAAAGAAGGAGTTGTCCGCTGCATCTCTCTAGTATTGGTATGCCTAATCTGGCTATGCCGAAGAAATGCAGAGAATAACAGAAATTTATCACTCTTGTTTCATCCGTACAGGTCCTAGAATATTTGTAAGGGGGCCTGACCATGGATGGTACAACAACAAAACACTGGTGGGATGATTATTCTTGGAGACTCATCCAAACAAACTTCAGGGAAATCGATATGGAGGATATCGATGCAGATACATATGTCGAATCTCTGAAGGAGTTTGGCGCAACCGTTGCAATGATCAATGTCGGTGGTGCCCTTGCAAGCTATGAGACAAACGTTGAAGACCACGTAAAAAGTTCATTTCTTCACGGCTCAACCCTACAGGCCATTATTGAGGCTGTCCATGCAGCGGGCATGAAGGTCATTGCCAGAATGGATTTTTCCAAAGCCAAGGAGGAGGTGCATGAACGCCATCCCGACTGGGCTTATAGGACGTTCGATGGAAAGATAGTCAATTATAACGGTTATATTCATATGTGCCTCTGCGGCGGATTCCAGCAGCAGAAAGCCTTTGAAATCTTGAAAGAGGTTGTCGAGACTCTGGATGTTGATGGCATCTTCCTTAACATGGTTGGTTTCAAAACTGCCGACTATAGTTATAACTACTATGGTATCTGCCATTGCGAGAACTGCAAAAAACGCTTTCATGATGAGTTTGGTCTGGAACTTCCAGACAAAGAAGATATGAATGATCCTGTCTATAGAAAATACAAGTGTTTCCAAGAGAGGACTGTATCTGAGACCAACAAGCGACTTAATGCTATGGTGAAGAGTCTCAATCCTGAAATTGCTTTGGGTGGTGTTGATTTTCAAAGGATGGAGTCAAACACTGAGTACAAGGTAAGAAAGGGTCCCCAATGGGTGTACAACTCCTCTTCAAATGCCCGTGGGTCTAGCACGATTCCAGGTAGCCCCAAAGTAAGTAATGCTGCAGTTGATTTCATAGGAGCTTTCTATAGACACAACGCGATCGGGGAAGCCATGCAGAGTTTGAGATTCAACCAGGATATTGCAAACTATGCCGGCCTTGACTATTACCTCATGGGAAGACTTGACAACCACCTGGATAGGTCCAGCTATCCAATTGTCCGCAAGGCATTTGCATACATGAAGCGTCATGAAAAGCTCTATCAGCATATGCGATCCAAGGGCGATGTGCTTATCATAAGGAATGGTGGACATAATCTGCTGACAGATGAGTCAAGGGGATGGATACGAGTTCTGACGGAAAGTCACATTCTTTTTGGAGAGGTGGCTCCTGAAATCATACAGGACGATACCGATCTAACCTGCTTTAAGGCAATAATACTTTCAGATTTGAGAAAGATTCCGGACAGACTTGCATCGAAGATTGACAGCTTTGTCCATGACGGAGGTGTTCTTATTGCTTCCGGTGCAACAGGAATCTACGATGAACACTACACACATAGGGAAAAGCTTCCTTTTAAGGCTCTTGGCAGTGCATCCATCAAAGGGATAGACACTAATCAAGTTTCAGCAATACTCAGGATTAAGGAATCGGAGAAACCCTTATTCCCGTCACTCGATGGAACTGAGGTAATCTACTTTGGGGAAACGTTTGTATTCACCGGGGATTACCCAGCAACAGCAGAGGGACATCTGAACATGATACCGCCGCATGCATATGGCCCACCCGAAGTATGTTATTTTACTACGGTCAGTGACGAACCCGGTTATATTGTCAACAACTATGGAGAGGGTAAAGCGGTATATATCCCGTGGCTTTCCGGTACACGCTTTCATCAAGATGGTTATTTGAATTTATTCTTCTTTATGAAGGATATCCTTGAGCAGACCTGTGGTATATCAAGCGTTGAAGACAAGCCTTTCACTCCGATGGTTGAGGTGACTTTGGGAGAATCGCATGATAAGAGTCGCATGATGGTTCATCTGGTGAATAGTACTGGATTTTTTGGCAGGTCCTTTTATAACCCTGTTCCTGTAATGGATATTTCCCTAAGAATTCCGATTGGCAGGAAACCTGTACAGATTGTGGATGTTGAGACCGAAACCTCTGTTGAGTTCAGTTATGCTTACGGTATCGTGAAATTGACAGTTCAAAGACTGGATGAGCTCAAGGCCTTGGATTTGAGGTTTTAAAACTAGTCCAAGGACAGGTGGGGAACCGATTTCTGCAGCAATAGGCAATAGTTGTCAGGAATACTTTTTATGGATTTGGTAGAGTCAACAAAAGAGGAGATGTATGTGAATGACTGAGATTAAGAGGGTGCTTGTAACAGTAAAACTCGAGCCGGAAAACATGGCAAGACTGAAGGAAGCTCTATCTGGATCAGAGGTTATATGGCTTGAACCGGATGATGATGAAGGTATCAGAAAGCACTGTGGATATGTGGACGTCGCAATCTTCAATTCTGACATACCCGTTCCTGTATCCGAGCTCAAGGATATCCGATGGATTCATTGTTCTCATGCGGGTGTTGAGAAGTCGGTTTCCCCTGAGATATTTGAAAGAAACATCATTCTAACCTCAGCAAAAGGCAGAAGCGCCAGAGCTTTGGCTGAACATTCCTTCATGTTCTTGATGGCTTTGACCTATAACCTCAAAGAACAAATCAGAAGACAGAATGCTCATTGCTGGAATCGTGGAAATGTCTATCCTCTCCAAACCGGCTTATATGGTAAAACTATAGGTGTTGTCGGCCTTGGACACACCGGACAACAAGTTGCAAGACTTGCCAAAGCTTTTGACATGCCTGTTCTCGGCTACAGAAGAAGTTCTGAAATCCCAGATAATGTTGATGAAGTCTACTCTTCCGAACGGGGTGATAGCCTAAAGGAAATGCTCTCCAGGTGCGATTATATAGTGCTGTGTGCTGAGCTGAATGATTCTACGTATCACCTGATTGGGAAATCGGAACTCGAAAACCTCAAGGCTACCGCTATTCTTGTAAATATGGGAAGAGGTAGTCTCATAGATGAGAAATATCTTATCAAGCACTTGAAGGAGAAAAAGCTGTTTGGTGCCGGTCTCGATACCGTAGTGACCGAGCCGTTGCCTGAGGACAGTCCTTTATGGGATTTGGAGAATGTTTTGTTAACGCCTCATGCCACTCCCGCCCAACCAGACAAGGATGACAATATGCTTTCATTCATTCTTCAGAACATTGAAGCATATAAAATCGGTGGTCGGTTTGTGAACAGAGTCACCGAGAGGAGTCTGTTCACAAAACGACAATCCGGGAAAAACATCAATGGAAATCCAAAGGAGTGAAGGAAATGAACATCGAAGAGAGAATTAATCTGGCTAATGAAAGAGTGATGGATATTTTGCTCAGCGGACATCCTGTATGGACTGATGTCCGCAAATCGATTGAAGTTGTTCCTGGAATGAAGAAGAATCTCATTCTCCATCCAGGGCCTCCGATTGAGAAAGAGAACATTGTATTTCCACTGAAAAACTCCATATGTGGTGCCGCTGTACACGAGGGGCTTGCTTCATCGGTTACCAAGGCCTGGGATATGGTTCTTGCGGGAGAAATTGAGATTGCTTCTGCTCAAGACTATAGCTGCTCATGTGCAGCAGCCATGGTACTCAGTGCTTCGATGCCGGTAATCGTGGTAGAGGATATGAAGCATGGAGGAAAGGGCTTCAGCACTCCTCATCCTGGTCCAAAGCCAAAGGTCCTACGGTGGGGCTTCTATGATGAAGAGGTTGAGGAGGATCTAAAAGCCTTTGAGCAACTCTACTGCCCTGCACTGGGGGACGCTGTAAGAGCTAGTGGGGGAATTGATATAATAAGCATACTTTCCAGAACAGCAGGTATGGGCGATGAAAACCACAATAGGCAGCCTGCAGGTTCTATGTGTCTTGCTCTTACCCTTGCACCCTATCTTCTGGACACAGATGCACCGAAACAGGTCATGAAGGATTTTCTGGCCAACGATAGATTCTTTCTCAACCCTGTGATGGCCAGTGCCTGCGCGGTTATGGCTTCGGCAAAGAACGTGAAAGATTCCACAGTGATGGTAGGGATGGGCGGTAACGGCGAGGAATATGGAATCCAGGTTGCTGGTACTGGAAACAAGTGGTACACAACCCAAGCCCCGTACATCGAAGGCACCCTGCTCAAACCATCTTATACCAAGATGGATATGCTCAGGTATATGGGCGATAGCTGTGTAACAGAGGTGTATGGATTCGGTGGAATGAGTGCTATAGCAGGTCCAATGTATATGAAATTGACGGGCTCATCCTTTCAGGAGGCAGTAGACCGTACAGACAAGGCGAGAAGAGTTTCGCTGGGAGAGCATGCTTTTGCACCGGTTCCTTGGAACGGCTACAAGGGTATGCCTGTGGGCGTTGATATAAGGAAGGTCGTCGGCTATAACGTTCTTCCCGTCAGTCATGGCGGTTCCGGACTGAAGACAGGAGGTCAGGCTGGAGCAGGCGCAGCTGAGCTTCCCGTAGAGTGTTTCAAAAAGGCTCTCGTGGGCGTTGCAGAAGATATCGGTATCCTATAAGGAGGACCCATGAAGATTTGTACCAAGATAGAAAAGAACCATTATGTGGACTCTTTGGAGACATTGTTTACCTCAGCCGTTCTCAATAACCAGAAAGGCATAGAAATTGGCTACGTGAATATGGCTCATCGGCAATTCAAGGAAATACTTGCCGCTGAAGCTATGCTTACAGATGAGATTGAGCAGCTTACTGGAGCAGACTTCGCGATTGTTGCGAGATGTGAATCTGATGAAGCCTTCAAGGAGGCGCTTTGCGCCATAGAGAATGAGCTTTCCCAAGACAACGGACAGACTTTTTCCTTTACCTCGGTAGCGGATGCTGTTAAGGCGGTCCCCGGTGCAAACCTCTGCTCTATCGCCGTCCCGGGAGAATATGCACTTGAAGAGGTTACAAAGGCGCTTAATGCCGGTTTGCATTGTGTGGTCCTCAGCAACAATGTTCCTCTCGAGGACGAAAGAGAGATGAAGAATCTTGCCTTGAAGAAAGGTCTTCTTTGCATGGGGCCTGATTGTGGCGTTGCCAACATTAATGGTGCTGCACTTGTTCTTGCAAGCATTAATAATCGAGGCCCTTTCGGAATTTGCGGAGCATCAGGTACTGGAATCCAACATGTAGCAGCAATCCTTCATGAATGCGGATCAGGGGTAAGTCAGACCATCGGTACAGGGGGAAATGATCTTAAGGAACCTGTGGGTGGTATCATGATGCAGATGGGTATTGATGTACTTGAAGAGGATCCGAAAACAAAATATATCATCTTGATTTCAAGGAAGCCTGCTGATTCCGTTCTTCGTATCCTGCTCCAAAAAATACAGGCATGCACGAAGCCGGTAGTTGTTTTCTTTATGGGTTGTGACAAGAAAACGATAGAGGAAAATGGTGGGATTTTTGCCGCCAATCTGGATGATTGTGCAGATAAGGCATTGAGATTGATTGGAAAAAGATACAGCGTTGAAAGTGATGATGAGATTCGTCAAATCGCCAAAAAAGCAGTCATTGGTATGAGCCCAACCCAAAAGTATATCCGAGGAATGTATACCGGTGGTACATATATGGATGAGGCGATGAGAGCTATGGAACCGGTTATTGGACCAATCTGGTCAAACGCCCCGTTGAATCAGGAATATAAACTCAAAAATTCCTATGTAAGTTTTGAACACAGCTGCATTGACTACGGGGAGGAGGAGTTTACACTGGGAAGGCCGCACCCGGCAATCGATCCAAGTGTAAGAAAAGCGGAAATTCTCAAGGAGGCTTCCGATAAGGAAGTGGCTGTAATACTACTTGATTTTATTTTAACTCCTCCAGGTCATCAGGATCCTGTTGGTTATATCCTCCCGGAAATTGAAAAAGCAAATACATTAGCTACAGATGGTGGTAGAAAATTGGTATTTATTGGAACAATCCTTGGTACAGACTATGATTTTCAGAATAAAAACGTTCAAAATAGTAAACTGAATGAAGCCGGTGTGATTGTATGTAAGTCAAACAATACCGCTTCTCGTTTAGCTGCAGCGATTGTGAATCAATTGAGCGAGGTTAAAACCATATGAAATACGACAAAATACATGACCTTTTCAATTCTGAACTTGTGGTTGTAAATGTTGGATCCTTGTCTTTTGCAACTGCAATTGAAAAACAGGGATTCAAGACAGTTCAGGTAGATTGGACTCCTCCTGCCGGAGGAGACAGGCAGATGCAGATGCTTTTAAAAATCATGGGAGGCTTGAGTTAAATGTTAGTCTTGATATGTAACGCTGGTAGTACATCATTAAAATTCAAATTGTATGAAATGCCTCAGAAACGTGTGCTTGCACAAGGCGGTGTTGAACGCGTCGGGTTGCTAAATGATTCGATATTCAATTTCACCAATAGATTGACTGAAAAGAAAATCAGTCTTTTACAGCAAAATATTCCAGACTATGAAGCGGGAATTGAGTTGTTCCTGATGCACCTGATCGGGGCAGATACCGGTGTTATCTCATCCGTATCTGAGATATCCAGAGTTGGCTATAAAACTGTACTTTCAAGAACCTGTTTTGATGTAAACGAATTGACAGAAGATGTCATACAGGGAATGTATGATTGGTATGGGCTGGCCCCCGTGCATAGTAGAGCATACATCGAATCTATCCATGCAATGAAAAAGCTAATGCCTCATGTACTGATGGTTGGTGTCTTTGAAACGGCATTTCACAAAACAATTCCCATTGAAAGAAAAATCTATGGCATTCCCTACGAGTGGTATGAAAAATATGGAATACAAAGGCTCGGTTTTCATGGAGCATCACACAGTTACATTGCCCAAACCCTGAGCAAAGAAAAACTATGCTACAGAGCCATATCCTGTCACCTTGGCGGCAGTGGATCACTCTGTGCCATCAAGGATGGGATCAGTGTCAACACAAGCTTTGGAATGTCACTTGAAACAGGACTTATTCATGCAAATCGAGTAGGTGACATGGATCCAACAATAGTCTACTTCCTTGAAAAGGCAGGTCTTTCAAGGGATGAGCTTTCTGATGGTCTTGTGAACAAGGGAGGCCTTTTTGGTATCTCCGGGGTAAGTGGTGATTTGCGTTATATTGAGGAGGCCGCGGAAAACGGTAATGAGAGGGCTCAGCTTGCCCTTGATGCATACGTACAGGGAATCGTTCATTATATAGGATCGTTCTTTGTAGATCTTGGAGGTCTCGATTATCTGGTGTTTACGGCAGGTATTGGAGAGCATTCATCGTACATACGAAAAGCCGTATGCGAAAAACTCGAAGTACTTGGTGTTGTGCTTGATGATTCACTCAATAGCAAAGACTGCAATGAGATTTCTGCACCCGAATCAAAGGTTATTGTGAAAATCATTGCCACTGATGAAGAATTGGTTGTTGCTGAAAATACCTATAATTATAAGGAATAAGGCTCAATTCCTCGAGATGGATACCTGAGCCTTATCCTATGAAAAAGTATCAACAGTGGATGGTGAGGGCATCTAAATATGAAGCCCTGCTGAATACCAATCAGTGCAATATCCAACGGATGATACTCGTCTGCCAGGAGTGCGGGAGAAGATTGAGGAGCCTGAGCAATGGATTGCGGTTGATGTTGTACACATACCGTGGTCGCTTGGACCTCAGAATACGCAGGGCAAGCTCTCCGATCTTCTGTGGCGGTATGCTCTTGGCCTCCACCTTATCGACGATGGCTCGAAACCGAACGGCATTGCAGGCATACAACTGGGTTGTCTTACAGAAAGCCTCCAACTTGTTGGTGGATACTCCAAGCAATCCGGTTTGTACGGCACCGGGACGGATGACCGATACGCTGTATCCAAGCAGCTGGACTTCCATCCGAAGCGAATACGCATAACTCTCAAGTGCGGTTTTTGTTGCTGTGTAGAGTCCGGTGAACGGAAGCGGGTCAAGCGGCGCCAACTCACTGGTTGTGATGATGATCCTTCCCTGCTTTTCCAACAGAGGGAGAAAGAGACGGTTGACTCGGTATACCCCGAAGAGATTTATGTCAAATACACGAACAAACTCTTGGTCGGCGATCTCAACCAACGAGTTCAGGTCATACACCCCTGCAACGTGAAGAATGGCTTTGAGGGAACCCGCTTCCTCCTTGATGGTTTGGAAAGCAGCCTCCAATTGGGTGCCGTCTGTTACGTCGGCTGCAAGAAAACGGAAGGAAAACGGACCTTCTGGTTGCCGAACGTCCAGACCATACACTGTGTACCCACCCGCTGCCAGCACCTGACAGGTTGCAAATCCAATGCCTCCGCTTGCTCCGGTAACAAGAACGTTCATACTCATATGCCAATCAATATACTTGAACGTGAAGTACAAATCCACCTTTGGCTATCTATCAGAGGCAAGGATGGACATGTTTGCCCCATGAGCTCATAGTTAATCAGGATGTGTAGTAGGAGTTGTTCATGGAGAAGGGCGCAATAACACTTGTTCCGGTTGTAAGAGAGTCCATACATGAGCAAGGTGTGTTGAGAAATCTGCTGAAGATGTCCTGCTATGAATGGTCCCGGTATAATCAGCTTGAAGTGGATGCAGCCGGAACGTATGCACTTGAAGGACATGCGTCAGCGTATTGGACTAAAGAGGGGTATTACGCCTTTCTTATTTCGGTGGACGAGCAGTGGGCGGGTTTTGTCTTCTTTGACACCCACGATTTCATCGTACACACAGACTGTGACTATTCCATGGCCGAATTTTTTATCATGCATGCCTATCGTCATCGCGGCATTGGAAGGCATGTCGCCACCCGCCTGTTTGACAGGTTTGGGGGTGTATGGGAGATCGGATGCCATCCGAACAATCTGAGCTCCGTTCATTTTTGGGGCAAGGTGGTTGGTGACTACACACTCGGGGATTATCAAGTGAAGCTCGCATGCCCCGAATTGAAGTACCATGACGGGACTTTGGGAACCGTCATCTCCTTTCATGCTGATACGCAGTAACTATCGTG
>WARP01002151.1_pt1 | contig 18238 bp, 18 predicted proteins | sample 4769151 | NCBI WGS metagenome assembly WARP01 (sample SAMN08893023, study PRJNA449175) | gut metagenome | isolation source: rumen sample fed with dry roughage | host: cow | place: India: Nagpur | collected 2016 | reverse complement strand
GCAACACGCACAGAATGTGCGTGTTGTAAATTTATCCGAGGGATGCATTTCTTTTTTATCTTTGTGGGATGAAAGATATCAGGATTGAGAGTTTAAAGGAGCTGGGGGATGCTGCCAGACTTTTTTTGGATGGAATTGGTGAAAGCAGGGTTATCGCTTTTTACGGGGCAATGGGGGCCGGCAAAACCACCTTCATCAAGGCTTTATGCGATGTGTTGGGGGTAGAGGACGATGTTAACAGTCCTACTTTCAATATCATCAATGAGTACAGGGCCGATAATGGCGATGCTGTCTACCATTTCGATTTTTACCGGATAGAGAAGGTGTCGGAGGCAATGGATATTGGTTTTGAAGAGTATGTTTACAGCGGGGATTTATGCCTGATTGAATGGCCCCAAAATATAGAACAGATATTGCCCGTTGATACTCTCAAAGTGCAGATATCTGTTCTGGATGATGGTTGCAGGGTTGTTACCTTTTAGTTCTCGGGGTAGAGAAGGTATGGCCTGCGCTGGATTTTGAATTTCTCAACGTCATCGGCCCACATAGCCTTGATTTCGGCTGCAGATTTCCCTTGCTTTATCATTTTACGGATGTAGTCACGCCCGCCAAGCAATTCGAAGAACGAACGGAAAAAGTGATCGTCCAGGTTGAGGTTATTGTAGGCGTCAATCACATATTCCAGGTTGATGCCGGCTTTGTTGATCTCCTCTATTGATGGTTTCTCGCTGAGGTCCACTCCATAACACTCACGGTCGAGTTGTGGAGGGAATTTGGCTCCGGGAATGCTCCTTGGGGTGAACTTGAAATCGTAGCCCTTCATGTTGGGATGTCCGTATACCTGGAATGGTTTGTCGGTTCCCCTGCCTAAACTGACAGGTGTAGCCTCGAAATAGCAGGTGGATGCATACAGGTATATGGACCTCATGTTAGGAAGGTTGGGAGAGGGGCTGACAGGCAGTTCGTACATGGTTGCATGGGTGTAGTTCTTGCATTTTATAACGGTAACATCGCACTGGACACCGTTTGCAAGCCACTTTTCCCCGTTGATCATTCCGGCAAGTTCTCCAAGGGTCATCCCGTGTACAGTAGGTATTGGAAGCCAGCCGACTCCGGATTTGTACTTCATGTCGAGGATAGGGCCGTCAACGTAAAAACCGAGAGGATTGGGCCTGTCCAGGACAATCATCTTAACGTTGTTCTCTGCACAAGCCTCCATCATACGGGCCATGGTGGTGAGGTAGGTGTAGTACCTGAGACCCACATCCTGCAGGTCAAACAGCATGACATCAATCTCTTTCATGAGATCGGCAGAGGGTTTCCCGGTATTGCCGTCGTACAAAGATTTGATAGGAATCCCTGTCTTTTCGTCTATTGAACTTGCAACATGTTCGCCGGCATCGGCATCCCCGCGGAAACCATGTTCGGGCGACAGGATAGCTACAATATTCACTTTAAGGCTCACAAGGGAGTCCACCAAATGTGTCTTTCCAATAATCCCCGTCTGGTTGGTAAGCACAGCAACCTTTTTGCCTTTGAGCAATGGCAGGTATTCCCGGGTGGATTCGGCACCGGTAACGACCTTTTGAGCAAATGCCGAAATACTGACAGCAACCGCAATGGCAAGGATAATAATTCTTTTTGTCATGATAGAAGTTGTTGGGTTAATAATGTTTTAACGTATAAATATAGTAAAAAGGAGAACAGTCACACTACCTCGATGGTGTACTCCCCGGAGGCAGGTACGAGATGTCCTATTTTATATAATTCAAATCCCTCTTTTTTTGCAAGCTCTGCAAGGTCCTCTTCGCCCTCGGGTTCAATTGCTATAAGCAACCCGCCGCTGGTTTGTGGGTCGCAGAGCAGTGACTTTTGGTCGTTGGTAAGTGGGGAGATTTTTTGCCCGTAGCTGGCAAAATTACGGTTGGTACCTCCAGGGATGCACTCCTGTTTGATGTAATAGTCGGTTCCCTCGATCTTAGGGATGCAGGCAAATTCAATGATTGCCTTGACACCGCTTCCCTCTGCCATCTCCAGGGTATGTCCCAAAAGGCCGAATCCTGTGATGTCGGTCATGGATTTCACATTGGGGAATTTTGCAAGCAACGCTCCGGGCTTGTTGAGTGTGGTCATCAATTCCAGTGCCTTGGCCTTGTCCTGGTCCCTTGCTACCCCAAACTTCTCGGCAGTGGTTACCAGCCCTATGCCCAAAGGTTTAGTTAAGTAGAGAGAGCAGCCGGCAGTAGCACCGTTATTCATTTTTACCAACTCTTTGTCCATGATCCCTGTTACTGCCAGGCCAAAAATTGGGTCGGCACTGTTGATGCTGTGGCCCCCGGCCAAAGGTATACCTGCCAAGTCACAAACCTTGCGTGCTCCGGCAATCACCTCGCCGGCTGTCTCTGCAGGCAACTTGTCCAAAGGCCAGCCAAGGATTGCTATGGCCATTACAGGATTGCCACCCATGGCATAGATGTCCGATATTGCATTTGTGGCAGCTATTCGTCCAAAGTCAAAAGGATTGTCCACAATGGGGGTAAAGAAGTCGGTTGTGCTTATGATGGCCTTGCCACCTCCGATATCGTAAACTGCGGCATCGTCCTTGGTGTCGTTGCCAACCAACAGATGTTCGAAACGGAGTTCCGAACGGCTGTTTTTTAAAATCTCTTCCAGGTCTTTGGGTGCAATCTTGCAACCGCAACCTGCTCCCGGACTAAATTGTGTTAATCTGATTTGTTCCATTACAGGGTGATTACTTTTGTGCTGTTGTGCTGTACATCAATTATGTCCATCATTGTACCTACCGAACCTGCTGCGATGTTGTCCAGCAGGTTGTTGAATGCCAGGCAGGTTTTGCAGATTATTATTTTGCTCCCGGCCTTTTCCAGCAGGGAGAGCTCTTCTATGACATGGGACCCTTTGCAGGCAAACTTAACCCCGTCGGCATACATGCAAATGTATGACGGGATGTGCTCTTCGGAGAGTAACAGGCCAAGGTAGTTTTTGATAAGAAGGTGGGAGAGCTCCTGAGGTGCCTCTCCCATGCCATTGCGATTTATCACTATGGCTATCTTACTGTTGATCTCTTTTTTCATTATAATATTCTTCGTTTTTTTGTTCTATCACGCGTAGCTGCTCTACTGCCAAAAGAGGCGACCCTGTGCAAAAGGCTACCCTTGGCATTGCTGCCAGTTTTTCGCCAAACCTGTTGTCCAGCTGGCTTTGGTAGGCTTTGTCGTAATAAAGCAGGGAAATCTGTGCCGCCTTTTCCAGGTCACCTGCAAGGCAAGCATCCACAGCCTCTTTGCATTTGTCGTATCCCAGCCGTTTCTCGATTTTCCTGATGGATGCAACCAATAGATCGACAGGGTAATTGCCGTAATCACGTATAAGCCTCTCGAGGCGATTTTGGAAAGGGGCCTCTACAATCACCACAGGCGAGTTACGCATCTGGACCCAGAAGGGCTCCGGGATGAACACCTTGCCAACGTTATGGCTTTCGTCTTCTACCCATATAGTGCGGTTTGGGTCCAGTGCCGAGATTTTTTCCCAGAGAAGGTTTTCGAACATCTCAGTGGAGGGTTGGGGCTTTTGCCCTATAGCCCCAAATGCAGAGCCTTTGTGATGTGCCAGACCTTCCAGGTCCACAACCTGTTTGCCATTTTGTTCCAGAACTGCCAACAAGTCGGTTTTGCCCGACCCGGTATACCCGCCAAGCAGTACAATGTTACGAGGTTCCGAGAGCCTTTCCCGGATATGGGCGCGGTAACTTTTGTAACCACCTTCCAGTATGAGGCACTCCAATCCAACGGTTTCCAACAGCCAGGCCATGGATTTGCTTCTCATTCCGCCCCTCCAGCAGTGGATAAGCAAAACAGGACTGTTGAGGGAGAGTGCGAACTTTGTGAATCCCGCCAGTTTTGGCCCGACAATTTCCAGACCTTTGGTCACTGCCTTTACTTTGCCCTGTTGTTTGTAGATGGTTCCCACAAGAGCCCTCTCTTCATTGGAGAACAGGGGTAAACTAAGAGCCCCCGGAATATGCGCTGTATCATATTCGGCGGGGGACCTTACATCAATTACGGGTGCTTTTCCTGAAAGTTCTAAAAATTCTCCTGTGGGGATCTCTTTTGACATAGCAATAATTCCTATGCAAAAGTAGTCAAATTTTAGAAATTAAACCTTAATCCCAACGAAGGTAAAAGGGCTGTAGATTTGTATTCTCCTGTGAATGCAGGCAGAGGTGCTGGTTGAGGCATTGAACCACTGGTTTTTTGCCCGTTGAGGTACTGCAGACCCAAATCCAAAGCAAATTTTTGCGAAGGGGTAAAGGTAAGACCGGCTGTAAAGCTAGGCTTATTGGCTCCGGGGGTTTCGGGGCTGTAAAGCATTTTGTCTACAGGGGTGCTGTCGTATATGAAACCTGCCCTGAGGGTGAATTTCTCCGAAGCGTAATACTCACCTCCTATACGGTAGATCATTGAGTTGGAGAAGTTCTTTTCCTGGGTTGAGTTAAGGGCGGGGTTCTCGAATTCTATAACCAGTTTGTCGTATGCCGACCATCCGACATATTGCAACTCGGCAGAAACCAACCATTTGTCGTTAGGTTTGTAGGCTGCTCCAAGGTGGAGGTTGGAGGGAATCGGGAGTTCGGCTGCAAATCCCATTCCGTTAAGGCTCAATGCTCCTGCAATTGATGGGTTGAACAAGGGGGATCCAACGGTAGAAAGGGCCGTGAAGAGGGTTTGAAGGGATTCGGTCCCTGCCGATACTGATGCCTCGCCCTCTTCCAATGTCATCATGACCTTGGAACGGTACGAAAGGCCAAAACTCCACTGGTCATTGGGTGTGAACATGATACCCACATTAAAACCGTAGGTGATCTTGGAGTCGCCCTGGAGGTTGGCATTGAGTGGTGATATGCCGATTGTGCCGGAGATAATGTCTTTATATGGCTGAGGGAATTGGGGAGATGCCAAGTATGGGGCAAGACCTCCTATCGGTAGGAGCCCTTTATTTAGCTCAAAGCTTCCGAAGTTTGCCATCAGGCCGGCTCCGATGCTCCATTGGTCACTGATCTTGAATGAAATTGTTGGTTGGATGGAGAAAGCTTTAAGGGAAATGTCCTGTACAAAATGGGTACCTCTCCAGTTGTCGGGCCATACCAGGCTGTTGCCGGCAGGGTTGGAGATGCTGATACCTGCAAAGAACCTGTCGGTGATGCGGAATCCTGCATATCCGAAAAGTGGGGTTCCCATCGGGTTGTCGGTGGTGGCGGTGTAGTCACCCGAAGTGAATTTTACCTTGGATTTGATGCCTGTCATACCAAGCGATATATCGGTTTTGCCAGTCATAAATGAAAGGCCTGCGGGGTTGAATACCATACTCTCGGAGCCGAGCCTGAGGGCGGTACCTAAATGACCCATTCCGATTTGGCGCGCGCTCTGCGTATTTAGCTGGTAGCCTTCGGCCATCATGCTGAGGCCAACCAGGTTAGCCAGAAAAAAAAGTGAAATCTTTTTGATGTTCATAATAGTCTCATTTTTAATGGAGACAAAACTAATATTTAATTGATAAGGTTATACCCAAAAAGCCGCAAATTGAGTAAATGGCACTTAATCAAGTATCTATAAGTATACTAAATTGGGATAATAGTGAAAGAACATGTTTTGTACATAAAAAACCCTGTCAAGGCGGGTGCCTGACAGGGTTTTGTTATAACGGGTGTAATGGTGTTAGTCGTTGTTCATTTGAGGGATCTCCACCTCATCCCGGTAATCGCCAATCAGGTGCTCGGAGAAGTAATCGGCCATCCTCCAGAAGAAGTATTCTGTCATATCTCCAAAGGCGTGCCTCTGCCCGGGCAACATAAGCATGTCAAAACGTTTGTTGGCACGGATGAGGGCATTGACCATACGGATAGTATTGGCAGGATGGACGTTGTTGTCAATATCGCCGGTAACCAGCAACAGACGTCCTTTTAGGTTTTTGGCAACCTGAGAGTTGCGGTCGATGCTGTATTTGAATGTTGTGTCGCCTTTTTCGGAAATCTGCTCAAGGACACCGTGGTGTTTTTCGCTCCACCAACGGTTGTAGATGTTGTTTTCGTGGTTGCCTGCACTGGAAACCGCCACTTTAAAGAAGTCGGGGTATACCAGCAATGCAGCGGTAGACATGAATCCTCCGCCGGAGTGGCCATGGATACCTACTTTGTTTTGGTCTATGAACTTATGTTTGGCTGCCAGTTTTTCCACTACAACTTTTTTGTCTTCCAGTCCATAATCGCGGAGGTTGCCGTAACCAAAATTATGGTACCATTTGGAACGGGACGGGTGGCCTCCCCGGTTACCTACGGTTACCACTATAAAGCCAAGTTGGGCCAACCTGTCCACACGGTCCATGCTTTTTGACCATGATGCGTTGACAGCCTCTGTCTGAGGTCCAGGGTAAACATATTCGATAATGGGGTAAAGTTTGGTTGAGTCAAAGTCAAATGGCTTGTACATGACTCCGTAAAGGTCGGTCTTGCCGTCACCTGCTTTAACAGTAAAGGTCTCGGGGAATTTGTACCCGATTTCAAAAAGCTGTGAGAGATCGGCCTCTTCGAGGTTGAGTATGGTCCTGCCGGTGTTGTCTATAAGCGATACTTTGGGTGCGGTGTCTACCCTTGAGTAGTTGTTTACGAAGTACCTTCCGTTGTCGCTGGTAACAGCCGTATGGTTATAGTCGCCGGGGTTGAGCAGCTTGAGGTTGCTGCCGTCAAAATTGACCCTGTATTGATGGGTGTAGTATGGGTTTTCCCTGGTTTCTTTTGCATTGGCAGTGAAATAGATTACCTTTTGGACAGGATCTACTGCGACCACTTCTTCTACATGGTATTCGCCGGAGGTGATCTGGTTTACAAGTTTGCCTTGGTTGTCATAAAGGTACAGATGTGCCCAGCCACTCCTTTCGGACCACCAGATAAAGTTGTTGCCGGCAAATTTTACAGGACGTGTCTCTACGTATGTATTGAGCCTCTCCTCAACAAGGGCTTTGAGTGTGTCGGCTGCCAGGTCGGCTACACAAAAGTCGATTCTCTTGAGGTCCCGGCTGGTACGGGTTACATAAAAACGGTCGTTGTCGCCTTGCCACACCATATGGCGGATATCGTCGTACATATCTTTCTTGAGTGTAGGCTCCATATTGATGCCCAGCTCCTGGTCTTTGAAAGCTCCTGACGGGATTTCGCGTGCTTGTTTGGTTTCCATGTCAAATACATAGAGATGGCGGGAGGGAGCCTCTGCCTCTCCGGGCATATGGTATTTGTATCTCTCCAGCTTGGGCCTTGGCTCGGCAAGCACATTGATGACCCACAAATCTTTTACCTTTTCGTTGTTGCTGCGGATCATTGCAAACTTTTTGGAGTCGGGGGACCACATGATATAGGCCCCTGTCCTTTTTTGTTTCTCTTTGTCGGTTGCATAGAAGTCGCCGTTGCCCGATCCAAAGGCAAATTCGGGAGTGCCGTCAAAGGTAAGCTGATGCTCCACAATGGTAGTATCCTCTTCGTTGATGCGGGCCTTCTCGAAGTTCTCCATATCCATGTACCATAGGTTGAAATTGCGCGAAAATACAACCAGCTTTTTGTCGGGGGAGATGTTGCCCCAGTTGGGGTATGGCTTGGGTGATTTGTAGTCCTGCACTTCGGTTAGTTTCGCGGTCTGGTAATCGTATTCGAAACCATGTACCTTCCTTACCTTTTTGGATTTCCCTGTCTTTTCGTCCTTTTCGTCTACCATTGCAGTGCTCTGGATTTCGAATGTGAAAATCTTGTCATCCACCAGCTTCATACGGCGGATTGGAATATTCTGGGCATCGAAAGGGTCTTTCACGATCTCGGTGAGCTGTGCAGCCATCTTTGCATTGTCGAATAGCGGAGCCTTGCGGCCCGTAACGGGATCCACCACGTAATAGAATGTTCCTTCGGGGGTTTGCCAGGTATACCAGAATTTGTCGGAATTCTTGAACCAGTTTGGATTGACCGAAGTTGAGAATACCAGTTTATTTACTTTTTTGGGTGAAAACCTTGCTGCCAGGTCGTAGTTGGCTGTGGTGACCGGAGTCTGCTGCGACCATGCAAAAATCACCGCCAGTAACAGAGTTAAAGTAAGGAGTGTTCTTTTCATGCGAATGTTAATTTGATAATGTATTTTGGTGTTAAATATTAATGTTAATCAGTGATAAAGATAATTTATCTTTTCCATTCCGCAACCTCCATTTCCCTAAGGGATCCATTGCTAACCTCAAAACGGATGGCAGTGCGTACGGTATGGAACCCTTGGATACCGGCAGCCCCGGGGTTAATGCAGATGAGATTGTTCTTTTTGTCGTTCACCACTTTAAGTATGTGTGAGTGGCCGCAAATAAAGACATCGGGAGCATGTGCCGTGATGAGTTGTTGCGCCCGGTAGTCGTACCTGCCGGGGTAGCCTCCAATGTGCATCATCAGGAACCTGAGCCCCTCCATTTCGAAAAGCTGGATATATGGATGGACCTGGCGGATATCTGTACCGTCGCAATTGCCGTACACTCCACGAAGCTTTTTTGTTGCCGAGATAGTGTCGGAGACTGCCAGGTTACCAAAATCACCGGCATGCCAAACCTCGTCGGCATCTCTGAAAAACTCCTCCAATTTGGAGTCGTAATGGCAATGAGTGTCGGAAAGAAGACCTATTAGTGGCATTTTAAAGCTGTTGCTGGTGAATCAAAGTTTGATGACTATCTTGCGCTTGTAGAGCCAGATTGCCATTGTGGTAAATATGGCCACATAGGCCAGCGCATATAGGAGAGACCCGAATTCGTTGTTGCCCAAAAGCGGTACACAACAATTACTATAGATCCATGAAGAGGCACTCATTGTAACCTCTTTGATAGTACCATCTTCCAGGGTTACCATGCTCTTCCATTTGATTACGCGGCCCAAGGTCTTTGCAAATATCCCGGCCATCACAAAAGCAAAGAGGGGATTTAGTCCCAGGGCTTTGAACGGATAGAAGAGTTTTTCCTTACCCTTGATATCTATCAGGTATATGAAAAAGGCCAGCATCAGTACCGACCAGCCGCCGGCATAGAGCACGTAGGAGGGGGTCCACAATGGTTTGTTGACAGGTATGGCAATACTCATGACCATCGCGATTCCCAATGAAATGAGGCCGATTGTGTAGAGTTGGCTTGTGGCATTGATCTTCTCTTTGCTTTTGCGGACTATTCCGCCTATAAGGTAGCCGAAAAGGACTGTTGCAGCACCGGAGAGGACACCCAGCACACCTTCGGGCTCGAATGGCATGCCGAATCCTTTGTATATGCGGGTCTCTCCAAGAATTGCCATATCAATTGCCCCTGCAATGTTGCCCTCTTTGGAGAATGGGTCATCTCCACCGAAAACCACCAAAATGAGCCAATGCAAAAACATTAATGAGACACCTGCAATCACTATCTTTCGCGGCTTTTGCAGCCAAAGTGCCAGCAGGGCTCCCACCAGGTAGCACATGGCTATCCTCTGCAATACTCCGAACACCCTTATATGCTGGAAATAGTAGAGCCAGTTTTCGCCAAAGGTAAGGGCGGGGTCGGGGGATGTATTGTAGAAAGGGAACGCATTGAGCAAGAATCCTGTAAGAAAGATAAGGAAGGATCTTTTGATAACTTTTTTTACGGAAGCAGGGTTGAGTGTGTCGTTATATTTGGCGAATGCAAATGCCAGTGCAGCCCCTACAATGAAAAGGAAAAAGGGGAAGACAAGGTCGGTAGGTGTGCATCCATGCCATGCAGCATGCTTGAGGGGTGGGAATATCTTGCCCCAGGTGCCGGGGTTGTTTACCAGTATCATCCCGGCGATTGTCATCCCGCGCAGCACATCCAGTGCAGTGTAACGGTGTGCTATCTCCTTTGCCATTTAATTCAAGTTTTAAAAGAAAATTTCTATTTTTAACTAAAGCAAAAATAACCTTTTTAATATATTTGTCCCAATTATGGAGCTCTTTTATACAAATAACATATCGGATGGGATTGCCACTCTGGATCCCGGCGAGTCAACCCACTGCGTGAGGGTGCTAAGGCACAGGGAGGGAGATATAATAAACATTACCGATGGTGTTGGTTTCGTTTACTCGGCAAGGATTACCGAAGCCAAGCCGGCAGGGGTCAAGGCTGAGGTACTGACCAGGGAGGCCGGGCATGATAACCGCGGCTATACCCTGCATATGGCGGTGGCATTGACCAAGAATTTTGAAAGGTTCGAATGGTTTTTGGAAAAGGCGGTCGAAATTGGCGTGGACAGGATCACCCCTTTGGTTTGCGACCATAGCGAAAGGCGGGTTTTCAAATATGACAGGGCTCACAGGATTATATTGTCGGCTGCAAAACAATCTCTGAAGAGCGTTTTACCGGTGCTTGATGATGTTACAAAAGCATCTGACTTGCTGGAAATGATTGCTGACCAAGGCTCAACTCCTCGTCAGGAGAGAGGATTGAACATCATGGGGCACTGCCGGGAGGGAGAAAAGAGCTCCCTTCCTTCCATTCTCAGGGGATTTGGACCGGTACAGGGTGGAAAGGCCAAAATATTGATTATGATCGGCCCGGAGGGAGACTTCTCGGTGGAAGAGATAGCCAAGGCCAAAGAGGCGGGATTCTCAATTATGCACCTTGGTGAGTCCAGGATGAGGGTGGAGACTGCCGCAATTGCAAGCGTGGGGGCAGTTTACATTGATTACCTGGATTCCCGGGATTACCTGGACAAAAGGTAAGCTACATAAACCACATATATCAGCAGGAGTATAGCCCCCTCGGATCGGGTTATGCTTTTTGATTTTCCCCTTAGGGCAAACAACAAGACCAGGATTGTAACCAACAACGCAATCACTGCATCGGCCATGCTCTCTCCTGCAAACGGCAGGGGTAGGATTGAGGAGCTGACCCCAAGAATCATGAAGATGTTGAAAATATTGGAACCCACTACGTTGCCAATAGCAATATCGCTGTTGCCCCTGACTGCTGCCACTGCACTTGTGGCCAGCTCCGGAAGTGAGGTGCCGACAGCCACAATTGTAAGTCCTATGACAGTGTCGCTCATACCCCACTGTTTTGCAAGGACAGAGGCACTTTTTACAATGAGGTCGCCTCCATAGACCAATGCAGCAGTGCCGCCGATAACCATAACTGCAGAGAGCAGGGTTGAGTAGGTACGGGTGTTCTCTTCCACCGCATCGCCCGGGTCAATATCCCCTTTTCGGGCTTGCAGGAAGATGTAATAGAGGAAGATTGAAAAGAAAAGGAGCAGTACGAACCCATCGCTGCGGCTGATCATCCCGGGGGTCCCGTCTATGAACCGGTCTCCGGCAAGGAATACAAGGGCCAGAGAAGCCAGCAGGGCAAACGGGATTTCTACTTTGATAAGGGATGTTTTGAGACTTATGGGTTTGATTAGAGCAGAGATACCAATGATAACCAAAAAGTTGAACAGGTTGCTCCCGATCACGTTGCCTATGGCCATACCGGCAGAGCCATCCATGCTTGCCAAAATGTTGACTGCAAGTTCGGGGGCAGATGTGCCAATGGAAACAATTGTGAGGCCGATAATAAGATCGGAGACGTTCATTTTTTTTGCGATGGAGGAGGCTCCCTTCACGAGGTAGTCGGCCCCTGCGATCAAAAGTGCAAATCCTATTATCAGAATAATATAGTTGAGCATGGTTATGTTTATTTACGTATGATTTTTACCTCTCCCCCTTCTCCCAGGGAAATTATGGAAGAGACACTGCAGGTCATATCGGGAAGGTCGCTGTATTTGGTTACCCAGTCCACATTATCAAGGATTTCATCGGAAATCTCCTCCATGCACAACCTGAATGTCGATTTTGTATTGCCGGTTGCCGGGATGGTTGCTACTATGGGCCTGTTGAGTTTGCGGGTGAGTATTGTGCAAAAATCGTTGCCGGGGATCCTGATGGCAACCGAACCGTCGGAGGCCTCAGTGCCGGGAGCCAGGCCAATCCCTTGCGGGTAAATGATTGTAAGTGGTGTTGCGCTCACCTCTGCAACTTCGAGTGCTATGGGGGGTATGTTTTTTACATACCTGGCAACCATGTCCATATCGCAGGCAAGCATCACCAGGCCGGCACCTTTAGGACGACGGGTGAGGTCCAGCAACCGGTTGACAGCAGCAGGGTTGGTTGCATCGCATGCAAGGGCAGGTATGGTGTCGGTGTTGCAGATTATGAGACCTCCCTTCTTAAGGACCTCAAGGGCCTCTTTTATCTCATTTTGACTCATTTTGATATGTGCTAATTTTTGTTTTTAGATATTTTTGCTTTTGTTGTAATTATCGATGGCATTTTTGTAAACAGCAAATACCCTCTCGGCCACCTTGTCGTTCCGGAAATTACGGGCATGGGAATACCCACGTTCAATCATGCTGTGTTTTAGTGTAGGAGATGAGAGTATCATCTCAATTTTATCGGCGATATCGCTGGGTGAATCCGGGTTGGCATACAGGGCTGAATCTCCTCCGGCCTCGAGCATCGATGATCCTCCCGAGGTTATCACAGGAATTCCGTATGTTATCCCTTCCAAAACCGGAATTCCAAAACCTTCGAAATGGGATACATATATTAAACACTCTGCAAGGGAATAGACCGCAGGCAAGATTGCAAAATCGGCATCATGTACCATGACAACACGATCCTTAACCCCGAGCCTTTCGGCTACAGCATTTACATTGAGTACATAAGGTGTCCACTTTCCAAAGCAGTACAGCTTGACATCGGATGGCAGCTTTGGAAGTGCCTTTACAACATTGGCCACATTCTTCCGCTCTTCCACAGTCCCCATAGCCACTATGAATCTTTTGGGAAAATTGTATTTGCTGCGGGCCTGTTCGATGAGTTCTTCACTGGCTTTCGTGTAAAACTGAGGGTCGCATCCTTGGTAGATTACCTCGATCTTGGAGCGGTCGGTACCAAAAAATTCGACAATGTCGTCGGCGGTCTGTTTGCTTATGGCTATTATTTTGTCGGCACCCTTGACTGCATGGGCAGCTTTTTTGCGGTAAATGAAACGGTCGAACGGTTTGTAAAAACCGGGGTATCTTAAGAAGATAAGGTCATGGATGGTCACTACCCGGGCAGCATCCAAGGGACACAATGGAAGCTCGCCGCTGAGGCCGTGCCACAGGTCAAGAGTGTCGTTTTTCAGTTGACTCTTGAGTGTGTATGAACGCCAGAGCCAAGGGAATCTTCTTCCTATGAAATCGGCAGGTTTCCTTATGGTTATATTGGACATTTCCGAAAACTTATGGAGCGGGTGTTTGCGGTATTCGGGAGTGTAGAGGTAATACTCATTGTAGTTGAATAGCCGGGTCAGTGACGAAATGGTAGACCGGCTGTAATTGCCGAGTCCTCCGAAGTTTTTGAAGGCCCTTTTTGCGTCGAATCCGATTTTGTACATATCTCTATGGGATAATAAGTTCTGAAACTACCGGGTAATGGTCGGAATATTCAATCCTCGGTGTTTTATGGCTCAGGCTCCAGTATGGTGCCGGGTAGAGGATGTAGTCAATTCTAAGCAGGGGCCACATGAGTGAGTAGGTTGCACTGAACCCTTTGCCTGCCTGCCGGAAGCTGTCTCTTTTGTGGAACGCCAGATTCTTGTATGTGTATGACATGGGGGTGTCGTTGAAGTCTCCGCAAACAATTGCCGGGAGGTTGGAGTCGTGCATATGGCCGGCGATTGTGTCTACCTGCAGGGAGCGTTTGCGAAAGGTGCCTGCTACCTTGTCGTGGACTTCGTAGATTTCGTCGGTGAACTTCTCCCTTTCCCTTAACCTTTTTACAAGTGCGGTAAATGAGATGCTGTGTGATTCAAGGTGGGTGTTGTATACCCTTATTACCTTGCCAAAGTGCTCGATATCGGTATAGATGCAGATGTTGGTGCTTCCTTTGAAGGTGATTTTCCCTTGGTTTACTATTGGAAGCTGGCTGAGCGTGATGTTCCCGAAACGTGAGTTGCCCCTGCCCCGGAAAAGGTGGTAATAGCGGTAGGGATAGTCGGGGAACCTCTTTGCGATCTCGTTGGTATCCTTAATGTGGAACTCCTGCAGGCATACCACCTGAGGCTGTTGCTCTGCCACAAACCCGGAGACTCCTTCCAAAGAGGCGGTACGGGACATGCCGCCTGAGCCCTGTGCAAACAGACCAACGTTATATGTGCAAACCTTGAGGGAGATGCCCTCATCGCCCCTCTGCACATCGCCCCACCGCACAAAAAGCTCTGCATAAAGGATTGACGGGAGCAACGCTACAAAGGTTATCCAGGCAGCGCCCGAACGTCTCACGATGCCGATTACCAGGATCAAAAGGTTGATGGCAACCAGCGGGATAAAGTAAAGCCCAAAAAAGAGCGGAGGGGTAAAGGTTGCCGGGTTGATGAGTGTAGAGAGGTAGGAGAGCACCAAGGCGGCAGCTGCCGTGATGATGATCAGCCGGGAAAGCAGGGCCATTGGCCACGAGGTTCTTTTTTTCTTACGCTTCACCTTTGGTGTTGATTTAGAAATACATCCTGTTTTTCTTTTTCCAGTACAAAATAAGCAAATAACCGAAAAGCATCCCGCCCAGGTGGGCGAAGTGGGCAATGTTACCTCCCGAATTGGAGAGACCCATCCAAAGTTCGATGGCTCCGAAAATCATGACAAACCATTTGGCTTTTAGGGCTATAGGTGGAAAAAGCAGTTGGAGCACATTGTTGGGGAAGAGCATTCCGTAGGCCAACAGGACCCCGTAAACTGCTCCCGATGCCCCCACGGTAGGGGTGAGCCTGAGGATCTCCAGATGTTGGGCTGCTATTGCACTCCCTGCCATGGCTGCATTTTGGTATGAACCGGCCTCGATGTACATTACAAGCAGATGCAGTGCTGCTGCGCCAAGCCCGGTAACCATATAGTAGAGAAAAAACTTTTGGCTGCCCCACACCTGTTCCAGTACTATCCCAAAGATAACCAGCGAGTACATATTAAAGAACAAATGAATGAAACTGCCGTGCATGAACATGTGGGTAACCAGCTGGTAGGGCTTGAAAAGCGGGGAGTCAATATAAAACAGGGCAAACTTTTCGTACATGAAATCCCCTGTAAGGAATGTTATAAGGAGCATTACCCCGTTAAGGATAACAAGGTTTTTAACTACAGGAGGCATTGCCCCCCAAAAACCTGAACCTCTGTTTATATACATAATTAATGTTCTTTTATTGCATTAAAAAAATCTTTGTTCAATCTCCCCGGAGTCTATTACTGCAAAGCATTTTTTGCCCGAAGGGGAGTAATTTGGCTCGTTGCAGGCAAACAGTGAGTCTACCAGGGTTTGGGCTTCCAGGTTGTTTAGTTTTTCCCTCCTCCCTGCTGCGCCCGACCTGGCAAGTTGGGCCGCAAGCCGCTCCTTTCCTTTTGCAGCGAAATCCCTGCCATCTTCGCTTAATTCGGTTGTTAGGTTGTCAATAACCGGGCCCAGGTCGTCTGAAAGTTCTCCGAAACCTTCGGGAAGCCCGTTTACAATCACTGACTCTTCTGTTATTGACAGGTCAAATCCCATGAGCCTTAAGGTATCGGAGTTGTCGGTGAGAATGGAGAGTGTTGCTGCGCTCACCTTTACCTCCTGTGGGAATAGTGTTTGCCGGGTCATGCTGTTTCCTGCAGAAAGGATGGAGAGGTACCTTTCGTACAGGACCCTCTCCCTTGAGCGGTAGATGTCTACAAGGATCAATCCCGATTTTATAGTGGTGGCAATGTATCTGCCGGCTATCTGCAAAATGGGTTTTTGGCTGAGGCCCGGTTCGGAAAATATGATGCCGGGCTCCTCTTTTATTCCGTAGTGGTTTACTTGGTCAAAGTTATGGAACTGTTGGTCTATGTCTATGACGCTTGCAGGTTTTCGCAACCTGTTGCCCTCTTCCCGGAACGGGTTGAAGAGCGGGTCGTAATCAATCTTGGGCGGGGGGGTGTAACCGCTGGTTTTTACCTTTGGGATATCGGGCGCATCTGCCATGTCGAACTCAATGCTTGGCATAAAGGAGTTTTTGCCGAGGGATTCCTTGACAGCACTGGTGAGGAAGTCGAATATCGCGAAATCGTCTTCGAATTTGATCTCGGTTTTTGCGGGATGTATGTTTACATCGATTTTGGCAGGATCGGTTTCAAAGAAAATAAAAAACGAAGGGATGTGTCCCTCCTGTATGAGCCCCTGGTATCCTTTGAGTATGGCTTTTTGGAAATAGGCGCTCCGGAAATAGCGGTTGTTTGCAAACAGGTATTGGTTGCCCGGGGTTTTGCGGGCATCCTCGGGTTTGCCTATGAAGCCTCCGATTTTGACAATGGAGGTTTCCACGGAAATTTCTACCAGTTCTTTGCGGATTTCCCTGCCGGCTATCTCCAGTATCCTTTTCTTGAGGGGAGCCGGGTCAAGATGGTACACAACGTTGTTGTTGTGGGTAAGGCGGAACGAGAGGTGAGGACGGGTTATGGCTATCCTGGAGAATTCCTGGTCAATCTGGCGGAACTCGGTAGCATCACTTTTGAGGAACTTCCTGCGTGCCGGAACATTATAAAATAAGTTCCTGACCATGAAGTTGGAACCGTTGGGGGCCGCTGTTGCCCCTTCGTCCACAAGTTTTGACTCTGCATACTTTACCTCGTAGCCGGTCTCGTCCTCTTCCCTTTTGGTGCGCAGGGTAACCTCTGCAACCGAACAAATTGAGGCAAGTGCCTCACCGCGGAATCCGAATGTGAGTATTGAGCTGAGGTCCTCTTTTGTCTCTATCTTTGATGTGGCGTGCCTTAGGAATGCTGTCCTTGCATCCTGCGGGGACATACCGCAACCGTCGTCAATCACTTGTATAAGTGTGCGCCCGGAATCTTTGATTATCACCTGAATAGTTTGGGCCCCTGCATCGGCGGCATTTTCCATAAGTTCCTTAACCACAGACGAGGGTCTTTGAACGACCTCTCCTGCGGCAATCAGGTTTGCTATATGACCGGGTAGTACTTTAATCATTTACCAGAGCTATACAAAAAGTAGTCCGAAGGCCCGGGCTATGTAGTAGAGTGCAACCATGAGCCCGACCATCGAGAGTAATACGATTAACCTCATGATAAAAGGAGAGCCGGGCCTGCGTTTGTTTTCGTACAGGTTGCGGCGGAAATTCATGCGGATGTTTCTCCCGGGGACATAGTCTTTGCTCTTTGTCTCTTCCCTGGCACGGGCAATACGCTCCTGCAAATCCTCCTTGCGCTCATCGTAATAGAGAGGCTGGTAATTGAATACCCGGTTTTTTGGCGTTTTGAAAAAGCTTAATCTAAGACCCATTGCATTATAGTTTATCTCTACAAAGATAACAATATTTGCAGGAAAATTGTTGTAGCTTTGTGTGAGCAAGGTTTTTTAAAAGATTATGAATACGGCAAAATTCAGGATAGGAAACGGTTATGATGTGCATGCCTTTGCCCCCGGGCTTCCTTTGTGGGTTTGTGGTGTACGGGTAGAGCATTCACTTGGCTGTGTTGCGCACTCCGACGGAGATGCCCCTTTACACGCATTATGTGATGCGCTTTTAGGCGCCCTTGCACTGGGCGACATTGGCAAACACTTTCCCGACACCTCGGAAGAGTACAAAGGTATTGACAGTAAAATACTGTTGAACAGGGTTTACGAGCTGATACTGGAAAAAGGGTACCATCTGGTAAATGCCGACATCACAATAGCCCTGCAAAAACCAAAGATCGCTCACTACATAGAAGAGATGAGAGGTACAGTCGCCAGCCTGCTAGGCTGTGACATCTCGGACATCTCGGTAAAAGCAACCACAACCGAAAAACTCGGATTTGTAGGCCGCGAAGAGGGCATAGAATCCTGGGCAACAGTCCTGCTGGAAAGATAACCGGGAAAAATTGCACAAGAATTTGCCATAAAAGAAAAAAGTATTACTTTTGCACTCCAATTCCCGGCGCGATAGCTCAGATGGTTAGAGCGCATGATTCATAATCATGAGGTCCCCAGTTCAATCCTGGGTCGCGCTACAAGAGAACCCCACTGCAACGCAGTGGGGTTTTTTGTTTGAAGGCCGCTCAAGCTCGCTTGAAAGCGGACGGAAAACAAAAAAACCACGCAGGGCGCAGCCCGCGGGGTTCTCTACTCTTGGGCTGTTTTGCCGA
>WARP01002872.1_pt1 | contig 18256 bp, 15 predicted proteins | sample 4769151 | NCBI WGS metagenome assembly WARP01 (sample SAMN08893023, study PRJNA449175) | gut metagenome | isolation source: rumen sample fed with dry roughage | host: cow | place: India: Nagpur | collected 2016 | reverse complement strand
AAGGTCTATCCCGGAGTATATGTAAGGTATTAAAAAGAGTGGTGTTGTTAAAATGGCAGCAATAATGAAATGGTTGTATCCTATCTTTCCAACATGAACGAATGCTTGCCGTGATTTTGTTATCCAGCCGGCAAATTTGTTAATAATGGATTTTAGGATCCAGAACACCATGGTCGATATAACAGTCAGGAGCATCAGAATATGCTCTCCAAGACCAGTGTTCAGGTAAAAGGCATCTCCGAAAACAGATGCGTAAATCAGGGAAATCATCAAAACGGAGATCAAAGCCGTAATATTTCTTTGGTTTGCAGATGATAACCTTTCCTCTATGCCGAGCTGTACCTTAAGGTCAAAGAATCCTTTGATAACAAGAGGGATGGTGTTTTTGACCTCACGGAAGAACAAGAACAACAACAATAAAAAAAATATGATCACACCCGATGTGTAGTAATTTGTGTCATTGTTGCCGGCACTGTTGGTGCCATATGCAGGTATAGGCAATGACAATGTACCTGCTCCCCAAAGTGAGTCAGCAGGTTGCACCGCTTTGTCAGATATGTTTGCCTCGGGCTTTTCTACCAGGAAAAACCAACTGCGGAGGGAGTCGGTGATTGTTATTGTGTCTTTGCAGGGCATCAGTTTCCTCTCTTTGCTTTGTATCCCACCGAGAGCAAGAACGTGAGCACCTTGTCCCTCATATCTCCCTGAATAATGATTTGTCCATCTTTTGCACTCCCGCCTGTCCCACATTTGGCTTTAAGGATTTTGGCAAGTTTTTCCAGATCCTCGGAAGATCCCTTGAACCCCGTTACCAATGTCACTTGTTTTCCTCCCCTGTTACGTTTGTCCAGGGCAACAATAAGTTTTTGCTTTTCATTTGGCAGGGTCTCCTCCTCCGGCCCATCTTCACTTGAATTAAAATCAAACTGGGGATTGGTAGAGAATACCACTCCAAGCCGGCTCTTCCAGTCGTTTTCTCCCATATTGTATTTATTTAATGCAAATTTAGGCAGAAAAATTCAAAATAGTATCTTTGTCAATTATTCTCTAAATTGCAGGAAACAGGATATTATGGATTTTAAAAAATTTAAGCAGATTGACAACCTGTTGGGAGCAATGCTCCTCATTGTTGCCTCTTTTGTGTATCTCTCTACAATCGAGCCTACTACAAGCTTTTGGGATTGCGGGGAGTTCATTGCATCTTCATATAAATTGGAGATTGGCCACCCTCCGGGAAACCCGGTATTTCAACTGATAGCCCGTTTCTTTACCATGTTTGCAGGGCCCGATAAGGCTGCAATGATGGTGAATGCGATGAGTGCGCTATCGTCGGCTTTGACCATCATGTTCTTGTTTTGGACAATCACTCACTTGGGACGCAGGATTCTGGAAAAAAAAGGGGAAAAACTCACCCTCGCCTCTGCAATTGCAATATGGGGAGCCGGAGCGGTGGGAGCACTTGCCTATACATTCTCCGACACCTTTTGGTTTTCGGCGGTTGAGGCAGAGGTATATGCCATGTCTTCGCTCTTTACTGCAGCTGTCTTTTGGGCAATGCTAAAATGGGAGGAGCAAGCCGACCAGCCCTATTCCAACAGATGGATAATCCTGATTGCATTCCTGATGGGATTGTCGGTGGGGGTTCACCTGCTCAACCTTTTGACAATACCTGCAATGGTGTTTATCTATTACTACAAAAAATATGAAGTAACGCCCAAAAGAAGCCTGCTTGTTTTATTGCTTTCGGCAGTAATACTAGCGTTTATACTTTACGGGATTATTCCTTACCTTCCAAAGATTGCAGCATTGTTTGACCTGTTGTTTGTGAATGTGCTGGGTTTGCCGTTCAATAGTGGGGCAGCAGTTTTTGTTTCCCTGGTGTTGGCTGCTTCGTTTTTCATTGTCTGGTGGAGTTTCAGAAAAGGGAAAGTGCTTTTAAACACCGTTACCCTTGCCTTTACGATGATAGTGATTGGTTACTCTGCCTTTGCTGTGATTATCATAAGGTCCAGTGCAAACACCCCTACAAACGAAAACCAGCCCGACAACCCCTTTTCGCTGGTCAGGTACCTTGGCCGAGAGCAATATGGGAGCAACCCTCTAATTTATGGAGAGACATATGCCTCTACATACGAATTGGAAACTACAAGTTACTGGGCAAAAGTGGGTGACAGGTACAAAAAGGTGAATGGGCCGGTGACCCAAAAATTCGATTCCGGTACAAAAATGCTCTTCCCCCGTATGTGGAGCCCTTCGGGAGACCATATCAGGTTTTACAAACAATACACACGGGACAGGGGGCGCTCCGTTGTCGGTGGCGAGCACAAATTGCCGACCTTTAAGGATAATCTGTCATACTTCTTTGATTACCAACTTAACTGGATGTATGTCCGGTATTTTATGTGGAATTTTGCGGGGCGTCAAAACGACCTTCACTCAACCACACCCGGGGACCAGTTCAAAGGCAACTGGGAAACAGGAATCGGCTTTGTTGACCGCGTCCGTCTTGGAGACCAGAGAGGCGGTCCCGACTACCTGGTAAACAACAAGGCAAAAAACCACTACTACTTGTTGCCCCTGCTGTTGGGAATCATTGGATTGTTGTACCAGCTCAAACAAGATAAGAAAAACTGGTGGGTGACAATGCTGCTTTTCCTTCTCACCGGAGTTGCTATAGTTATTTACCTTAACCAGCCTCCTTTCCAGCCCAGGGAGAGGGATTATGCATATGCCGGGTCGTTTTATGTGTTTACAATCTGGATCGGTTTGGCAGTAATGGCCATACACGACTTCCTTAAAAAGTATTTAAACGAGAAATACTCTGCAATCGTGGTCACAATAGCTGCACTTGTAGTTCCTGTACAGATGGCTTCCGAGAACTGGGACGACCACGACAGGAGCAACCGTTACACTGCAAGGGATATTGCTCATAACTACCTCAACAGTTGTGAAGCCAATGCTATTTTGGTCACACATGGCGACAACGACACTTTCCCTCTCTGGTACTTGCAGGAGGTAGAGGGGGTACGCACCGATGTGCGGATAGTGAACACCTCCCTGCTTGGGACCGACTGGTATATCGACCAAATGCAATACAAGGTTTACGAATCGGAACCGCTGGATTTTTCCATTCCCCGCGAGGAGTATATTTACGGGACCAATGACCTGATAGAGATAACCGAAAGGTTCAACAGGCCAGTGCCCCTCAAAGCTGTGATTGACCTGATTTCGTTGCCAGAGGCAAAGAGGGTACGTTACGGTACCGGCGAAAAGGTGAGTGTAATTACAGCCAGGGAGTTGCTTGTTCCTGTTGACAAGCAAAAAGTACTTGAGTCGGGGATAGTTCCCGCTTCGGACTCATCACTTATACTGGACACTATAAAACTCAGCATTCCTTCAAACAAAAACATACTCACCAAGGCAGAGATGATGATCCTGGACCTTATAGCCAATTACAAATGGGACCGTCCTATCTATTTTGTGGCGATGGGGGGAGACCTTGGAATTGGGATCAGGGATTACCTGGAATTTTGCGGATTTGCTTACAAGTTCGTACCAATCAAGAGCAACACCTCCATAGGTAATCCGGGCAGGGTTAATGGCCAAAAGATGTATGACAAGATTATGAATGTGTACCGCTGGGGCAATATGAATGACCCTTCGGTGAATATAGATTATCAAAATCTGTTGACCTTTAGTGCTGTGATTTCGGTAAGGAATATCCATACCCAGACTGCCAAGGCTCTCGTTTTGGAGGGTGACAGTAAAAAGGCGGTTGAGGTGCTGGACAGGATGCAGGAGGTTATGATTCCTTCACAATTTCCATTGAATGCCTCACTGCTTGCTTCCCTTAACGAGTTTGCAGTGATGGAGAGCATAGAATTGTATTTGCGTGCCGGTGAAAAGGAAAAAGCGCTCGATCTGGGTAATCGTTTTATAGATGAAACGCTTAAATCGATAGATATGTTTGCAATGCCATACCGCGGGATGTATCTTTCCAAAAGCGATATAGAAAGTAACTTGTCATACTTGTTCTATGTTGCAGATATTTACAAGAGCTTAGGATTGAATGAGGAGGGGGATGCACTCGACAAAAAGGTGGAGGAGCTGATCAACTCTCTTTAACCTTCCAGCAAAAGGTTACAGCCTCTTATTTCGGAATTGTTTATGCGGCCGGTAATCCTGAAGGATTCGCCGGCCTCTTTTATTCCCAGGTCTTCGGTTTCGATAAAAGAACATGAATATAGGTTGGCAAGGTCAATGATGTTGACTCCTCCGCTCCTGCCAGGTTTGCGGTACCGGAAAGGATCATTGAGGTCCCTGATCACTACCCTCATCCTGGGAGAGGGATGGAACAGCCCCTCTCCAAAAGACCAAGCCTGGGACATAAGTTCGGCCATGCCGTATTCGGACCCAATACGCCCGACTCCAAATGCCTTTTTTAATATGCTGTGTACCTCACTGCGCGATACCTCTTTTTTGCGACCCTTCATTCCCCCTGTCTCAATCACAGTGAGTCCGGGGTATTCGAGGCTGTGCTTTTCGGCAAAATCGAGCAAGGCAAAAGTTACTCCGAGTAAAATGCACTTTTGGCCGGTATCACGTAATTGCCTTAGTTTGTTGTAAAGATGGTCAAAATTGTAGAGATAAAACCCGGACTCGTTTTTGGATGATTGGTCAATGAGGCTCTCCATCATATAGACAAGGGAGGAGCCCTCCCTTTCCAGATAGGAGGGTAAAAGGGCAAGTATGTTGTAGTTTGACGGTTCTCCAAAAAACAGACGGAAAGTTTCGGTAAAGCTCTTTTTGTAGAGACCCAGACTTTTTACCGGATGGATGGAGGGAGTCATTCCTGTAGTGGCACTGCTCGTGAATATGGCCTCCGGAGAGCCTTCGAAGCATCTTATGTCGTGGCTTTTGAATATGGAGACAGGCAGGAACGGGATTTGACCGGGAGAATTTATTTTGTCAGGGTCAATCTCCAGCAGCTCCAGGTAACGGGAGTAAGGTTTGCAATAAAGGGCCTGGATTTTAAAAATCTCCAATGCAATGTTGTCAAAATCTCCACCGGTCATGGGAGAGAATATTTTACCTTCCAAATCAAGGAGTTTTTCCCGGATTGACTTGGGAATACTATTCATTTTCTTGGTTGTTAATTTCCAGAAGCTCGGTAACATATGTGCGGGTGTTGCTTAATCGTGGGACCTTGTTTTGCCCTCCAAGCTTCCCCCTTGACAGCATCCACTTGTAAAAGACTCCCTTTTTGACCGGAACAATCTGCAGCATCTGCATAGTTGTGTTGTTGTGCCTTTTTGCATCGTAATCGGAATTGGCTTTGCGCAATTCGTTGTCCAGGGTTTCGGTAAATTCAGCGAGGTTGTATGGCTCTGCCGAAAACTCTATGAGCCACTGGTGGTACCCTTTGTTCCCATCGGCCATGAAAACCGGAGCAACGGTATAATTACTTACAGAAGCGTCATGTATTCTGCAGGCCTCGCTGAGGGCCTTTTCGGCATTATGGATCATGAGCTCCTCTCCAAATGCATTTATGTAAAGTTGTGTACGACCTGTAATGATGAACTTATGGGGTTTTAAGGAAGTAAACATTATGCTGTCACCAATGAGGTATCTCCAAAGGCCTCCGTTTGTGGTGATTACAAGAGCGTAGTTGATTCCTGTTCTTATTGTCCCGATGGTTTCAAATGAGGTAAAACTGCCGTTTATGGCTTTTTCCAGCTTATCCAAAGGGATGAATTCATAAAATATTCCATTGTCTGTGAGAAGCAGCATGGAGTTGTCACCGGGTTCGTCCTGGAAAGCAAAATAACCTTCGGAGGCATTGTAGTTTTCCATGTAGTTCATATTGCCACTGATAATGTTCCGGTATTCCCTCCGGTATGGCTCAAAGTTGATTCCCCCGTGCATAAAAAGTTCCAGGTTGGGCCAAACCTCGTGCAGGTCGGTTTTGCCGGTAAATTCCAGTATCCGTTTCATCAAAACCAGGTTCCACGAAGGAACTCCCGAGAAATTTGTAACGTTGTATTTGTGGGCATTCCTGCAAATATGTACCACTTTCTCTTCGAAATCGGCAATCAGGGCTGTTTTTTTGTCGGGGACCCTTCTCAGCTCTACCCAAAAAGGTGAGTTTGAGAGCAATATTGCAGACAGGTCTCCATATTTTGTAGTACCGGAGCCCAGCTCGTCAGGGGTTACACTGCCACCCAAAGTGAGGGCGTCTCCGTCAAATATCCCGGAGGACGGAGTGTTCCTTATGTAGGTTGCCAACATTTTACGCATTCCGGCATAATGACAGGTGTTGAGGGATTCGGAGGTCACCGGAATAAACTTGCTTTTTGCTGAGCTTGTACCTGATGATTTTGCAAACCAGGCAACAGGAGTGTCCCACAGGACATCCTGTTCGCCTCTCCTCACCCGCTCAATGTAGGACTCGAACATATCATAGCTTCGCAGAGGAACCCTGCCGGCGTAACTTTCGTAGCTCATCCCGGCATGTATTCCGTGCTCTTTGCCAAAGGAACTCTTCTCCCCGTGAGAGGTAATGTTCCCGAACCAGTTATTCTGGAACCGTTCCGGATCCTTGCGGTTTTGATCAAGTGTCTCCAGAATGTTAGAAGACAGGAGCCGGAATATTTTTGATGTAACAGACATTTTTCATTTATTTTGAAAATACTTCGTGCAGGACACCTAAAGAGTCAATATGGATGTCGTGCCCTGTGTGGTAACTTAGATAGCGCAAAACCTCTGCAAGGAATTTTGTGCGCTGTTCTCCAGAAATCCTGAGTGAGCCAAGGTTGGCAGGAGGTATGCGGTAAAGAGACCAAAGCAACCGGCTCTCCTCTTTCCCAAAGCGGTTTCCAGTGTTCCCTGCAGTATATCCGGCAGAATTGATATCAAAAAGCATGCCTTTGGTCTCTTCCGGAATCTCGGGGAGATAACCCAGCATTCCAATGTACTTTACCAGGAAAAGCAGGTGGAAGTTGGCAACTCCCTCGGTGCACCCTTCGAGTTCCTGTATGGATTGTTCCACAAAACCGAACATGCCCGGGTTTGGTTCAATTTCCCGTATTGTTTTTGTGATTATTTCGGACAAGAAGAGGGCAATGGCCATTTTTGACACGTTTCCCCTTATGGACGAGAGTTTGAGCAGAGATTCGAACTCCTTGATCCCGACCATTTCTCCAAACCTGTGAGTGGACGGCATAACCTGGATCACAGCCAAGGGGTGCAGGATGGAGAGGTTGTGTTTCCTGGACCCGGCTCCACTTTTGAGGTAAAATGCACCCATGCCCCCGACATCGCTGTACCCTTTGACAATGACTCCGGACTCTTTGTGCCGGAAAGAGTGAAGTACAACCATTTTGAAGTGAGCATCGGCCATTTTACAGTTTGTCTTTTAGGAAGCCGGCAAGTTTTCTCATGGCAAATCCCCGGTGGGAGATTAAATTTTTTTCCCGGGAAGAGAGTTCGGCAAGGGTTTTGGTATAGCCTTGTGGTACGAAGATGGGATCGTAGCCAAATCCGTTGGAACCTTTGGCATTTTGTGTGATTGAGCCATTGAGGACCCCTTCGAAAAAATAGCTCTTGCCATCCAGTACCAAAGCAACAACTGTCCGGAAGCGGGCTTTTTGGTTTGCATGTCCTTTTAGTTCGTTGAGAAGTTTATGCATATTTGCGGCAGCATTGCACTCAGCCCCAGCGTAACGGGCAGAGTATACACCGGGAGCACCACCCAAGGCCTCTGCCTCCAGCCCTGTATCGTCTGCAAAGCAGTTTTTCCCTGTTTTGCCATAGAGGTAGTTGGCTTTGTAAAGGGCATTTTGTTCAAGGGTATCTCCCTCTTCGGGAATCTCTTCGTGGATACCCAGTTGGGCAGGGATGACTAGGGTTATGTGAGGTCCAAGGATGTCACAAGCTTCCTGTAATTTATGTTGGTTTGATGTTGCAAATATAATTTCCATGTGAATCAAAATTGCATCAAAGATACTAAAACTTTATTTTTGTATTTATTAATAAGAACGATATGATATTTAAGAGATTTATTACTGTAGGGGCAACTTTATGCATCTTGTTGGCCTCTGCTTTGGCGGGTGCGCAATCACAAAGCTTCAGGATTGGCAAAAACCTCGAAGTACAGATGAATGTATTAAGGGAAATTGCACTTTTGTATGTTGATTCGGTAGACATTGACAGCCTTATAAAGGAGAGCACCATCTCTTTGCTGGGGTCGCTGGACCCCTATACAGTTCTTATACCCGACGATGACCGTGAGAGCCTGGAGATGCTCACCACCGGCAGTTACGGAGGTATCGGGGCAATTATCCGTAAAAAAGGGAACAATGTACTGATTGCCGAGGTATACGAAAATTCTGCAGCAGCAAAAGCAGGACTGGTGGACGGAGACGAAATCCTCAGGATCAATGGCGATGTTGTAACCACTTTACCTCTGGATGAGTGCAGTGCCAGGATGAGGGGCAATGCCGGTACCGATGTGGTTTTTGAAATCAAGAAACTAAGGAGCGGTGATACACTTGAGATAAAGATTACCAGGGAAAAGATACATATCCCCGATGTTGTTTTCCACGGAATGGTTTCGGACAGTATAGGATACATCAGGATTACCGGCTTTACATTGGGTGGGGCAAAGGATGTTCGCAGAGCACTGCTGGAACTTAAGAAAGATCCTGCTCTCAAAAAGGTTGTGCTGGACCTGAGGGGCAACGGAGGTGGTCTGCTGGACGAGGCGGTAGAGATAGTATCGCTTTTTGTTCCGAAAAACACAATGGTAGTATCATCAAAAGGGAAATTCAAGCAGGCAGACATAGACTATTACACAACCCAGGAACCTGTAGATGCCCGGGTACCACTGGTGGTGATGGTAAACTCTTCCTCGGCCTCATCTTCGGAAATTGTAGCAGGTGCTTTGCAGGACCTGGACAGGGCAACCATTGTGGGAACCCGCACTTTTGGAAAAGGCTTGGTTCAGTCAATTCGTGATGTTGGTTACAATAACCGTATAAAGATAACAACGGCAAAGTATTACATACCTAGTGGCAGGTGTGTGCAGGCTATCGATTATTCACGTCGCAACGAGGATGGTAGTGTAGGCTACATTCCCGACTCCCTGATAACCCCTTACAAGACACTCAACCTGGGAAGGACTGTTTATGATGGTGGGGGGATTGTCCCCGATGTTGTGGTGGCGCCAAAAGAGTACAGCCGTCCGGCCATTGCATTGATTTATGCCGAACTGCTGCATGAATATTCTATAATCTATTCAAAGGATAAGGAAAAAATTGCGTTGCCTTCGGAGTTTTCCCTCTCCATGCAAGAGTACGATGCTTTTGTAGAGTGGGCTTCGGGGAAGGAGTTTGACCATCGTTCTGCTACAAAGGTTGAGTTTGACAAAGTGTTGGCACTAGCAAAAAGAGAGTCGGTATATTCAGGGACAAAAAAGGAGATGGAAGAACTCGGCGCTTTACTGGACAAAAGTAAATCAGAGGTGTTGAATGAAAACAGGGAAGAAATCAAATCCCTTTTAGAAGAGGAAATTATCAACCGTTACTACTATCAAAGGGGAAGGGCCGAGATAATGTTGAGGAACGATATACAATTCGATAAAGCAAAGGAGGCGGCATTGTTAAATTAAAATGGGCATAGGGTTTTTATTATTCCCGGATTTGTGTCCGGTGTGTGAGAGATTGTTGGTGAGGGGTGAGAGGCACATTTGTCTGGGATGTCTTTCGGACCTTCCCTATTCTTATTTTTGGAGCTGGAGGAACAACCCGGCAGAGCAATTGCTGGAAGGGATGATGCCTCTTGATATGGCAGCTTCGTTGCTCTTTTACCGGAGCGAAAGCAAATGGAGAGCCCCGGTGCGAAGGTTCAAGTACGAAGGCGACCGCAGGCTGGGAACATACATGGCAGCCCTCCTTGCATTAAAACTCAAGGAGAGTGGATGGGAAAATAAGATAGACCTGGTGGTCCCGGTCCCCCTCCATTGGTTAAAAGAGTGGCAGAGGGGATTCAACCAGGCTGCAGTTATATCGGCAGAGATAGCCTCTGCAATGGGAGTTGCCCATGAACCATCCGTGATTAAAAGGAAAAAGTACACGTTTACCCAAACGAAAAAAGACAAGGAGCACAGGCGGACTGCCATTGCCGGTGCATTTTCCGTACCGGCCGGAATGTTGTCAAAGGTTGCCGGCAAGAGAATCTTACTTGTAGACGATGTCCTTACCACCGGGGCTACCCTGGAGGCATGTGCAAAGGCTCTTGCTGATGCGGGTTGTTGCAACATATCGGTTGCCACACTCGCATTTGTGGAATAAAAAGATTAAATTTGTTTACACAAAGCTGATATGTTTGATTTTATAAAAATAGAACTAATTGATATCATAGATATTGTCCTGGTAGGTGTTTTGATTTACCAGGCATACAAGCTTATCAGGGGTACTGCTGCCATGAATATCTTTACAGGAATCCTGGTCTTTTATTTTATATGGCTTGTGGTCAAAGCTTTACAAATGGAATTGTTGAGTGCGATCATGGGGCAGGTGATGGGTGTCGGAGTGTTGGCACTTATTATTCTGTTCCAGCAGGAGATCCGCAGGTTCTTCCTGCGGCTGGGCACCAGGTATATGGACTCCAGCAGGTTTTTCAAGTTCCGCTCTTTTTTCATGACCTCCGATGCGGTGATCCTGGACAACGAAGAGCTTAACGAAATTACTCAGGCGTGCCGCAGGATGTCCGAAAACGGGACCGGTGCACTTATTGTCCTGGCAAAGATATCGTCATTGGAGTATATTTCCGAAACCGGAGACAGGTTGGATGCACGGGTCAGCAGGAGGTTGATCGAGAATATATTTTTCAAGAATGCTCCTATGCATGATGGTGCAATGATAATTTCCGCCCACAGGATAGTAGCTGCCAGATGCACCCTTCCGATTTCCGAAAACCCCAATATACCTGCTCATTACGGGATGAGGCACAGGGCCGCAATAGGCCTTACCGAGCAATCCGATGCAGATGTGATTGTGGTTTCGGAAGAGACAGGCAGTATATCCTTTGTTTCCAATGGTCAAATAAAGAAAATGAGCAGTATATCGGAGCTGAGGCTTGCGATTGAAAAATCTAAAGGATCTTCCTCCTGAGTGAGGTGTCTGCCCTCTTTAAGCGGAACTTTTCTTCGGTTCCCGATATTATCCTTTTGATATTGCTCAGATGTGTGAGCCATATGATTACTGCAACTGCTATGCTGAATAACCTGAGGGTGATGGTGACACCCTCCTGCCCAAATTCCCCGAAGATCAGGTTGACAAAGAAGGGGAAAAGGGTGATTCCTATTATTGCACTAAATGATACGTAGCGGGTTATTGCAAAGGCTACCAGGAATACAGAAAAGCAAATGAGCACAGCCGGCGGGTGTATAGCCCATAACACTCCTGTCAGGGTTGCAACACCTTTACCGCCTTTGAACCCGAAAAAGAGGGGAAAGATATGACCCGCAACCGAAGCTGTTCCCAATACTATTTGGGCTATCACATACAGGTTTGTACCTTGTTCCAGGCTTGTGAGCCTTACCAACGATACAGCGGCAACCCCTTTGAGGATATCGAACACAAATACAAAAAGTGCCGGCTGCCATCCAAGCACCCTTTGAACGTTGTTTGCACCGGGGTTTTTGCTTCCGTAATCCCGGACGTCAACTCCATAAAAGAGCTTGCCAAGTGATATTGCACCCGAAAAAGAGCCGATTATGTAGGCAAGGGGAATCAGTAGCAGGTACTGTGGATTCATTAATATGGATTAAATTTCATGCTAAGGTATAAACTTTTATCTTTGCGAACTAGAAAAAAGCATATGACAGATAACGAAAGACTGGAACAAAAGCTTGGATTTGACAAGATCAGGACAATGGTGCAGACCCTCTGCTCTACCGAGGCGGCCAGGAACATGGTTGCCGATGCCCGCTTTTGCACCAATGTCCGGGAGGTAGAAAAAATGCTTTCGCTCACCGATGAGATGAGGATTATCTCCATGCTTGAGAACAGCTTTCCCGATTCGGGCTATGTCGACACTTCCCCTTTTCTCATACATTTGGAACACAGCTCCTATTACTTGGACATCCAATCCATCCAAAAGTTAAGGGTTTCACTCGAGACCCTCAGGCAGATAGTAGCTTTTTTCAAGAATACCAAAGAGGGGCTTTACCCTAATATGAAGGAGCTGATTGCACCTATAGTGCTTTTTCCCGAAGTGACCCGCCGGATTGATATGATCCTGGACCGTTTTGGTGAAATCAAGGACAACGCCAGCGAAGAACTCTTCACTATCCGGAGGGCAATCCGGGAAAAGGAGGGTACAATATCAAAGAGAATCAACTCGCTCTTTCGCAAAGGGCAACAAGAGGGGATAATTGACCAGGATGCAACCATCTCTGTGAGGGATGGCAAGATGCTGTTGCCGGTGATAGCTTCCAACAAGAAGAAGATTCCGGGTTTTGTGGTGGATGAGTCGGGTACCGGGAAGACCCTCTATATAGAGCCGATGGAGATTGTTGAGCTCAACAACCTGGTCAAGGAGCTGCAGTTTGCCGAGCAAAGGGAGATCCTGCGTATCCTTGCAGAGTTTTCGGACTTCCTGCGGCCTTACAGGGAGGATCTGCTTTTATCGGCAAGGTTATTGTCTTTGATTGATTTTATTTGGGCAAAGGCAAGGTTTGCGCTCTCACTTAGTGCCGGTAAGCCGGTGATCAGCAGGGATAGGGAGCTGAACCTGCGAAATGCCCGCCACCCACTGTTGGAGAGGGCTCTGGCCAAAGAGGGCAAGAAAATAGTACCGTTAAGTCTCTCCCTCAACCAAGACAAACATATCTTATTGATTTCGGGGCCAAATGCAGGGGGCAAGTCGGTTTGCCTAAAGACTGTCGGTTTGCTGCAATATATGTTGCAATGCGGCTTCCTGGTTCCAGCCTCGGAAAGTTCGGAATTCACCCTTTTCGACAATATCTTTATAGACATTGGTGATGAGCAATCCCTCGAGAATGACCTCAGCACCTATAGCTCCCACTTGAAAAACATGAGGGAGATAGTTGTGAATGCAGGTGCTGGCAGTCTGGTGCTGATAGATGAGTTCGGAGCCGGTACAGAGCCTACTGCCGGCGGGGCGATTGCCGAGGCCCTGCTGGAAGAGATCGAAAAAAAGGGGTGCTTTGGGATCATCACTACCCATTATGGTAATCTTAAATTCTATGCCAGTGGCAGCAAGGGGGTTATCAACGGAGGTATGCAGTTTGACGTGCAAAACATAATGCCTTTGTTCAAACTTGAGACAGGCACTCCGGGCAGCTCGTTTGCCTTTGAACTGGCAAAGAAGATGGGACTCCCCGAATACATTGTAAAGAGTGCCGAGGCCAAGGCAGGCAGCGATTTCGTGGACATGGAGAGGCATCTTCGCAAGATTGCAAGGAACCGCAAGGCGTTGGAAGAGCGGCTGGCAAAGATAAAGAGCACCGACCGTACCCTGGAGAGCATTACTGATAAGTATCAGAAGGAGCTTTCGGAGATCCAGCAGATGAAAAAGCGGATCATAGAGCAGGCTAAGGAGGAGGCTGCTTCCATGTTGGCAGATGCAAACAAGAAGATCGAAGCTGCTATCAAGGAAATCCGTGAGGCTCAGGCCGACAAAGAACGTACAAAAATCATAAGGAAGGAGCTCTCTGCCTTCGAAGGGGAGATTGCTGCAAAGGGTGACGGGGAAGCTGATGACAGGGTTGCCCGTAAGATGGAACAGTTGGTTAGGAGAAAGGAGAAGAGGGAGCAAAGGAAGGCTCAGAGGGAAAAAGAGCCGCAGGCAGTGCAGGCTCCGGTTAAAAAAACCGATCTGTCTAAGGATTTACTTGTGAAGGGCGATAAGGTCAGGATCAAGGGAGGAGACCTGATAGGTGAGGTGATTCAGGCAGACCAAAAACAGGTTAGCGTGGCTGTGGGTTCGGTGATTACAAGGATGACCCCCTCCAAGCTGGAGAAGATTTCGGGGAACGAGTATAGTTCATTGGTTTCGGGCAGTGGACGGAAGCATTTTTCGGTGAGGGAGAGCGAAGATATTTCCAAACGCAGGCTCGATTTCAAACCCTCGATAGATATCCGTGGAGAGAGATTGGAGCAGGCTTTGGAGCAGGTTACCCGTTTTGTGGATGATGCGATTATGGTGGGTGTCTCCGAAATCAAGATTTTGCATGGCAAGGGAAATGGTATTTTAAGGGAGGAAATACGTAAATATTTGAAAACCATGTGGGGCGTGACCAACTTCCGGGATGAGGTTCTGGAGATGGGCGGCTCGGGCATCACAGTGGTTAAATTGGATAACTAAATAGATTTGTACTTATGAAATACAAGGCATTTTTTTTAGCTGCATCGGTGTTGTTGCTGATATCCTGCAACTCTGCAGATAAACAGCAAAGGGCTGTGGCCGAGAGTTTTTTGGGCTTCTATTTTGCAACCGAATATGATAGTGCGGCAACACTCTGCACTCCCGAACTGGGAGAGGAACTTTTGAATTCCCTCAAGAGTATCAATTCGCTGGAGGATGGTGTAAAAGAGATGATAGCAAAACAAACTTCAGGGATAAAAACTCAGATTGTCTCGTTGGAAAAATCGTCATCGAAGGATTCGGTTCTTTTAAAGTACAAGGTAATTCTGCCCAATTTTCCCAATGGGATAGATAACAGGATGGTGCTGGTCAAAGAGGGCAAATCCTGGCTGGTAGCCGGTTTTGGCCAATAGTAACGGGTTAGGTCATTTTTGATTTGGGATAATGTTTGAGAAGTTTGTACTGTTTGGTATTGTGGGATTCTCAGGTCTGCTTGTGGATTTCGGTGTCACCTGGTTGTTGAAGGAGCAGTTGAGGATAAACCGTTTCGTTGCCAACGGAACGGGTTTTATGGTGGCTGCAACAACCAATTACTTCCTTAACAGGGTATGGACATTCGAAAGCACCAATCCCCAGATAGCTGTGGAATACCTCTCCTTCTTGTTGATCTCTGTTGCCGGATTGATTTTGAATACTCTCATACTCTACCTTTTGACCGAAAAAACAGGATTCGCTCCTTTACGTTTAGGGGAAAAGGCGAGGTTTTATCTTTCTAAACTAATTGCGATCGGGGTTGTTACAATATGGAACTTTCTAATGAACTTTTTTATTACTTTTTCTTAGATGAACAGCAAAAAGAGCTCCAAGCCAATAGATACCCACTCTCACAGCGATTTTTCCCCCGACAGCCAAATGTCGGTAAAACAGGCAGCCCAAGCGGCATTTGAAGCCGGCCTTGGCGGATTTGCAATTACCGATCACCTGGACCTTAAGGCTCCCGGCGGGGACACCCGTTTTGCCTTTGACCCTGCCGAACAGCAGATGATGATTGAGTCTGTGTCAAAGGATTTTCCGATTAAAATTTTGAAAGGAGTAGAGATAGGACTCCAACCCGAAAACATTGACGACATCAGGATATTTCTTAAGGATTTTGAATTTGACACGGTGATTGCTTCAATCCATTTTGTGGATGGAGTTGACCCTTATACAGGAGGTTATTATGAGGGTAAGGAAGAAAAACAAGCATATGGCAGGTACCTCCGACTCACATACGAAATGATACGTACATACGACGATTTTGATATCCTCGGCCATTTTGACTACATTGCAAGATATGCTCCATATTCAAAAAGGAGTATCCGGTACAAGGAGTACGCCGATGAACTGGATTCAATTTTCCGGTTTATGATTTATAATGGCAAAGCATTGGAAATAAACACCAATACATATCGTGTCAGGAACGGACAGAGCCCGGTGCTGGACCCGGATATCCTAAAAAGATATTCTCAGCTTGGAGGGGAGTTGTTGACCGTTGGATCCGATGCACACTCTCCGGAAAGGTTTGGAGAGCAGTTTGAACATTACATGGCTTTTGCCCGACAGTGCGGACTCAGGTATGTCTCTTATTTCGAAAAGAGAAAACCATTTCCGCTTAAGATAGAGGAGTTTATTTAGACTCCTTTCTTTTTTTGACCTCTTCGAGTTTCTTTTTTCTCTCTTTGTTGGACATCCCGGATATTCTCAAGTATCTGTCAAATTGTTCCAGGGTCATGATTCTTTCGAAGGTATCGTCGGTCTTCTTTTGCCATAATTTTTGAACCTCGCGGTAGCTTTCGGGATTTTGCATACCCCCTTTTTTCATCTGCTCGAATTCATTCATCACGCCTGCAAGGTTTGTTTGCAATGTGGAGTCAACCACAAAGACCTGGTAGTTGTCCAGCTTGAGGTCCCTTTGCAACCTGTCTGCCTGCTCTGCAGCAATTTCGACCGGTGTTTTTTGGGGTTGTTGCTGTTGTTGGGCAATAGTTCCTGTCCAAACAGAAAGGGCAAAAAATGTTAAAATTCCTTTGATTGCTGATTTGTGGTTTTGCATCACTTCTTTCATTTTACTCTTTTGGTCAACAAAATTAATATTATATTTGTGAAAAGGGCACGTATTTATTAATAAATTAAATATTTAAACAATTAAAACACTACGGATGAACAAAAAGATTATGACGGCAATTTTGCTTGCCATTTTCACGCTTACGCTTCATAAAGAGGCCAATTCCTGTACCAATATACTGGTTACCAAGGGAGCCTCCAAGGATGGGTCGGTAATGGTTACCTATGCAGCAGACTCACATCAGCTATACGGAGAACTTTACTTTACAAAGGGAGGTACCCACGCTCCGGGAACCATGATGGACATATACGAATGGGATACCGGGAAGTTCCTGGGAAAAATTGCCCAGGTACCAAAAACCTACACTACAGTAGGCAATATGAATGAGCACCAACTGATCATAACCGAAACCACCTACGGTGGCCTTGAGGAGTTGGTAGACACCACAGGTATAATGGATTATGGTTCTTTAATCTATATTACCCTCCAAAGGGCAAAAACTGCACGCGAGGCAATCAAGGTAATGACAGGGTTGGTTGCAGAGTATGGTTACTACTCTTCGGGAGAGTCTTTTTCCATAGCAGATAAAAATGAAGTCTGGGTTCTTGAGATGATTGGAAAAGGGACAAAAATGGTAAATGGCAAGAATGCCAACAAAGGGGCTGTCTGGGTTGCTGTGAGAATACCGGACGGTTACATAACTGCTCATGCCAACCAGGCACGAATCACAACCTTCCCATTAAACGATCCCGAAAACTGCATCTATTCTCCCGATGTGATCTCTTTTGCAAAGGATATGGGTTACTACAAAGGAGCCGACAAAGATTTTAGCTTTTCCGACACATATGCTCCGCTGGATTTTGGCGGGATGAGAGGTTGCGAAGCAAGGGTATGGTCGGCTTTCAATATCCTCGGCAAAGGCATGATCGGAGATAAGCCTTACACTCATTACCAGGACTACGCCATGGGTCACAATCCCAAGAACCGTATGCCGCTCTACATTAAACCTGCAGAGAAGGTTACAGTAAAGATGGTTGCCGATGCCATGCGTGACCATTATGAAGGGACAATCCTGGATATGACACAAGACATAGGAGCTGGCGGAAACGAACTTCCTTACCGTTGGAGGCCAATGACTTTTGAAGTTGACGGACAAAAATATTACAACGAAAGGGCTATCGCTACCCAACAGACCGGATTCTGGCTTTTGGGCCAGGCACGTAATTGGCTGCCTGACGCAATTGGAGGTATACTTTGGTTTGGAGTGGACGATGCAGCAACCTCTGCATTGACACCAATCTACTCATCTTCAGTGGATGTTCCCGAGTGTTTCCGTGTTGGAAACGGTAATATGACCACATATTCCGAAACCTCTGCATTCTGGATTTTCAACAGGGTTTCCAACTATGCCTATTCTCGTTACAATAAAATTGCCCCCGATGTCAAACATGAGATTGACAAGCATGAGCTTACTGCAATGGAGAGGATACCGGCTATCGATGCTGCTGCATTGGAGATACATAAAAGTTCTCCGGAAAAGGCTCGCGAATTCCTGACGGATTACTCTGTAAACACAGCCCAACAACTGTTTGCCACCTGGGTGGAGTTGGACAAATATCTACTCATCAAACATTTGGACGGTAATATCAAACGTGAACACAGCAGAGGGGTATTCATGGATAACGGAAGCGGCAAAAACATTCCCGCATCACCCATCTTCCCAGGCTACACCGAAAAATGGAAACGCGCAGTCAAAGAAGA
>WARP01000302.1_pt1 | contig 18359 bp, 17 predicted proteins | sample 4769151 | NCBI WGS metagenome assembly WARP01 (sample SAMN08893023, study PRJNA449175) | gut metagenome | isolation source: rumen sample fed with dry roughage | host: cow | place: India: Nagpur | collected 2016 | reverse complement strand
ATAAAGACTGCAATAAATACTAGGAGTTTCAGGATTTTTATTATTTTTGCAGTCCTTTTGGGGCCCATAGCTCAGTTGGTTAGTAGCACCTGACTCATAATCAGGGGGTCGCTGGTTCAAGCCCAGCTGGGCCCACACGGGAGTGAACATGTTCACTCCCTTTTTTTATGGGCTATGGTCAAGCCCTGACGGGATCAGGGATAAGCAATCAATAATTTTTCAACAATCCTCTACAAGTTATTAGTTATAAGAGTTTCTCCGTTTAATATTTACCTACATTTATGCACATTTAATTATTTGACATAAATGAACAAAACACTTTTTGCGTGTATAATCGCCATAGCATCAATCTTCTTTACTTGCAGCATTAATACTCTTTTTGCTCAGGAGATTGTCACTAAAATTTCTAATGGAGAGATTGAGGAGGTAAAAGCTCTACTTGCAAAAGGTGTCAACCCAAATACAAAAATTCATAATGAGACAATTCTGGCCATCTCTATTGACGGCAAGTTTCCGGAGATAACAACTCTACTGATTAACGCAAAGGGAATTAAGCTTAATGAATGGAATATCTTAACTCAGCCTGAGCGCTCCTGGAAATATACAGCACTTATGAAGGCTGTCAAGTTTCCTGATGTGGTTAAGCAGTTGTTAGATAAAAATGTATTAATCGATTTTCAGGATGACTGGATTCTGTGGGACGGCAAGCTTCACGAAAGCGGTGGTAATACAGCATTGATGCTTGCTGTAGGTGTTCCAAATTTTACATATACAGAGAGCGCAAAGCTTTTGATTGACAAGGGGGCTAAAATAAACATTCAGAACAAGCTGGGATATACAGCACTTATGCTCGGTGTACACAATACCGAGGTTTCAAAAATCCTGATTGATAAAGGGGCAACCCTGGACACACGAACAAAGCATGGCGAGACAGCCCTAATGCTTGCTGCCGGCAAGTACGCTGAGGTAGTAAAAATGCTAATAGATAAGGGGGCCAACATTCAGCTGAGACAATCGACTTTCTCCTCCTCGCCTAATGCACTTGATTATGCAGCTAAAGAGGGTAATATTGAAGCTGCAAAGTTAATCCTGAAAAGGGCAGAGGAGCTTGGAATTAAGAAAGAGATTATAAGTGCAGGATTACACTGGGCCGTCATAGCCAACCAGCTGGAAATGGCAAAATACCTGCTGGATGAGGGGGCATTAGTTGACGGGACCGATGAGTACGGCAAATACACGCCTCTTATGGAGACCTCTATGCCTGAAATGGTTCAGTTACTTATCTCAAGAGGAGCAGATGTTAATGCACGGAACAACTTTAACTACACAGCTCTGCATAAAGCTGTAAGCAACTACATGAAACCCGATAACAAAGAGAAAGAGTGCGACAAGATATTAAAGATGCTGTTTGAAAAAGGTGCAGATATTAACGCTCAAGATGGAAATGGTACAACTCCGCTTATGTATGCCGTTCAAAAAATGACACCTTTAAAAGCTCTTATAGCAAAAGGAGCGGATTTAAACATACAGAACAAAAACGGCGAAACAGCACTTATGCATGCAGTCAAGGGAGGCTTGCTGAAAGTGATTTTGGGAGGCATACCGGTTGTCGGCGGGCATATGGATGCAGTTAAGTTACTAATCAGCAAAGGAGCCGATGTCAATTTGCAAGACACCTGGGGTAAAACAGCACTGATGCATGCGGCAGGAGGGGTAAATGCACTCGGCAATAAATACGGTACTTATACAGAAATTCTTGGTTATCTTCTTGAAAAGGGAGCTAACATTGACACTGAGGACAAAGAGGGATTCACAGCGCTTTATTGGGCACAAAGATACAACCGCACAAAATCGGCAGAGCTTCTTCTGGCCAAAGGGGCAAATCCGGCTAAGAAATATGACAAAGCTGCAGACAAGTCAAATATAACATCAGGCATTGTAGGTATCTGGGAAGCATCTATAAAAATGGAGGGTAAGATTTATAAAACCCGGATAGTTTTCAACAAAGACTGGAGTTACAGCAAGGGGATAATGGCCCCAGGTAATCAATGGATTCCTGACGGTGCTGGATACAACCGTTACGAGTTGAGGGACGGAAGAATCTGGTTATTTAACAGCCTCTCAATGGGAGCAGTCATTGAGTGGCGCTTTGAAGGGAAAGATCTTGTCCTTAATGGTGAGAAATATATAAAAGCTGCTAAGTAATCCTCAGAAAATTAACGGAAAAATAAAGGTCACTATAGCTGTCCAGATTACATAAACAGGAAGATACTTTGCAATTGCAGCACCCACCTCTGATGGCTGAGCCCTTTCACGAATAACCTTGTATAGTTGTGCTGTAACCATTATAAGATTAATAAGAATCAGCACATTTGCACCCAGAACTGCTGCTCTGTTAGGTGAGAGACCCCATTCGGAGATTCTGAAAAGTATAGCAGAGAGCGCAATGCTGTTTACAACAATTGTAACTATTGAAAGAAGCAAAAGTATCCATCTCTCTGCACGACCCTTTCCCCCGGAAGATGATTCGGCAACTGAAAAGAATATTATTGCCATAACACCTACCAGAAGTGCATTGAAAATAATCAGAAATTCTCTGTCGTTATATGGATCTTTGCCGGAAAATGCCATTGCGCTAAGGAACACCAGGAGCATAATCAGGACAAGCGGGCTGAATATTTTTGCAATTACGGGCGACACCTTTCCAACAAGCTGAGGATTGGTTCTGATCAGATAAGTCGCAACTACAGGTGAAGCCGCCAGGCCCATAATACCAACATATTGAAAGTAAACCTCCTCAATTTTGAAACCTATAAGTTCAAAGAGGCCAATTGTTATACCGCTCATTATCCCACCGGCAATAACAATAAGGGTTGTCATCACAACAAGATCTCCGTTGAATTTCAGATAGCCGAGCCTTTTTTCACCCTCTCTTTTAATGGTGCCTGCAAATGAGAAGCCTGTAACTGCCCAAAGCAAAAGTATTAAATGAATACAGGAAAGAATGAGAACATCCGTTTCCGGCTTTGGAAGTGAATTTATAAAGATGAGGCCTGTTAGCATTACACCAGCGATTACCCCTATTTTTCCCTTTGACAGGTTGTTCTTCCAGGCAAAATATCCTGCGAGAATAGGAAAGATTACAAATCCTATATTTCTTGGGTAGAAAACCTCCTCGTCTAACGAAAAGATGGATGGTATCTTGGCTATAAAACCAGCCAGCAGAGCGAGACCGATTATTACAGCCACCTCTTTGAAATTTCCGAAGTTCAGAGAATCTGATTCAAAATTTAGCCTCTCATTCCAGGTATCTGCGACAGGATTACCGGCTACCCGGGGATAAATAATTTCAAACTCTTTTTTAAATTGAATTTTGTTTGACCGGTACATCTTTTCAAGCTGACCGGGATCGTTGATGAATGCTAAGATCTCTTCTTTCATGGATTTATTGTTTTAATAGTACTTTGTATTTCAAAGTATGATGATAAAAAATTTTTTACTTTGATTTATTTGATTTTAGAAATTTTTCCAGGGATAGCAGGTGAAGATTAAAGGCTTCCCTGCCCTCTGTAGTAATGAAGTATCTGGTGTTTGGTTTTTTGCCAACAAAGCTCTTTTCAATGCCTATGAAATCCTCTTTCTCAAGAGCTTTGATGTGGCTGGCGAGATTGCCGTCTGTAATGTCAAGATACTCCTTAAGTGAATTGAAATCAAGTGTTTCATTCACAGCAAGAGCAGACATTATACCCAGACGAATCCTGCTTTCAAAAGCCTTATGTAAACCATCAATGGAAATTTTCACCGCTCGTATTTATAATGCATATAAATGCCGTAAACTATATTAACTAACCCAAAGCCCAACGCCCATATAATAAGGCTATACTGAATCACAAGGATAGCAGTAAGACCAAGCGAAATTTGTATAATGCCCATCAGTTTAACCTCCTCTAGTGTCATCTTGCTCGCTGTGAAGAGTGCCAATCCGTAGAAAATCATTGATATGGGAGCAGCCAATCCGGCCAGGCCATTTAAGATCAGGATTACAATCAGTATACCTCCGGTTGAGAGAGGAACCATCATATTTGCAAGAAGGCGGCGAGTTGTCGCGCTCCACATCTTCTCTCCCCTCTTCCCGGCATTTCTTCTTGAAAGATATACAACTGTACCTAATGCTAAAGCTAAAATTATCAATGCGACAATAATAACACTTGAGAGATTTGCAGGAGTTCCTGTGGTGCCGGACATACTGTATGAGGCAGAATCGGGATTAAACCCAAAAACCAGGTATGCAACCAGAGCACCTGCCAGCGCATATATTCCGGCCATCACCCCCGACAGGCCCGAGAGAGACAGAAATCTAGAAGAGCGCTCCATCATTGAACGAATCTCTGAAATGTCCCTTATATAGTCCTTTTCATTTTTCATTTAAAAGTACTTTTATTTGCAAAGTAAAGCTAAAAATTTCTATTGTGCAATACTTGTGCATAAAAATTCAGAGATTTCTTATTTTTGTGCCCATGTTATTCAACTCGGTTGCTTTTGCAATTTTTCTTCCAATAATTTTTATTTTATACTGGGTTCTTGCTAAAAGGGGGCATAAGATTCAGAATCTTCTTCTGCTTGCTGCAAGTCTCTATTTTTATGCAAGCTGGGACTGGCGGTTCCTGCTGCTTTTAATCACATCAATTATTTTAGGATTTTTTTCAGGTGCACTAATCAATAATTCTGTAAATGAGAGGCAGCGAAAATTCTGGTTGTGGACAAGCATATTATTAAATCTTGGTTTTCTTGGATTCTTCAAATATTTCAACTTTTTTGCCGAATCCTTCTCTGAGGCTATGGGTTTGCTGGGCATAAACGCAGGATTGTCTACACTTAGTATCATACTCCCTGTAGGCATTTCATTCTATACTTTCCACGGACTATCCTACATTATTGACATCTATAACAGAAAAATTCAACCTGAGGGAAATTTTGTCAATTACTCACTGTTTGTCAGCTATTTTCCACTGCTGGTTGCCGGTCCCATAGAGCGTGCAACTCACCTTCTGCCACAGATTGATAAGGCCAGAAAATTCGATTATTCTAATGCCGTAAATGGTCTGAGGCAAATCCTCTGGGGCCTTTTCAAAAAAATAGTCATTGCAGATAACTGTGCTCAGTATGCCAATATAATTTTCAACAACCATCAGGACCATTCAGGGAGTACTCTTCTTATTGGGGCCCTTCTTTTCACATTCCAGATTTATGGTGATTTTTCCGGATATTCCGATATTGCTCTTGGAGTATCCAGACTATTCGGCATAGAACTTCTCAGGAACTTTGCATATCCATACTTCTCCCGGGACATTGCTGAATTCTGGAGAAGGTGGCATATATCACTATCCTCCTGGTTCAGGGACTATGTCTATATACCACTTGGCGGAAGCCGGGGTGGAATTTGGATGAAGATTCGGAATACTTTTGCAATTTTCCTTTTGAGCGGATTCTGGCATGGTGCAAACTGGACATATGTTGCCTGGGGAGCACTGAATGCGATTTACTTTCTTCCACTTATGATTTCAGGAAAAAACAGAATCAATCTGGAAATAGTGGCAAAAGGGAATACTCTCCCCACTTTTAAGGAGCTGATAATGATATTATCTACTTTTTCCCTAACCGTTTTTGCATGGATCTTCTTTCGTGCAGAGAGTATTGGTGATGCAATTTCAATAGTTGGGAGAATCTTCTCACAATCTCTCTTTTCTGCTCCTGCATTTCAGGGAGCAGAGAGGACTCTTCCTCTTATTCTTTTGCTAATCATATTTATTGTTGTTGAATGGAGAGGAAGAGAGAGAGATTTTGCATTAAGAGACATGGGTATTGAGAAAAGCCGAAAATACAGATGGTCATGGTATATGGTAATTATGCTTGCAATATACCTCTTTGGTAACTTTGCAAGCAATATTGAATTTATATATTTCCAATTTTAGCTATGGAGAAATTCAAGAGATCTATATTGAAATTTGCAATCTTAATGCTAGTTGTGAACGGAGTAATATTCCTTGTTAAGTATCTGCTCTTCATGGACTACTACAAACATTCTGAAGAGTACAACTCCTATCTTCTTGCAGACTCACACGGCTGGTATCTTGGAGAAGAAACAGAGACTATTGGTATAGCCAATTTTTCATATTACAGCGATTCATACATTGATACCGAAAGGAAGCTTGAGTACCTCATTGGAAATGTAGATGTTGATACAATCTACATATCAGCAGATGATCACACACTAAGTCCTTACAGAGAGTTCTCAAACAATGGTTATAAGTCTGTCAGATATGAATTCACTCAAGGGGGCTACAAATTCTCTGACTATGCAAAATACAACCTTCAGTATTATATCGTTCTCTTTGATCCTAACATAAGAGCTATAGTATCTCACTTTTTCAATGAACAATCAAAGAAATTACTCGGGTATGGAAAAGCGAAGGCGCAAGTAGTGGATTTGCCATGGGACAAACTGAGCGAAGTGGAGAGGGTCTCCCTTTCTAAAGAGCGCCTTTCAGAGCAGTTCCCGGAAAATAGCGGGAGTTCAGATAAACTTGAAGAGTCTCTTCTTAATATTATTGAACTTTGCGAAGAGAATGATATCACACTTATAGGAATCAAATTCCCTTTAGCTAGTGAGTACAGCGATCTCATAGGGGGAAAATCTTATGGTGCAGATAGTATTCTTGCGGTAAACAAAATAATAGTATATGATTTCAGAGACATATTCCACAATAATGATAATTTCTTTGAGGATTCTGATCATATAAATAGCGTAGGAGCACAAAAACTCATTGATTCTATAAAAATTCTTAACTTTGGGAAAACCCTTTCTACCTATGAAAAATCATCTTCTTTTGTCACTAATGCTCATCTGTACATGGAGCGCATTTGCACAAACACAAGTCTATAAAACAGGAGGGTATGAATTCAAGGAGAGCATTCTTCTTCCTGCCACACCGGTTAAGAACCAGGCCGTAACAGGCACATGCTGGTCATATACCACCACATCTTTTTTTGAGTCCGAGCTTTTGCGGATAGGAAAGGGAGAGTATGACCTTTCTGAAATGCACACGGTAAGATTCAACTACATTAACAGACTTCAGGACAACTACCTGAGAGAAGGCAAAGGGAATCTGGGAGAGGGAAGCCTTGCGCATATGATGTTTAACATTGTTAAAAAACATGGGATGGTACCTGAGAGTGTCTATAACGGCATTAACTATAACTCTCTGACTCATAATCACATAGAGCTTAATATGTTTGTAAACTCTATAGCATCTGTTCCTGTTAAACTTAAAAACAGAAGTCCTGAGTACTACAATCTCGTTAATAGTCTGCTTGACATTTATCTGGGTCCTGTTCCGGAAAAGTTTAAATACAAAGGGGTAGATTATACACCGATTAGCTTTTTCAAAACATTCAATTTGATTCCGGATGACTATGTAGAAATTACCAGTTTCTCCCACCACCCATGGTACTCTAATTTTGTGCTGGAAATTCCTGATAACTGGGATGGCGGCAGATTCTACAACCTCCCCCTGGATGAGTTTATTCAGGTTATAGATAATTCTTTGGAGAGGGGATACACTGTTTGTTGGGATGGAGATATGAGTGAAAAGAGTTATTCTGACAGAATGGGTGTTGCTGTAAATCCAACCGGTGAAGAGCTTAATAGCGAACTTGGTAAAGAACTATCTTTTAAAAAAATATATAAAGAGGAAGATGTAACTCAGGAGTCCCGTCAGGATGGTTTTGAACGATTTGTAACCACAGATGTGCACCTAATGCACCTTATAGGAAAAGCTACTGACCAAAACGGGACCGTATACTACAAGGTTAAAAATTCATGGAAGCCTGAAATTAACATCTTTGGAGGATATAATTTTCTTTCAAAAAGATTTGTGGAGGCTAAGACTATTTCAATAGTAGTCCATAAAGATGCAATTCCTGAACCCATCAGAAAAAAACTAGGAATTTAGAATGAGACATTTTTTTCTTGGGATACTATCTCTCGTCATTTTCAATATAGTATCCGCTCAAACCGTAAAAACAGATACATTGTTTTCATCAATTCTGGGAAGGGGTGTACCTGTTTCAATAATAGAACCAAGAGATTTCAATCCTGATAAACCTCATGTAGTATTTTATATGCTACATTACTGGGATGGTGATAACACTGCATATATTGATATAAGCCTGCTATCCTCAATTGACGACAAACCTGTTATTGTTATAGCTCCCTCTCTTGGGAATAACTGGTATATAAATAGTGCTTTAAAGGGAGGAGAGAGGCAAAGAGACTTCATTGAGCAAGAGCTATTCAGCTATGTTGACATGAAATACAATACAATAAAGGGTAAACAGGCAATTGGTGGGTCTTCCATGGGTGGATATGGAGCAATGCTGATAGGCCTTAGAAATCCTGAGCGCTTTGGTTTTATTGCGGACTTAAGCGGGGCGGTAAATGCACCCTTCAGGAGTGTTGCTTCAGACAAGTATCTGGAACCTGTGATGGCTTCTGTGAATGCTGTTTTCGGAGATGATCCGGATAATGATGTAATGAAGCTTATATCAGAGTCCTGTACTGACAAAATGCCCTATATCTTTATGGCCATCGGCACCCATGATGAGTTTGTATCATTCAGAGAGGCTCATAAAGAGCTTGTAAAAACACTATCAGATAAAAAGGCCAGGTTTGAATTTCACGAAATTTACGGCGGACATTTCACCGGAGAGGTTAGATGGGCTGTAATGCCATATATTATGAACTATTTACGAGACTTAATTTTGCAACCTAAATGAAAAAAACATTCAAACTGGCTCTGCCCTGGCAAATTCTAATTGGAATAACGCTGGGAGCAATTTTTGGAATCTTTGCCCATGAATATGTTGAATATGTAAAATGGCTAGGAGATCTTTTTCTGAGAGGCCTTAAAATGGTCGTTATACCTCTTGTATTCAGCGCTTTAATAATGGGCGTTTCTAGCATTGGTGAGAGCAAAGACCTGGGGAGAATTGCTGGAAAAACTTTTCTTTATTATATCGTAACAACTGCAATTGCATCAACACTTGGACTATTTCTGGTCAATATATTCAAACCTGGTTACGGAGTTGATCTAAAACTGTCTGAGACAGTAACTCAGGTAGCAGGGACAAATATCTCTTTTGCCGATCAGTTACTGGGCATTGTACCTGAGAATATTATCCGGGCTATGGCTGATGGGAATATGCTGCCGGTAATATTCTTTGCAATTATGTTTGGTTATTTTATAACTGTTGCACAAGATAAAACAAGAGTCCAGCTTACAGACCTCTTTAACGGAATATATGAGGTTATGATAAAACTTACCTTTCTTGTAATAAGATTTGCTCCGTTTGGACTCTTTGGTGTAGTGGCAGGTGTAGTAGGTGCACAAGCCGGGGATTCAGAGGCTCTCGCAACTCTTTTTGGTAGTCTGGGAATCTATGCTGCTATTATTGGTGGCGGATGTATAATTCATGGCATAGGTCTTCTGCCTGCACTTTTTGCTTTACTTACAAGAAAGAACCCATATAAATTTATGCAGCAGGTGAGCCCTGGCCTCTTAACTTCATTTGCAACAGCTTCATCTGCAGCATCTCTTCCAATAAATCTTGAAGATATCCATACCAAGACAGGTGTATCAAGAAAAATTGCGAATTTCTGCCTTCCGCTCGGAAATACAGTAAATATGAACGGGACTGCACTTTTTGAAAGTGTTACTGCAATATTTATTGCACAGGCATACGGAATTGAGATGACAATTGCCCAGCAGATAATTATTGTTCTTACCAGCCTCCTTGCTGCTATAGGTACAGCAGGTATTCCTCTTGCCGGTCTGGTTATGCTTGCTGTAGTTCTAAATGCTGTAGGATTACCTCTTGAGGGAATTGGACTGGTATTGGTTGTGCAACAACCGCTTGATATGATACGCTCTGCTGTTAATGTTTGGGGAGATTGTACAGGAGCTGCGGTTGTGGCTATCAGCGAAGGAGAAAAACTGAATCTTTAACTATAAATATATTAATAATGGATTGTTCTTTTATTTGCCCCTCATGCGGGGCAAAGTATTCCGTTACCAGAGAAATTTGGCGCTGTAAATGTGGAAACTATCTGGATCTTGATTACCATCCTGTTCTGATCAGAGAAAATCTTAACATGGCAGACAGGAGTTTCTGGCGTTATAAAGATGTACTTCCTCTGAATGACTATAATAATGCTATTTCGTTTGGAGAGGGAACTACTCCTTTGGTTGATATGGTATTCAATGATGTGAAGTTTCTTGGCAAAATGGATTTTATGCTGCCCTCCGGTTCATTCAAAGACAGAGGAGCATCACTTATGATCAGTAAATGCAAGGAGATGGGGATAGATGAGATCGTTGAAGACTCTTCAGGAAACTCGGCCTGCTCTGTATCTGCCTATTGTGCCAGAGGCGGTATTAAGGCAAATATCTATATGCCTGCAGGCAACTCATCGGCAAAATCCATTCAGGCAGGCTCATACGGCTCTCGAATACATCTCGTTGAGGGAAACAGGATTGATTGTGCCAATGCTGCTTTAGAAGCGGCTAAAAGTTCATATTATGCAGCACATGCATGGAATCCCTATTTTATACACGGCACCAAGACTATTATTTATGAGATTGTTGAGCAACTTGGATGGAAAGCTCCGGATTCAATTTTTATACCGGTTGGTAGCGGTTCTCAATTAATTGGTGTATATTTAGGATTATTGGAGATGAAAGAGGCGGGGATAATTGACAAAATGACAAGATTGATGGCTGTACAGAGCAATAAATGCTCTCCGCTTAAGGATTTTGTAGAGGGAAAAGAGACACCTGTTACCTCCGGAAATCCATCTATTGCTGAAGGTATAGCCATTCACAGACCTGTCAGACTTAAACAGATTGTTGATGCTGTCATATCAAGCGGAGGTGAGTTTATAACCGTGGATGACTCAGAAATAATAGAAGCTATGAAGGCTTCTGCAAAACAGGGAGTCTACATTGAGCCGACATCTGCCAGTGCAGTAGCTGCCGTAAAAAAGGGAGCGGAGATGGGTGTAAATGGAGAGACTGCAGTAGTATCACTTACAGGAACGGGTCTTAAAAGTTCTTACAGATTTTGACTTTATAACCAAAACATATTATTTATGAAGAAATTTACACTTACTCTTGCAATTGGGATGACCGTTGTAATGGTCTCCTGCAATAATCCTGCAAAAGAGAACGCAGAGGAAATAGTAGCCCAAAACGAGGCAGTGGTGGAGTTTCGTGATTATGGCCCTGAACCGTTTGTTTTTGATATTGAGGCATACACTTTAAAGAACGAGACTTTCCGACAGTCTCTGTGGACCGGAAAAAACCTTCAGCTTACACTAATGAGAATTATGCCCGGAGAGGATATCGGGCTGGAACAGCACAATGAACTTGATCAGTTTCTGAGAATTGAATCTGGTAAAGGGATTGTCTATATGGGCGACGACAAAGAGAATCTGTCATTTCAGGCAGATGTGGAAGATGATTTCTCTGTAATGATTCCTGCCGGAAAATGGCATAATCTTGTAAATACAGGGGATGTCCCATTGCTGCTTTACTCAATCTACGCTCCGGCAGAACACCCTTTTGGAACCGTGCATAATACAAAAGCAGAGGCTGTTGAGGCTGAGAAAGATCATGTACATTAGATTTTTATAAACGCTCTTAAAATTTCTTTTTTTATGAATCCAAAAATTGCAAAAAAGGGCCCTTTTAAAGTTCAGCTTGAAGAGGGTACAAGCTATCACTGGTGCGCATGCGGAGAGAGCAAGAATCAGCCATTCTGCGATGGTTCACATAAAGGTAGTGGTATAACTCCTGTTAATTTTAAAGCAGAGAAAAGCGAAGAGCATTATCTTTGCGGATGTAAACACTCTGCAAACAAACCATTTTGCGACGGATCGCATAACAAGCTTAAGGATTAGAAAATATTTTAAAATTCTAAAGCCTCTACAGGATAGAGGTCCAGCATAGAATTAATAAGGTAGGCCTTGTCATATTTATCAATATCACAAGGCCTGATTTTTTCTTCTCTGATCAAACCCTCTCTGATAAGCTTAGCCCTTTTTGTCCCGGCAAGCAGGTAAGAATCCGGAGTATACAGATTCCCCATTCTTTCAAAAACTATATTTGAATAAGAGGTATCTGTTATCACTCCGTTTTTTACTATCAGGATATCATCACATTTATCTTTATAAGAGAGAAGAGAATCAATAGCTGTTCTGTTTTCATATTTAAATGGATATTCTATATCATCACTCTCTACTAATTTTAGCCTTTTTATTGTCTTAGGTGTGTATGGGATAAGTGTACCTGATATAAACCTGTCAGAATAAACTACTCTTAATTTGAATAAGCCGTCTGATATCTTATCCCTCTCTCTTTCCAAAACAGTATATACACATGAAATGAAATCAAATTTCTCGTTTGATTTTGAATAAAAATATTGTATTGTTCGGATGACTCTCTGCAGATGTTCATTAATATCAGGAGTATCTCCATTTAACACTTTTATAGACTCAATGAATTTTAGCATCTCCTTAATGGCAGGTAAATTTTATTAATCATCTCCATGTACTCCTCATCTACATTACTATTGATAGTAATACCTCCTCCACTCCTGTAAAATATGCCCCCCTCTTTATCAAACTCAATATATCTTATCAGGACAGCAGAGTCTAGAGAATTACCATCAAAAAAGCCTGCAATACCGGTATAAAACCCTCTTGGGATAAATTCGGCCTTTGCTATCAGCTCCACTGTTGATCTTTTAGGTGCCCCTGAAATAGAGCCTGCGGGAAGCAGCGAGAGAATCAGGCTTCCGAGTGAATTTGAAAATTCTTGCTTAAGTCTTCCTCTTATATCAGAACTAACCTGTAAAATCTCCCCTCTGTCAGTTGAAATTTTGTCAATGTATCTGTATTTTTCCACCCAAACATTATCTGAAACCATACCAATGTCGTTTCTGATGAGATCGGTTATTGTAGCGTGCTCTGAGCTCTCTTTGTAGTTATTAAGAATACTGCTCTCTGCATAAGGAATATTTGCATCAATCGTCCCCTTCATTGGGAAAGAGGATATAATCCCATTTTCTACCTTAACAAATCTCTCAGGTGAAAAAGAGAGAAATCGGTCAGGGACATATAATGCAAATGGTGAGTAAGTAGAAGATAAAATCATAATCGGATCAAGGTCTGTAGATATTCTGCTTTTACAAGTCAGATTTGCAAGATATGAGTCACCTCTGCTAAGTCCTTGAATAATTATATTGAACTTATTCCGATAAGTATCAAGAGTGTCTGTATGCAATATTTTTAGATGCTCTTGACTATTTTCTATTATGAAATCTCTCCTGAAGTTTGTACCATTTGAGAATTTAAATAAAACCTCAGACTGATTATGAGGAGATTCTATAAAAAGACCCTCATTCAATTCATAATCAAATGCAAACAGGTATGGCATACCCCTGGACGAGTAATCGTCCATAAACCTTGCAACCTCCTCCGAAGTATAAAAGATATTATCTATCACAAAACAAATTTAGCAAATTATATACTTTTGCATTATGAAGAGAATTCTACTCATTGACAATTACGATTCATTTACATACAATGTTCTTCATTTATTAAACAAAGTGTTTAATAATTCTGTTGATATTGTAAAGAATGATTATTTAGAATTTGAGACGATAGATATTTATTCTCACATAGTAATATCTCCGGGACCCGGGATTCCATCTGAAGCTGGCTCAATTCTTAAAGTAATTGATCTTTGTAAGAAGAGCCATTCAATTTTGGGAATATGTTTAGGACATCAAGCCATTGCTGAGTACTTTGGAGCAAAATTGATTAACCTTTCTACACCGCTTCATGGTCACAAGAGCACTCTGTTTGTAAATGCTGAGGATCCAATTTTAGGGCCGCTTACAAATAATAACAGCTCTAATAACAAACTACACACTGGATTATATCACTCCTGGGCCATAGATAAACCTACCATTCCTAGCGAACTAGAAGTTGGAAGCATAAGCGAAAGTGGTATTGTAATGAGTATTTATCATAAGTCTTTGAATATTTACGGGATGCAATTCCACCCTGAATCCATTATAACAGAGAGAGGTAGAGAAATAATTGCCAGCTGGGGGAAATATTCAGGGCTAATTTTATAACTTACATATTATAAGTTAGTAAATATTTTCTTTACACTCTGTTAAATTATTTTACACACCACAGGCAATCAAGGAAATATAATTATCTACTGTTGTGAAAAATATGTTAAGAAAGGTACAAAAATTCAAAAATGGCTTTATATTTGCTGTTAATATCGTGTTAATAATGCAAAAATGAAGAAATTCATATTTATACTTATAAGTTTCTCTGTAATACTTTTCGCATCTTGCGTTAAGTTTCCGGAACCAACCCCGGAACCCCCTGCCAGCAAAATACCAAGTGACTTTGACTGGAAGACTGTTCAAGATATCAAATTGAATGTGCAAGTTTCACCAGTCTCTGGTATTGCCGATTCTTATATCAGAGTGATTAAGGTCTATACTTCACCTTTACTTAAAGACGGCTCAATGGTTGCATCCGGTGCTGCAAAACCAGGAACACCATTCAGCGTGACTTTAAGCTTGCCTAAACATCTGAAAACAATATATATTCAAGAAGTATTTCCAACAGGAAGCAGTTCTGTTAAGCCTGTAGAAATTAGCTCTCAAACGCTTAATGTCTCCATGGCAGTCTCTGTAAAAAGTTCAAATGTAATTTCGTCCAATGCATCATTTACATCTCCAACTGTTCCTGTACCATCAAACTATGATGTTGAGATTACAAACAATAGCTCTGTTTCTTTTGTTGGCTTTAGTTCCAGCGAATCTTCAATATACGGAAATACTTATAAATCATATATTATTAAAGAGGGGGTTAACAGAACCGCTTCCATAAGCCTCTCTAACTGGCAAGGACATGCCATTTTATATGTTAAAGGCACATATGATGTTAACAGTGCCAATATTGGGAAGGCATCTCTTGTGATTCTTCCGGGAGGAAAAGTTAAGTTATCAAATAGTCTTGGCAATGGGACAGTAAATGCATCTGCCCCGCCTGTAATTTATATTCATGAAGGAGGCTCCCTCTATGTAGGCAAATCAACAAATATCTCAGGAGGTGCTGTTATCGTAAATAAAGGGACTATTACTGCAAACGATGACTTTGGAATCAACAACTCCAGCATCATTTATAATGAGGGAATAATTCAGATTGATAAAAGCGGGAAAGGCCTTGAGGTTACAAACAACTCCCAGATGTTTAACAGTGGTAATATTGATGTGAAAAAGTTTGAGCTAACAGTTGGGGCATCTACCCTTAATGATACAGACGGCAGAATAACAACTTTGAACTACTACCAGACAAACCTGAGCGTGATGAATAATCACCATCAAATCGTTGCAACAGGAACTTTTGAAACCTCCGGCACGGCTGTTACAAACAACTTTTGTAACATTACTGCCAACATTACGGATTTAAAGGGCTACGGAGGATCTGTTAATCTGCATGGTGGCTCTTTGTGGGAAACTCAGACACTAAAAGTAGGAGGAAATACAATCACAATGCACGGAGGCAGTATGATGATTGCTAATAATTTCAGTGAATTATACGGAATGACTCTAACTTCTTCTTCTTCCGAATATTCTGTTTTTAAAGTCACTGGAAGCCTGGTAACATTCCTTTACAAAAGCTCTACTGTCAGCGGCAGAATAGAGTTTGTTTACTCTAACCTAGTAGAGGGTAGCGGGACAAATGGAAGAGCTAATTACCAGCCTTCGTTTACTGATCCGTTATCTCTATTGACAAACACTCAATCTAAAAACATAGTTGCCACAACTTGTAATGACGGGAAGGGTCAGATTGTTGCTCCTCCTCCTGTAATAACTGATAATGATGGTGATGGCGTTCAACAAAGTCAGGATATAGATGATAATGATCCTTCTGTTGCATTCGCCTCATACTTCCCAAGTCAAACAGGCTGGGCATCGTATGCTTTTGAAGATTTGTATCCATGGAAAGGAGATTATGATATGAATGACCTTGTTCTGGCATTTAGAAAGATTATATATACAAACTCTTCTAATATGGCCACCAGAGTTGGATTTAAGTATTCTGTCAAAGCCTCTGGAAGTACTTACTCTATTTCTGCTGGATTTCAGTTTGACCTGGTTAGCGCTTCAAACATTGCATCTGTTACTGGTCAAAATATAACAGGATCTGCCCCTTTCTCTTTGTCATCTAACGGAACTGAATCAGGAGTATCTTTAGCTGTAATTCCATTGTTTAACAAAGTAAGTGATGCAACAAACATTGAGTCATTAAATTTCTTGAATACTGTTCCGGGATCATATAATTTAACTCCTGAAAACACCATACAGATAAATCTCTCAACTCCTGTTCAACCGAGCAATTTAACTTCAGATAATTTTAACTTCTTCATTATTGTTAATGCCCGAGGAGATATCCAGAGAGGTAAAGAGGTACATCTACCGGGTTATCCTCCAACTACAAAAATGGATAATGTTTACCTATCCGGGAAACAGCTTCACCCTGTTGATAAATTTAAATTTTCAGATGGAATGATGTGGGGTATTATGTTACCTGTAGTTTTTGAGTATCCTGCTGAACTTAAAGCTGTAAACAATGCTTATCTGAAATTTGAAGCTTGGGCACAATCTTCCGGGGTAGAATATCCTGATTGGTATGTTAATATCCCTGGCTACCGGAATATTGGAGATATATATACTTACTAGAGTATCATAAACAAAAGAAGGCCGGTTATTATTATCAACCGGCCTTTTTTTAAACACAAACACTTCTATAGTTTAAATATCTTTTCCAAAGGAGCTGCCCAATAATTTCTAAGACCAAAGCCACCAGCTTTTCCTGAAACCCTGTCAGCAAAAATTATTTTCTTTGTTCTTATATCAAAGAATACAGCAATATAATTACCAATTCCATCCTCTTTATTTAGAAGCTCTGCTACATAAAGAACGCCGTAACCGCTATCACTTCCTGTATTAAAGGATTTAATAAGCCGAGCCAAATCAGCATCATCAATTTTAAAAGCTTTATTGTAAGTAGGCATTGCGGCTTCGTCCATTACTCTTGCCCTGTATATAGCCTCATCAATATTAACATTATCAAAACCAAGAGATTCAATCCTGCCCAGTTCTGTAGTCTGAGCTATCTGCCTGATATATTTCCTGAAGAAATTACCATACTGATACTTTTTAGTTTCTGTTACAATTAATTTATTAATTGCTTCAAATGCTAAGGCCGTTTTACCAACATCTTCCTTAACACCAAAGGTCTTTACGAGTGTGAAATCGATTCCGTAGAAATTCATTTTTGGAGTCGGCTGTTCATTACCTCCTCCAAGTGCAAACACCATCCCAGGGAGAAGCACTAATAATGATGCTAAAATTTTTCTCATATAGTTTAGTTTTATATTGTTGGTTCAAATATAAATGTTAATTGCGACTTAAAAACCCCAAATTGTAAATTTTTACCATTTGGGTCATTTTAATAGAAAATCTACAAGCTCAATTGCCTCCTTCTTGACAATTTGCTCTGAATACATGTCGTACAAAATACTTCTGTTTGCTTTTGCAAGAGATTCGTAATCCGGAAGATTTCTAAAGTTAGGGATGTCAGACAATGTGTATACAGTTAATCCAAGGCTTTTATAATAGGAATAGACCGGACTAAGCTCGTTGAAATAGACTCTTGCACCTTTCCACATTGAAGTTATAATATTTCCTAATGCCTGTTGTCTGAGATGATTCATTATGACATTACCACATTTCTCTATTATTTCAACATATTCATCGTTTGACAGAAACTCTGTTAAAGGGACAAATCTATCTCCAAAATTATTCTTTCCCGCTAAAGTAATATCTCTTGCATAATTTGTAAAACCCGGACCTCCGTATGAAAGGGGGCAAAAAATAAGTTCTTTATCAAAATCTAATTTACTAATTAAACTAAAAGTATCTAAATGGTTATTCTCAATAGTAGCAGAGTTGCCTAACAAAAAATTATCCCCGACGCAAAAAGAATTAAGGTCTCCTGCAACAAGCTTTTCTATTGTAGAGTATCTGAAAGGAACATCTACTACTTTAGGATTAATCCACTTCTTTACAAGATCAATCTCTGGCGAAATGATTGTTGAGATACTTGCAAACTTTTTGCAATAACTCAATGTCCTATGTATAGGGGA
>WARP01000297.1_pt1 | contig 18399 bp, 16 predicted proteins | sample 4769151 | NCBI WGS metagenome assembly WARP01 (sample SAMN08893023, study PRJNA449175) | gut metagenome | isolation source: rumen sample fed with dry roughage | host: cow | place: India: Nagpur | collected 2016 | reverse complement strand
TAAAAATCAAACGTTTTATGGAGGACGAGGAGAATCTCTCCAAAGCATCCCAAAAAATAGTAAAAAAAAGACAGCAGGAGGAGTCAGGGAATGATAACTAAAATGGATAAATATTCCTTTATTCTGTTTCACACAGAACTGGCCCCATTCCTGGAAAAGATACAGGAATTGGGTTTGGTAGACATTACAAGGGAAAGCAAGGCATTTGACAATATTTCCAAGGAGTTGTACTCATTGGTCAACAGGTATTCAAAGACCGTAAAGGAGCTGACAACTCTTTACAGTAATCTTTCAAATGAAATTGTTACCTCTTTGGAAAGTTCAGAAAATCATATTGGGGATAATCCTGATGTGTTGCTGGAAAATGCCGAATCACTCCTCTCCAGGCGGGAGCAACACATACAGGAGCTCGAACAATTCAGGAAAGAACTGGCTGAAAGCAGGCAATGGGGAATCCTCGACCAGAATGACTTGGCAAAGATCAAAGAACTGGGTTACAATATCCACTTGTATACGGTTTCCGAAAAGAGCTTCAATCCCGAATGGGAAGAGACATATCCATTGCAAGTACTAAACCGGGCAAACGGCAGGATTTACTTTGCAATCCTGAGTGACAACAACACCGAATTCCGGTTTGACCTGCCCGAAAGCAAGATGCCCCAGAGATCATACGACATAATTGAAAAAAAAATATCCGAAACCCTTAAAAACATAACAGACACCGAGCGGGATATTGCAACTGCGTACAGTTCAGTTCAAATACTGGAGAAAACGATGTATAAAAAGAGAGAAGAGCTCGATGTATACCTTGCCGGAGCCTCCTCTTTGAAAGAGGCCGAGGGTACTATCGCACTACTCACTGGTTTTGCACCTGTAGACAGCCGGACCGATGTTACCACAGCCCTTGAGAAAGATGGTGTCTACTTTTTGCTTGAGGAGGCACAAACGGAAGACAACCCTCCCGTTAAATTGAAAAACGGTTTTTTTGCACAACTATACGAACCGATCGGGGAGTTATACATGCTTCCAAAGTATGGAGAGCTAGATCTTACTCCCTATTTCGCCCCATTTTACATGCTTTTCTTTGGCCTCTGCCTTGGAGACATGGGTTACGGACTCACTATCCTCATCGGAGCAGGGCTCGCCAAACTAAAATTCCCAAGTTTCAAATCATACCTTACTTTAGCACAGTTCCTTGGGGTTGGAGCGATTCTCATGGCAGCACTTTCGGGAGTCTTTTTTGGCGCCAAGCTTCAAGAGATACTTCCCCTGCCCGACTCAGTCACCGAGCTTTTCTTTTCGGACCTCAAGATGTTCTGGTTTGCGATTATCTTTGGATTGGTGCAAATAGTCTTTGCCCGCATGCTCAATGCGATATACCTGATAATCAACAAGGGATGGCAATATGGTATCCATAATATCGGATGGTCAATCGCAATAATCTGGGCAGCATGGATGTATGCTACAACAATGGACCCGGCAATCACAATGCCGGTGTGGATGGACTACCTTGCTATTTGTGGTGCCTCAATGATCTTGTTTTTCTCTTCGGACAGCGGCAATATTTTCACCCGTCTTTTCAAGGGTGTGACCGCCTTTTACGATGTCACCTCCATTTTCGGAGACATGCTTTCCTACATCAGGCTGTTTGGACTTGGAACAGCGGGAGCAATACTGGGTATGGTTGTCAATTCTGTTGCCATGAGCCTTGCAGGAATACCATACATGGGCTGGTTCTTTGCTTTGCTGATGTTATTAGTCGGTCACATAATGGTGCTATTGCTTTCAAGCCTGGGAGCATTTGTGCACCCTATGCGTCTGACCTTCGTCGAGTTTTATAAAAATGCCGGATTCGGAGGAGGAGGCAGAGCTTTCAGGCCAATGGGTAAAGAGTTAAAATAGAAATAGTTTAATCAAAATAATATAAATAAAATCAAAATTATGGAACAAACATTACCTCTAATCTTAGCTTACACAGGAATGGCATTTATGCTGGCCCTTACCAGTATCGGCAGTGCCATAGGTGTGACTGTGGGCGGAAATGCTGCTATCGGAGCGATGAAAAAGAACCCTGACATCTTTGGTTCTTCGATGATTCTCTGTGCTCTTCCGTCAACCCAAGGCCTTTACGGATTTGCCGGATTCTTTTTGATGCTGAGCCAACTTAAAGAAATTACAGCACTCTCTTTAAATCAAGGTTTGGCTATTTGTGCTGTCGGCTTTGCTCTAGGCTTTGTGGGCCTTTACTCTGCAATCAAACAAGCCTCATTGGTTGCAAATGGTATAGTAGAAATGGGAAATGGTCATGACGTTTTCGGTAAAACAATGATTCTTGGAGTATTTCCCGAGCTTTACGCAATCTTGGCTTTTGCCGCAGCCTTCCTGGCACTTCCTGCATAAACAGTATAAAAACTAAATTGGGTGTTAAGGCATTTTTTTGTACCTTAACACCCTTGTTTTTTAAATACGAATCTTCGTTAAATAACTGTTATCATGTCACTTATAAAATCAATCTCGGGAATAAGAGGCACTATTGGCGGAAAACCCGGTGAAGCCTTTACTCCATTGGACATAGTGAAATTTACATCGGCCTACGCCAAATTCATCAAAGAGAGGGCCGGACAAAAAAACCGTTACAAAATTGTTGTCGGCAGGGATGCCCGGATCTCCGGAGAAATGGCCGACAATCTTGTATGTGGCACCCTGATGGCCTGTGGAATGGATGTTGTCAATGCAGGGCTTGCATCGACACCTACGGTAGAAATGGCTGTTACTTTTGAACAGGCTGACGGTGGAATCATACTTACTGCTTCCCATAATCCCAAAGAGTGGAACGCTTTGAAACTGCTCAACGAAAAAGGGGAGTTCCTGAACGCTGCCGATGGTGAGTTATTGCTGGAGTTTGCAGCCAATGAATCATTCGATTATACCGGAGTAGACAATTTGGGCATTATCAGCAAAAAAGATTTTACAAAAAAGCATATTGAGTCTGTACTCTCCCACCCTTTGGTTGATACCGAAGCTATTTACCGCTCCGGTTTTACAGTTGTTCTGGATGCTGTCAATTCGGTTGGCGGTATCGTCATGCCCCTTTTATTTGAAGCACTGGGAGTGAATGTAATTAAAATCAACTGTGACCCAAACGGACGGTTCCCTCACAATCCCGAACCTCTGCCCGAACACCTTACGGAACTCTCGGCCATGGTGGTAAAAGAGGGTGCTACCCTGGGTGTTGCAGTTGATCCCGATGTAGACAGGCTTGCCCTCATTAACGAAGATGGAAACCCCTTTGGGGAGGAGTATACTTTGGTGGCAGTTGCCGACTACGTACTCTCCAACAAAAAAGGGCCTACCGTTTCAAACCTATCCTCAAGCCGTGCTTTAAGGGATGTAACTGAAGCTGCCGGCCAAAGTTACTATGCATCGGCCGTAGGCGAAGTCAATGTAGTTGCAGAGATGAAGCGTGTTGGTGCTGTGATTGGCGGCGAAGGCAACGGAGGTGTGATTGTGCCCGACCTCCATTACGGCAGGGATGCATTAATTGGCATTGCATTGTTTCTCAGCCTACTCGCAAGCTCAAAAACCACAGCTTCGCAACTCAAAAAACGCTATCCAAAATACGAAATGGCAAAAAAGCGTATAGATCTGTCCGCTGGACTGGATGTAGATGAAATACTGGAAAAGATAAAGGACAGATATTTCCAGGAGAAGATAACCGATATTGACGGGGTCAAGATTGAGTTCGAACAAGAGCGTAAATGGGTACATCTGAGGAAGTCCAATACCGAACCAATCATCAGGATCTACGCCGAAGCTCCGGAAAAGGAGATTGCAGAATTAATCGCAGATCAAATTATTAACGACATAAAAACCATTTGATATGTTCTCGTTCCGTACCACACCACTGTTGGAACAACCCGACCTGGTACTCAAAAGCGGCAAAGTAGCCATCTTATGCAATCAGACTGCATGGCACCCCGACACCGGAGAATACTTGTTTGAAACCCTATATAATAAGGGAATACTAAAAAGGGTTTTCATGCCCGAACATGGACTATTCGGAGAACTCCAGGACCAGGTCAAAGTGGATACATCAGATGCCTACAACGACCTTCTTATGGATGGTTGTGAATTTGTCTCCCTTTACGGAAGCAAGGAAGAGACATTGGCAGCCCAAGCTGACAAGCTGACAGATATTGATGCCCTGGTTATTGAGTTACAGGATGTCGGTTCAAGGTACTATACCTTTAACACAACCATTTACAATCTGTTCAGGACACTTAAAAACAATTCAATCAACTTGCCGGTATACGTTGTTGACCGCATCAACCCGGCTGGCAGGCAAGTAGAAGGAACCATGTTAAGAGAAGAGTACGCCTCCTTCATCGGGATCGAAGGTATAGTCCACCGCCATGGCCTTACAATTGGCGAAATGGCCCATCTTTTTTACAACGAACTGAATGCCAAATTTCCCCTACATATAATATCTTTCGAAGCCGAAAGGGTTAACAAAGACCTGTTGCCATGGAGCATCCCCCCTTCGCCCAATATCCCGGGACTTTTTACAACACACTTCTACAGTGGCCAATGTCTATGGGAAGGGACCAACGTCAGTGAAGGCAGGGGCACCACCCGTCCTTTTGAAATGTTCGGAGCACCCTTTATGAAATCACTTGCCGCATACAACAAAAAGGATGGGTTCACAGGATGGAACGACCCCTCCCATCCTCTTTACGACCCGGGTGTGTACGTGCGGTGGACTAAGTTCATACCCGTTTTCCACAAATACAAGGATGAAGTTTGTTTCGGATTCCAGCTCCATCCACTACCTGGAGCCGGATACCATGCATTGGCACATAATTTGCGTATAATCAATTTTGTGAACATCAATTGTGATGGATTCCAATTCCGTCCCGGCAAATATGAGGCAGGTAATGACAAGAGTGCAATAGAACTCCTCGCAGGAGACCCTCTGCTCTTATCATGGCTGCAAAACAAAGCAGACTGGGAAGAGGTAAAGGAACACATGAAAATTGAGGAACAAAAATGGATAAGGAAAACGCGGAAGGTGCTATTGTATGACACTCCCCTTTTCCGAAGTAAATAGTACAAAAATAGTATTTGGCAAAATGGCAAACCCTGTATTAAGCGAAAAGGTATTTCAAAAGGAATCTGCGATATCGCAGAGCAGTACAATGACAGTCGGAGGGACTGCAATTAAATCACTTGTGTTGGTGTTTATGGTACTTGCAGGAGCCTCCTACACATGGAAGGTTTTCAACGAAGCCCTCAATCCGGCATCGGTAACCCCTTGGATGTGGGGAGGTGCAATCGGAGGATTCATAACAGCAATAGTAATCAGTTTCAAACCCAACCTTGCCCAGTATCTGGCACCGGTATATGCAGTATTGCAAGGGCTGTTCCTTGGAGCAATATCGGCAATGTTCAACTCTGCCTTCGAAATGACTGCTCCGGGAATAGTAATGAACGCAACTCTGCTTACAATAATAACCGCCATGGTCATGCTTCTTGTTTACAGGACAAGGATCATTAAAGTAGATGGCAAGTTTGCAAGGATAATGGTAATTGCAGTTGGAGCTATCGCCTTCTATTACTTTATTTCAATTTTACTTTCCCTTTTTGGAGTCAACCTTACCATGTTGCACGACGGAGGGCCACTGAGCATAGGAATAAGCATTGTGATAGTGCTTGTAGCAGCGTTCAGCCTGTTGATGGATTTCAATTTCATAGAGAAGGCATCGGCAGCCGGTGCACCCAAATATATGGAGTGGTATGGTGCATTTGGCCTTATGGTCACAATCATATGGCTATATCTGGAAATCCTCAAACTTCTTGCAAAATTTGCATCCAGCCGGGATTAAATATTTGTTTACTCACATTATTTTGCTACATTTGCAGCCCCATAATAATAACAATTAATATCATGAAAAAAGGTATACATCCCGAAAACTACCGTCTTGTAGCTTTCAAGGATATGTCAAATGACCACATTTTTATTACCCGTTCTTGCGCCAATACCAGGGAGACAATTGAACACGAAGGTGTTGAATACCCTGTGGTCAAACTCGAGATTTCAAATACTTCACACCCTTTCTATACCGGAAAGATGAAGCTCGTGGACACCGCCGGCCGTGTGGACAAATTCCTCAACCGTTACAAGAACATCAAGAAGTAACCTTCTACGATACACACTTAAAAAAAGGTGGCCAAAAAATGGCCGCCTTTTTTGCTGAATTATCAATCAAAGGATAGTTCCGATGGGTCTTGCCAAAACTTTCGTGCGTCACAAACCCTTTTTTTCAGTATCCTTACTATAGTAAAACTTGCATTCTCCATATCATCTGTTAATTTTGTAATCACTATACACGACAACAATGGAAAATAGGTTGAAGGAACTTGCAAAACAATACAACCATCCCAAATACTTCGAGAGAGACCCTATAATTTTCCCACGCCATTTTGCCCAAAAGTATAAGAATGGTGAGGCTTCCTTGCAGGATGTGGAGATTTCTGCGCTGCTTTGTGCCCACCTGGCATGGGGTCGAAGGGAGATGATAATCCGGGATTGCAACCGGTTGATGGATGAGATTGACTGGAATCCATATGATTATATTACAGCCGGCGAATACAGGTGCGATATGGCAAGCTTGCACCGCACAATCACATGGTTCGAGGTTGCACAAATCATGTCCCGTCTTAAAGAATTCTACACAACCTCTGCCTCAATGGAGGGTTTGTCTGTACAGGATATCCGGGAGAGGATTTTTGGCCGCAAACCCGACCCAAAGGCTGCCAACAAGAAGATCCATATGATGCGCAGGTGGCTGGTGAGAAACGACAATATTGTAGATCTCGGTGTATGGAAAACAATCTCTCCTGCCGAACTGATAATACCTTTGGATGTACATGTGCACCGGAACGCTTTGACTCTTGGCATAACCAGTCGAAAAAGTGCCGACATCAGCACCGCAATGGAGATTACCGATTACCTTAAAACAATTTTCCCTGGCGATCCGTGCAAAGGTGATTTTGCCCTTTTCGCCTTTTCTGCTTCGGAAAAAATTAGTAACTTTGGGCTTGGTGTAAACAACTGATGTTATGGCTAACCTCTTTATCATTTCGGGCTGCAACGGTGCAGGAAAAACTACCGCCTCCTACACTATTTTGCCGGAGATGCTTTCCTGTAAAGAGTTTGTCAATGCCGATGAAATTGCCAGGGGGATCTCTCCTTTCAAACCGGAAACAGTTTCTATACAAGCTGGAAAGATAATGTTGGAACGGATAAAAAACCTTATTTCCAGCGGCACGGATTTTGCTCTTGAAACTACACTGGCCACCAGGACCCATGCAAATGTAATCAGATATGCACAGTCCGAAGGCTACAAAGTGACATTGGTTTTTTTTTGGCTAAACATGCCCAGCCTTGCAGTTGAAAGGGTTAAGATGAGGGTAGCATCCGGCGGGCACAATATCGAAGAAAAAACCATAAGGAGACGATACGATATTGGAATAAAAAACTTAATTTCGCTTTATATTCCATTATGTGAGTACTGGATGATAATCAACAACTCATCGATCCCTCAGGAGCTTGTGGCCGAGGGAGGTAGAAACCAAGAAACCAAAATTTACAATAAACCTGCCTACAACAAAATTGCCAATTATGAGCGAGTCAGAGACTAAAGAACTGCGTGACAACATTCTTAACGGTTTGAATATCGCCCTTCACCGCCTGATCCAGGAAAAAAAGAAAAGTAATTCGGAACTTGCCATTTCCAACAGAGGAAAAGTTGTGAAGGTAAGAGCGAGTGAATTATAATCTCATCCCAAGTCATGTTTAATAAATCATTTTTCTTACTACTGCTATCTTTGATCAGCGGTAGTGGTTTGTTTTCACAAATCAGGATCTCTGCTGATTTCGATTCCGGAAGCATCGGAAGCTACAAACTCATCGATTCTGTATGGTTTTTCCGCAACAGCAACGACTCTTTGCTAACACTCTCTTATGAGATTGAATCCAGGTTTGACCCTCTTAATCCTGTAGACACCTCCCTTCGTCCAAGTGCAAGGTGGTATCATTTTCGGATGGAAGGAGTCAAAGGGAAACACATTTTTCTCAACATTAAAAACTCCGAGGCAATCCGCCCTGTATATTCATATGACGGAGTCAATTTTCAAAGATTCGAAACAGTAGAAAACATATATAGAGGCTCCGTAAATAAGATATTTGAAAGGGACACTGTTTATATTTCCCATTTTGTCCCCTATCCATACTCCAGGCACAAGGCAAAACTCAAAGAATGGAAAGCAGTAGACGGAGTATTACACGAAGTAATTGGACACAGTTCGCTCGGCCTTCCTATCGAAATGCTTACGGTTACAGACAATTCAGTGAGTGATGTTGGCAAGAAGCGGGTTTGGATACACGGCCGCTCCCACCCCAGCGAAACCCCTGCAAGCTGGCATCTGGAGGCCATGATAGAGGAGATCCTCTCCGATTCGCCGTTTGCAAAAGAGCTACGAAGGAACACCATCTTTTACCTGGTCCCGTTCATCAACCCTGATGGTGTAAAAGGAGGGTATTCCCGCTCTTCATCTACCGGAGTCAACATAGAGATCAACTGGGACAGGCCCGATTCCCTCACAATGCCAGAGGTAAAAACACTGAAGGCAGCTTTGGGACGGGTTACAAAAGAGAAACCTCTGGACCTTCTCCTGAACATGCATTCCCAAATTTCCAGTTCCGTAACATACTGGATTCACACAGCAGAAAGTACTACGGCTAATTTCCTTAAAGAACAACAACTGTTATCTGCTTTGACAATCAATTATACTCCTTTTTACAGGCCTCAGGACCAAAGTTTTTCTGCCATGGCTCCAAGATATGCAGAAGGATGGGTGTGGGACCGTTTTGGCGAAAAGACTCTTGCAATCACATTCGAAACGCCTTATACTTATTACAACCAGGATAAGGATGGTCCATGGGTCTCGATTGAAAACCTGGCTCAACTTGGATACTCAACACTTTTGGCTGTTAGTGACTTATTGGATCTGGACAAGGAAAATAGGATAATTGCAGATACTGACGATAACCGGGTTTCAAAAAGAAACTGGGAGGTCTCATATGATCCTTCCAGCATTTTCTTTGGGGATACCTTCCTTGTCTCCAAAAAAGAGGGTTCTTCTTTGAAATACAAATTGAACCTCAAGAAAGGGGTATATACTTTATATTGCTGGAAGGTAGGACCAACAGCAGAGAGCTATCCGGCAGAGACCAACAGATGGGTTAAGAGAGCAAAAGTCATCCAAAGAAGGGACGGTAACTTCACCTACAGGATCAAATCGACCAATCCGGGAGAAAAAGCAGACGCGATTTTGTTGGTGAAAGAGTTTGAGTAAATAGCAATAATTATAAAATAAATTCTAAATTTGCATACCTTTTTGCGGCAGTAGCTCAGTTGGTAGAGCATCAGCTTCCCAAGCTGAGGGTCGTGAGTTCGAACCTCATTTGCCGCTCACATATATCTGCTCAGAGCATCCTGTGTTTCACAGGATGCTTTTTTATTAAAAAATTTGGTTTCAAAAATAAATATAATTATTTTTGAAATAATAGTTGATCGATTATCACAATATTAATTTTACTTACCTATTTTCTTAATTATGAAAACTAAATTAATTACCTCAAAATTTTCAATTAAACTATTAGTATTTTCTCTATTGTTATTGTTTTCATTCTCAACGGCTATTGCTCTGGGTTTATTTAAGTACGGAGTTGAAGAGGGTGCATGCCAGGGCTGTGGAGTGTGTGTCGATGTTACTGAGTATTTATTTGAAATTGATGATGATGGTTTAGCGAAGCCTACTCAGAATGATTTGGTTTTTCAATTTGAACGAGATTTAGTAGAAGAAGCGCAAGCCCAGTGTCCGGCTGGAGCTATTTGGACAAACTTCTAACCAGTTTTAGATGAAGAATTTGCTAATTATGAGCATCCTACTTTTGGGATGCTCTTTTAAAATGTTTTCACAAAAAAAAGAGAACAGCATTCTTTTTGGAACTGTTTTAGAAAAAAACACAAAACAACCTCTTCCTTTTGCATCTGTGTGGCTTTACAATCAGCAGGGAAAGCTATTATCTGCCATCCCTGCAGATTCCCAAGGTTCTTTCTCTGTACGCTGCCCAAAGGAAGGTTACTATACTGTTGTTGCAAGTTTCATGCAATTCGCATCTGATTCTGTCAGTATATACATTGCCGGCGATTCGTTGGATATCGGGATAATTTTATTGTCCGAAAATATTGAAATTGAAGGGGCAACAGTTACCGCAAGCAGGGACATTATAACACACGAACCAGATAGACTCATCTATGATGTAAGCAGGGATCCCGAGGCAAAACGCTTAAAGATGATGGAAATAATGGAAAAAATTCCGTCAATGACCATGAAGATATCCGATGGTAAACTATCTTTCATGAATATGGATATTCAAACCATACTTATAAACGGCGAGCGTAATGAAATGATCAACTCCAGGATGCAGTTTCCTATGAGCTTGATACGTGGAGATGTGATGAGCAAGATTGAGGTTATCCCGCCTGGTTCTCCAGAATACAACAACAACAAGCCAATCATCAACATAATAACTGCCAGGCCTTTGCCAAATGGATTCGCCTTGCAATTTGCCACATCCGGGGATAGCAGGTGGTCTTTGAACGGAGATGTCAATTTTGTCACGAAACTCCGTAACAATATGATTGTCAGTCTTGGGTATATACCTCATTACAACAACAGTCCAAAACTTCACAGCTACTCCTTAAGAGAATCTCTATCGGAAAACCAGGTTACTCTATCTGTGGACGAATCTAAACTCCAGTGGGGAGAAACTTACGGGCATCTGTTTTTTTTAAGGAGCAGCATCAAACTATTTGACAATCCGCTAAGATTCGGAATCAAAACCAATTTCTCTCAAAGTGATGGCTACGCTTCCATAGGAACTTTGATAAATGATGAAACAGGCATTACAATCAAGGAACAAGAAACAACTACCCACATTTCTTTGAAAACAACACCCCGAATAAGCGGTGATTTGGCCTATTCACACTCCCTGCCTCTCAATATGATTGCCGATTACTCGTTTACATTCAACGATAATCTGTCCGAAGGGCTTTACAACTCAAACACCGGCTATATCCCTAAAGAACCTCCTTTGAACCAAAAGTCTAAAACAATGACCGGCTCAACCGAGAACGCTGCACAGCTATCGTTCAGAAACAAACCAGGGCCCCTTTTACATCGCATCAACGGAAGTATAAGTTATACTAAACGCAAATACACAAATATTTCGGAATATGAAGTATTTGATCCAATTGCCGATATTTTTGTGCCTGTACAAGAAAGGTATTATGGTTTAGATTACATTCAAAAAATCATAAATATTGGTGCCGGATACAACTACAATGGGAAAAAGACAAGATTAAGCGCAAGACTCTCTGTCAACAACGAAGTCAACAGAGGTACATACAAGAGTACCGGAAACACACCTCTGCACTATAACAGATGGCAGTTGAGCCCAAGTTTTGGGCTCTCATATAGCTTGAGCAGACTGATCCGGTTAAGCTCCGGATACGAGCTTAGGACTGTTAGACCAGATATTGACAAACTCAACCCATATGCAGACTACAACGACCCTATGAATATTGTGAAAGGTAATCCTATGCTTGAGCCCGAAAAATCTCATAATATCAGATTAAGTGCCAGCTATGGAAGACAGCCTCAAACAAAGGGAATAATGAAAATAGAACTCCTTTTATCTTCAATCAACAATGCAATAGAGCAACTGGTAAGTACCGACAGTGAGGGAGTCAGTACCACATCATACTATAACCTTGGTAAATTAAAAAAAGCCTCTCTAAACATCCTGCATATGCAACCTGGGATTTTCAAATGGCTGGATTTTTGGCAAATGGGGCAGTACAACCATTTCAACTATGACAGTTCGAATCCTCAGGTGGGTACCCGAAAAACACATTCTTTATCCTATGATTCCGGTATACGACTAACCTTGCTGCCTGTTACCGAATTATCCATTAATTATATGATTAGTACAAATATCGAGAGTGCTCAAAGTCAAAAAATGAATTTATACCATTCTTTGAACATTAGTCTATCACAAGTTTTGATAAAAGGGAAGCTTTATGGGAGCCTCTCTTTAAAAGACCCTTTCAAGTATCACAGGTATCTCACCAAAGTAATTGGAAATGATTATTTTCGTCAGACAATACAGAATGAACAACGAGGATACATAGTGGGAATTTCTCTCCGTTGGAATTTTGGCCGTTTTAAAGAAAGAATAGATGGAGAAACTGTTATATCCAATGACAGGACAAGGGCAACAATAGAAAACAAGCTTCCCTGATATTGCAGATAAGGAGAGTCAGAATTTACTGCCTTTCCTTTTTTTGTATAGGAATTTCACAAATTCAGGAGTGTCAATCACCTCGATTTCGTTGCAAAGCCCAAGGGCAAAACGTCCTATCCCTTCATAACTGCACACTACATCACTGTAAATATACTCCGAATCGGAGATTCTCTCTGTCTTATCACAGGTAAGCGGATACTCTTCGTTCAAAAGATTGGCAGCAACCATCGACAACCTCAGCTTAACCGGATAGGCCCTGGTCGAAGAAAATCGGAATGCATCGGTTATTATTTTTTGGTGTTTCGCTGTACTCTGCCACTCTTGGCCAGTCTCTTCGACTTCGCCTATCCTTGCAATTTTGAATGATTTGCATGAACCGCTGGCTATCTCATAACAGAGTATATCCACCATGTTCACACCAAACTGGATTGGTTCCACCAGCCTGTCCGATACTTTTCCGCTGTGGGATGAACGATATTCCCTGAGGATCACTTGTTTTTCGCAAGCAATGGAATCCAGCAACCTGTTTACGATTGTCCTTGTTTTATCATTGACAACAATATCTGCGACCTTCTTGTAATCATACAAAGAGTAAAGTTTGCTTTTGATCCCGTTCACAGCCGGATTAAGCGGATCCAGCGCCTCCACTGCCCTTTTTAGCACATATGCCTCCTCTTCGGTAAAATAGACCAGGTCGGCAATGGTCCGGAAATGGCGGGACTCTTTTGCAAGACTTACAAAGCCATCCTGTTTGTTGACAATAAATCCTACCGACTCAAAAGTATCTATGTATCGGTAAACACTCCTCGGAGAGATTCCAAGTATCTCCGAAAGCTCTGCTACCGTGTATTTTTTGTGTTTATCGGTCATCAGTTGCATTATCCTGAGCAATCTTTCGAGTTTTGGCTGGTCCATGATTAAATTATTTTACTGTTTGCTAAATTAGTCATTTTTGGGTTACTTTGTGTAAATTAACAGAATGACCGAAATCCAAAATACCATGGCCCTGTTCGGGGTCACACAGGAAGATCTCAACCAAATTGTATCCGCCGCATTATCCAGAGGGGGTGATTACGCCGACCTCTATTTTGAATTAAGCACTGCAAACGAAGTGTCACTTCGCGATGGAGAAGTTAATGCCGCAGGCACTCATATCGATTACGGAATGGGTGTCCGGGTACTTTCGGATGACAGGACCGGTTATGCATATACAGAGGTAACCAACCTTAACGAGATGCTCAAGGCTGCCAAGGCTGCAGCTGCAATAGCAAACCATCCTTCGGTCAGCATTGCCCACCCGGCAAACGTCACCCGATTGTTTGTTCCGGACGGCAAAGGTTATTATCCGGCAAAACAAACATGGGAAGAGATTTCCCTCTCTGTGAAAATTCCATTTTTGCAGAATCTGAACGACCAAATATTCTCGTTGGACCCCAGGGTGAACAAAGTGATGGCTCGGATATCGGATTCCGATAGTACAATCCTCTTTTTCAATTCCGAAGGGATTTTATGCATGGATAAGAGGCCTATGATGTCGGTGGTTGCAACATGTATAATGGAAAGTGGAGGCAAAGTCGAAAACGGCAGCAGTTCAAGAAGTTTTAGGGCTGGATTTGAATTCCTCACCGATGCCCTTATAATGGAAATCGCCCGGGATGCTGTCGGTAAAACCTCATTCCTTTTTGATGCAACCCGGCCCAAAGGGGGCGAAATGGCTGTAGTGATGGGAGCCGGCAGTTCGGGAATCCTTCTCCACGAGGCAATCGGACACGCTTTTGAGGCTGACTTCAACAGGCTCAACACTTCCATTTTTTCCGATAAGCTAGGGAAAACTATATGTTCTAAGGAGATCTCCGTAGTGGATGACGGCACTATACCATTCAACCGGGGGTCGTTGAATTTTGATGACGAAGGAATCCCTTCGCAAAAAACCTATATGGTCAAAGAGGGGGTACTAACCTCCTATCTCCATGACAGGATTAGTGCAAAGTACTACAACACCTCCCCTACCGGCAACGGGAGGAGGGAATCTTTCCGTTACATGCCCCTTCCGCGTATGAGGGCTACCTATATGGAAAATGGAAAGAGTACCAGGGATGATATCATATCCACTGTTAAAAAGGGGATTTTTGCAGAGAACTTCAGCAATGGTCAGGTACAAATTGGTGCCGGTGACTTTACCTTTTATGTAAAATCGGGCTACCTGATAGAAAACGGCAAATTGACCCGTCCGGTAAAGGATATCAATATAATCGGCAACGGGCCTGAGGCACTGGCAGGAATAGTTGCAGTAGCATCCGACAGCATTATAGACAATTCTACATGGACCTGCGGCAAAGAGCAGTATTGCCCGGTCTCATGCGGGATGCCTTCGGTATTGGTTAATAAACTCACAGTGGGTGGCGACTAAAAACAAACATAAACAGAGTGGATAAAACAGAGATAAATAAAGTGACAAAAACAGGCCAAATCAACAGGGAAGAAAAAACCCAGACAGACAGCATGTCTTGCAGCAATCTGGCAAATACAGCGTTGGAAATGGCAAAAAAAGCCGGCTGCAATGCGGCTCGTGTCACAATCAGTGCAAACACACAGAGCGTTTATAACGTGAGGGACAACAAAATGGAGAGGATCCACCGGGCAACAAGCTCATCTATTTACCTGCAACTCTTTTCCGATGGCAAATATGGCACATTTTCAACCAACAGGATGGGGACAGGTGAGCTGGAAAGCTTCATAAAAAAAGCTGCCGGAATCACCAGGTTGCTGGCTCCTGACATTCACAGGAATTTGCCAGATCCATCTCTTTATTACAAAGGGAACAACGAAGATCTTGAACAATTCGATCCTTCAATCAATACACTTGACCCGTTGGACAAAAGCAAAATCGCCTATGATTGTGCCGCCGAAATTTATAAATCCGACCCACGTATCCTTTCGGTTAACAGTGAATTCGGGGATATTGACGATTTCCTTTATATTGCCGACTCCAACGGGTTTAAAGGGGAAAGCCGGCAAAGCTCTTTCTCCCTTAGCTGTGAATGCTCTGTTAAGGACAACGGAGATGCCCGTCCCGAAGGTTGGTGGTACGAAAGTTCGCTCTTCCTTGACTCCCTGGCAAAAGAGGGTGTTGGGAAAAAATCATTGGAAAGGGCATTATCCCGGTTGAGCCCTGTGAAGATGAAATCGGGCAAATACAACATGGTACTTGAAAATACTGTCTCATCCAGGGTGGTGGCACCTATCATTTCGGCTTTGAACGGTGCTTCAATACAACAAAACAACTCTTTCCTCAAAGACAAGGCGGGGAAAAAGGTATTCCATTGTAAATTCCAACTGGTCGATACACCCCACACAAAACGGGCAGCTGGTTCCAGGTACTTCGACAGTGAAGGAATTGCCACCAAACCCATGAATATAATAGAAAACGGAACCGTAAACACATATTTTATAAACACCTACCATTCGAATAAGCTTTCCCTTCCCGTAACCATCGAAGGTCCATCGGTACCCATATGCAGATTTACCGGGAGTGCCACAGGGGAGAGTCCGGCCCAAAACCTTTCCGACATCCTAAAATTATGTGGTAATGGAATACTTGTCACAGGATTCAACGGAGGTAACAGCAACAGTTCTACAGGGGATTTTTCTTTTGGAGTACAAGGTTTTTGGTTCGAAAATGGAATCATAAAACACCCTGTAGGCGAAATGAACATCACCGGTAACATCATTACCTTGTGGAACAGTTTAATTGCAGCAGGGACCGATGCAAGGGAAACCGGCCGATGGCTTATCCCTACCCTGGCTTTTGAAAATGTAAACCTGAGCGGAATATAAAACCTATGAAAAAACCTAACTTAATCATCTCCCTCACTCCTGTCGTTGTCCTTATTGCAATAATATTTGCCGGTGTAAGGATGTTTGGGGAGGATGTAACTTCGGGGCCTTCCCAGATCGCACTTATTTTTACTGCTGTATTGGCATCCATCATTTCAATCTCCTATTTGAAAGTTCCATGGGAAAAGCTGGAAGCCGGTATGATGGATCATCTTACAAAGACAGGACCTGCGGTCTTCATTTTACTCATGATTGGCGCCCTGACAGGCTCATGGATGATCAGTGGTGTTGTCCCGGCCATGATCTATTACGGCCTTAAGATCATCAGCCCTTCTGTTTTCCTGCTGGTAGCATTCCTGTTGTCGGGAATGGTCTCGGTTATGGCTGGCAGTTCATGGACCACCATTGGCACAATTGGTGTGGCAATGCTCTCTGCCGGGCAAATCCTGGGATTCCCTGCTCCATGGCTTGCCGGTGCTATCATTTCGGGGGCATATTTCGGAGATAAGATCTCTCCCCTCTCCGACACCACCAACCTCTCGGCCTCCGTAGCCGGAGTTGATTTGTATGAACACGTTAAATACATGTTGGTTACAACTATCCCAGGATTTATACTCTCAGTGATCTTCTTTACGGTGGTTGGTTTTGTACTGCCGGTAAACAATTCGCTTAACGTGGATCAGCAACTTGACATGATATCCTCCACGTTCAACATATCCCCATGGCTGTTACTAGTTCCTGTATTTACAATCGGAATGATAGTAAAGAAAGTATCCCCTTTCATAACACTTTTTAGCTCTGCATTGCTTGGAGCTGTTGTGGCATGCCTTTTCCAACCCCAGATATGTGAACAAATTTCTCCCGAAGGTATGTCCAAAGGGGCTACCTTCCTTTACTCTTCGCTTAAAATGCTCTCGTCCGAGGTAACTATTGAGACTGGTGATGCTATGCTCAACAACCTTACCTCCACCAGCGGGATGTCCGGAATGCTCAATACTGTGTGGATAATCCTTTGTGTTGTAACATTCGGAGGGGTTATGGAAGCCAGCGGGATGATACAGACTATCACAGAGAAGATGATGTCCCTTATGAGAAATACAGTGAGTCTTGTGGGCTCAACCGTTGGTACAACCATCTTCTTCAACATGACCCTTTCGGACCAATACATGGCCATTTTGCTGCCCGGCAAGATGTTCTCAGAAACTTACCGTAAGCTTGGTTATGAGCCAAGATTGCTGAGCCGCACATTGCAGGATTCGGCAACCGTAACCTCAGTATTGGTACCATGGAACACATGTGGTGTGGTCCAGGCAAGCGTGCTTAATGTTGCCACCCTGGCATATCTGCCATACTGTTTTTTCAACCTTATAACTCCCGTAATCACCATTATTGTAGCAGCAACGGGATATAAGATCAAACGCCTTAAAAAATTAGCATAATATTTGCATATAACCACTTTTTTTAATCAAATTATATTATCCATGGAAATAGGAAAAAACACAGTTGTATCACTTTCATACACACTAAAAGTAGAAGGAGACGTTATTGAAACCGTCAATGCCGACAATCCTCTCAAGTTCATATTTGGGACAGGCTACCTTTTACCTAAATTCGAAGAGAACGTCCAAGGCAAAACCGTTGGCGACCCCTTTGAATTCAAGCTATCTGCAAAAGAGGGATATGGCGAGGTAAACCAAGATGCCATTGTTGAACTCCCCAAAGATATGTTTATGGTAGACGGCTCCATAGAGGAGGGTCTTTTGACCGTAGGAAACGTATTGCCGATGCAGGATTCCGAAGGAAACCGCCTTCAGGGTACGATAGACGAAATCAAGGACCAAGTGGTCGTAATGAACTTCAACCACCCTCTTGCCGGTTCGGAATTGCACTTCAAAGGAGAAGTTGTAGAGGTGAGGGAGGCTACATCCGAAGAGATGATGCAGGGACTTTTTGGCGAAAAAGCCTCATCCTGTGGTGACGGTGGCTGCTCGGGTTGCTCGGGTTGCTAACTAAGCATCTAGTGATGCGTCATGCATGGCGCACAATAAAAAAGGCCGGCAATTTGCCGGCCTTTTATTGTATACAATGATTGTTATTTCAAATCATCGTTGTAGTCTGTCTCTTTCACA
>WARP01004114.1_pt1 | contig 18464 bp, 15 predicted proteins | sample 4769151 | NCBI WGS metagenome assembly WARP01 (sample SAMN08893023, study PRJNA449175) | gut metagenome | isolation source: rumen sample fed with dry roughage | host: cow | place: India: Nagpur | collected 2016 | reverse complement strand
GGATTAATTCAATTCCAAATATTATTTGTAAATGGGAAAACAGTTTATTAAGACAATGAGTAAATTAAATAAAATACATCAAGGAGATTGCATAAGTATATTAAATGAAAAAATAGAAGAAAATTCAATAAATCTAATATTTGCAGATCCTCCTTATAATCTTTCAGGGAATACATTAAATCTCAAAAACAATACAACAGGTGGAGCATTCTATAAAGTAAATGAAGATTGGGATACATTTCATTATACTGACTATGTTGACTTTACTGAAAAATGGCTTAGGGCTTGTCATAGAATATTAACAAATAATGGAAGCATCTATATTTCTTGCACACAACATAATATTGGTGAAGTACTTATTGCAGCAAAAAAACTTGGTTTTAAATTAAACAATATTTTAACTTGGTATAAAACAAATTCGATGCCAAACATAACAAAAAGAACATTCACACATTCTACAGAATTTGTTTGTTGGTTTGTTAAAGGTAAAAATTGGATTTTTAATTATGAGGATGTAAAAGAATTTAATCCAAATAAAACAAAACTTGGTGAAAAAAAACAAATGCGAGACTTTCTTGATTTTATCGAATTACCTATTGTTCAAGGTAAAGAAAGACTTAGAGGAGAAAACGGAAGAGCATTACATCCCACTCAAAAACCTGAAAAACTATTAGAATTAATTATTAGAGCATCATCAAACGAAAATGATATTGTTCTTGATCCATTTTTTGGGACTGGAACAACGGGATTTATTGCAGGTAAATTAAATAGATTTTGGATTGGAATTGAAAAAAATACCGATTATATAAAAATTGCAGAGGATAGATTAAATAAAAACAAAATATAATGTCAAAAACTATTTTACAACTTGGTAATTGCGTTGAATTATTAAAAAAATTGCCTACAGGATGTGTCAATCAAATTTTTGCTGATCCTCCTTACAATTTATCTAATTCAAATTTTCAAACTGTAAAAAGCGGAAAAATGGTAACTTGTGATAAGGGTGATTGGGATATGATAGATGACATTCATGAATTCAATGAAACATGGATAAAAGAATGTATTCGTGTCCTTTCTGACAATGGCACTATGTGGATTTCTGGAACTTTACATAATCATCCTTCAATAGGAGTTATATTAAAAAAACTCGACTTATGGATAATAAATGATGTAATATGGTTTAAAAGAAATGCAGCTCCTCTCCTTTCAAAAAACAGACTTGCTCCTTCAACTGAATTAATTTGGATAGCAAGTAAAACTAAAAAATATTATTTTGACTACGATACGGCAAAAATGATTAATGGGGGTAAGCAAATGAGAAATCTTTGGGAAATTAATGCTCAAAGACATAAAACTTCTCATCCTACTGAAAAACCTGAGATTTTACTTGAACGTATATTATTACTTGGCAGTAAAGAAGGTGATATAGTTTTAGATCCATTTATGGGAAGTGGCACTACTGGTGTAGTATCAAAAAGACTTAAAAGAAATTTTATTGGTTTTGAAATCAGTAAAGAATATTTTGATATGGCTAACGAAAGAATTAATGGAGAAAAAATACATAATAAAGCTATTTACACAGATAAAGATATAAAGCAAAATGAACAGCTTTGTATGGTATTAGAAGAAAAAGCTAAACATTATAACTCTCAAAAAACAGATCAAAACCCTTCTATACTCATATAATTATAAAAGATAGACATGATACCATTTGGATTTTGGATTTTTTATATTTTCTTTATTTTTATATGATATAATTATTGTAAGTTTGCAGTATTCAAATTATTATATACCATGAGCAAAATAGCATTATACAAATTAGAAGCTGATAATAGAGCTGAAATCGTTAGTGAGAAGCCTTTTAAGTTAGAAAGAGATATGCAAAGGGTTTTTGAGGATAATTTGGGTTTGATTATGGGCTTGGAAATGGGCTATTGAGGAAGTGGTGAGAGAGTAGAGAGAGGAAAGGGTGATTATTTGGTATCGCAAAATGAGATAGCATACTTGGAAAAAAGTTTATGTGATGGTCATGTGATAGAATGGGAAAAGAAGTAAAGCGACTAAGTCGATAATTTTATCCGTAAATTCATTTACAATAACAGATAAAGGTATAACATATCCCACACAACGATAAAACAAATTCATTTACTATAAACCTTTGACCCTTTCAGGGTCGGATAACGTAAAATATCAAATTAAAATTCCAAATTAAAATCATTCAACAATCAATTACCCCGAATAAATTAATATCGAAAAAATTATTTCAAACAATCAATCACCCCGTAGGGGTGAAAGGTTTATAGAAAACGAGAAATTCATTCATCCATCCCATAACCAATCTACGACCCCATCGGGGTCGAACAACGATATATTAATTCCATTTGCTATAAACCTTTGACCCTTTCAGGGTCGAATAACGATATTACAATTTGGAGATAAGATTTCTATACTCAATCTTACTTATCTTTTAAGGATTGAGCTTCTGCTTTTAGTCGTTTTTCTTCTTCCAATTGTGCTCGGGATTTACTTTGGGTTACTATGTATACTCCCATAAATACGAGTATTGTGGATATGATTTTCTGATAGCCGAAGACCTCGGAGGTGAAGAATACTGTTACTACTGCTGCTATTATTGGTTGTAGGTAGTTATACATCGATAGGGTTGTTGGTCGGAGGTTCTTTTGTCCTATTGGGATTAGAAGATAGGTTGTGAATGTTGCTCCTATTATTACATAGCCTATTCTAAGTATTAGCTCCAATGGAAATTCTCCACTCATCGCTCCTTGAACTGAGTTAAATGTAAATGGTAAAATTATTATTGAGGAGATTAAAAACATCCATTTCATTATCTCTATTGGATGATAGGTTGAGATGAATTTCTTGAAAAACACTAAGTATAAAGCATATGAGAATGAACTTGTAAAGACAAGGGCATTCCCAAGAAAAGACCTTGAACCATTGCCTAAACTATTACTTGAAAGGATTAGCAATATTGCCCCTATAAATCCTATAAATACTCCAATAAATTTCTTAGTTGTTATTGGCTCCTTAAGATAAAGAGCTGATACAAGCATGGTAATAATTGGGGTAAGAGTGATTATAAGGGATGCATCTATTGGGGAGGTTGTTTTAAGTCCTACTATAAATGATATTTGATTAATGCTTATTCCAAATAATGCTGCAAGGATTAGGGTGAGTATATGTTTCTTTTCAATTCTTTTTGTTTTTATAAATAATGAGGCTATCCAAAATATTATTGCTGCTCCTGATATTCTTAAAAAGCTTAATACAAGGGGATCAAAATCAAAAACTCCCAATGCTTTTTTAGCGATAGGAATATTTAATCCAAAAATAATATTTACTATTAGAATAGCAATATGAGCCTTAGTTATGTCTTTCATAAAGGAATTGGGTTTATTGAGCTTTAATTTTAAAGACAAACTCCTTATCTATCTTATTTCTTAATAGATAAATCAGGTAATAATAAATCACTAATGAGGTTATTGATGAAAGTGCAAGATATATATCTAAAACCTCTGGGAAAAGGAATTTAATTAGAAATATTAGTGATATCATAATCAGAAAAGGGAGTAAAAAGCCAAGGAATACTGCTTTGAATCCAAGCTTTCTATCCATATAGACAGTTACATTATCATCTATCTTATATTTATTATAATCCTCTGTTTTAACCTCTATTTCTTTATCCTTTGAATCCAACGCCCCACAAGCTCCTTTTGCATGGCAGGATGAGCACATTGAGGATGAAAGAATACTTACAACAACCTTACCCGGGCGAATATCAATTACCCTACCACATTGTTCTACATTGTTTTCCATATTCTAATCACAATTCCAAGCACAATTGCCCTTGGTGTTTATAATAAATGCCTCATTATTATGTCTAACGTATGCAAAGCCTTCTTTAAATGGTGCTGCAAATTCGTAAATCAAATCAATTGCAACCTCTCCTTTGGTATTGATATATCCTGCTTTCCCATTTTTTGTAACAGGTATAAGCCCCTCTGAATGACGCTTAGCTGCCTCATATTGGAAATCAGCTACTACCCTCCCCTTTTTGTCTATTAGTCCATAAAAATGATTTTGCTTTACAACTGCATAACCTCCATAGAAATTATAAGTCTCATAGCTCACCTCTATCTTATCGAATATTGGCTCAGTCAAATCCTTACCCTTATTGTTTATAAGTTTCACCTTAGAATCCTTCTCAACAAAGGCTAATCCCTCTTTAAAATCACTTACCTTATCGTAAATGCAATCAACTACTAACTTGCCCTTATTGTTTACATATCCCCATTTCCCATCTTTTCTAACAGGCATCATCCCCTCATTAGGATTTAATACTGTATCGAATTTTCTATCAATAATTCTCTCACCCTTATTGTTTATAATCTCCCAATACAAATCATGATAATAAACATGATAACAGTGATTAGCTATATTACAACAATCATCATCAGGACCAACAGGTACTACTTCTTTTCTTGCATTCATTACTCCAGCCATCGATTTGCTGAAATTCGTTCCTAAGATATACTTCCTTGGTATTACTTCTCTTGCCTTATTATCATAATAGCCTATCAATAATTCCTCATCTACAAAAATTGATATCTTCGTCATCCCTTCGGTGTAATCCTGAATACCTTCATACTCGAAAGGTATAATTAGATTCAAATCATAATCAATAACTCCAGATTTCCCATTTACAGAACTAATAATAAAACCACCATCTTTTCTGATAACATTAAGTAGTTTTTCAGGATAAACATTCAGTTTATTATTCTTTATCTTAGCTATATTGATTGATGTATCGGTATGAATTGTAAAAATTCCTTTCCCATAATTAATAATATCTCTATAAATAAATGGAATAATGACTTTATTCTTCTTATTTATTACTCCCCATTTCCCATCTTTCTTAACAACACAATAACCATTATCGAAAGCTTTTCCATACTCATATTGTGGTGGAATTATCTCTTTGAAATTCCTATCTGCATATCCATACAATCCATTATTACAAATGCGGATAATATCATCATGAATTACAAACTCAGCAATGCATTTTGTCTGAGCATTTAGCCCTATGGAAAAAATAATTAAAAGGACAAAGCCCATACTAAAAGTCCAAATCTTATTCATATCTTTTGAATATTATATTATTACAAAATGTTTTTTCATTCCCCACACTTCCTTACCATCTTCCAATCTTAGTTTATACCAAGCATCCAAATCATCTATTATCTTAACCTTTTGTCCTTTATAAAAAGATAACCCTGAGTCTATCTTCGAGTCAATTGAGTCTTTTCCTTGAACATTATCATCAAAAACAATTGCATAAGAGGAATCGTTTAAGTAATTCTGACGAGATAAGCCCAATGAAAAAGATAATACACTAAGCAAGGATAGGGATAAGAACGTATAAAAGAATAATACTTTTCTATCTATCGCATAATAGTAGATAATAAAGCAAATACCAGAGAGCAAAAATAGAGAAATAGTTAGGATTATCCAAGTTTTAGGCATAAAAGAATTATAAAGGGATTTCCATAAATCAAATAATAAGAAATTACTTAATATATAAGTATCTCCCTTAAGCCTTGCTTTTACAACCTTTAGATTATTTTGAATACTTTTATTCTTGGGTTCTAATTTCAATGCTCTTTCGAAATAAAGTATACTATTAGCATAATCGCTTAATCGAAAATAAGTATTTCCAATATTATAATATAAGTCGGCGGATATAGTATTTTCGTTTTTTATCTCCAAATACTTATCCAATGCTAAGGCATACTCTTTTGTTTTATACAAATCATTCGCCTTAGAGAATTTCTCCTCAATAGTTTCTGCACTTAGATTATTAACAGATATACAAGTTAATAATAAAACTAAAATATACTTCTTCATAGTCCTATCTTTTTATCTGAGATTCAATTTGAGAAATTGTTTCTATCGACTCGTTATATAGTCCCACTAAGCCCTCTTCTTGTTTATTATATCCAAAACGGACAAATTCACATGAGTTAAGCAGAGTGATAAGTCTTTCTATTGTTTGTGAATCTATATTATTACTCTTTAAAGTATCTTCTACATTATCGAAGCTTAATTCTTTCTTTTCAATCTTAAACCTATCTAATAGGTAATTCCAAAGAGCCTTAGCCACCTCATCGTAAAACTCTTCCTTCATATTAGCATTCATATATGCCTTAGCTTTTTTAAACCTACGATTAGCCATCTTTCTTGCTGTCTTATACCTTAGATTTACTACATCCTTCGAGCTTTCTAATTTCTTATTTTGTAGAAATATAAAAACTATAACGGATAATAGAATTATTGCAAGGATAATATATAGATAGGGATGTGAGAAATAGAAAGAATTAAAGCTTACAGGTCTTATCTTTTCAGTTTTAATATATTCAATATCCTTGTTCTTATAGATTTCTCTTTCGCTTAATTGTTTTTCATAAGAACCTCTATCTGCTTTCCCTTTTTCTATTTCAAATTCAAAATCATTAGTAGATATTGTTTTGTACTGCTTAGCATTTATATCAAAATAAACAAAATCAACCTTAGGAACCTTAATCCTCCCCTCTACCCTTGGGATAATAATATACTCAAAGGTACGACTACCCTTTATCCCTGATTGAGTTTTATTATAGTTGTCAATAATGTTTGGGTCATAGCTTTCAAACTCCTCTGGAAGGTTTAAATCAATCTTATCAATTAAGCTTAAATTACCCTCACCACTTATTGTATATCTTAAAGTAATTGCCTCATTGGTCTTACATTTCAAAGGATTTGCACTTGCCTTAATACTAAAGCTACCTATCCCTCCTGAGAAATTCAAATTAGTGGCTGGCAAGGGTTTGACATCAACGCTAATCGAATTTGATTTAATATTCTTCTTTACACTTTCATATCCCGATTGCATTGATTGGAAAAATGGATCGTTAAAGAAAGAATCGAAGAAAGGGTCTCCTGTTGAAACTCTTTTATTCCGATTTACTTTAATCATTGCTTGAACATCAATATCCAGCGGAGCTATTGTAAGTTTCCCACTTTCTTGAGGATATGCTATAACCTTTCTTAGAGTTGCAACATGGTAAACCTTCCCATCAATTATTTCCTCGCTTATACTTGGATCTTTCGACATATCTAATTCCTCAATCCAAAATCCCCTATTTACAGGCATCTTATTTACTTGAAATTCTGATACTGGAACAAGTGTGTATAGTTTGTAAGTAATAATTATCTCCTGACCAATATAGGCTGTTGATTTATTAGATATTGCCTTAACGAATATTGCCTTATCGTCTAATACTGTTACATTATTCTGCTGGAAACTTGGCTGAGCTTGAGGTCTACCTTGATATTGCGACCTTTGAGTTTGGGTAGGATTCTTTGATACATTAATCTTAAGTGCATTTGATTTTAATGTACTTCCTTCTACATTTATTCTCGAGGGTCCAATTGTAAATGTTCCTTCCTTATTAGCAACTAATATGTATGTTAAGGTAACGGATGTGTTATGAGTTTGCACTCCATTGATATTAGAGCTATAGGAACTTGAACTTTGCATTGGTCCTGCTACAACCTGAAATTCTCCAAAGTCAGGGGCAACGAAGTTTGATATTTTTTTAGAATTAACTGTATAAACAACTCTAAACTGCTCTCCAACACCAATAGCAGTTGGTCCCTCTGCTCTAAAACTATTTTGAGAATATCCAGAGAAAAAGGCTATCAACGATAATAAAGATATAAATATATACTTTTTCATACTAATTATTGCTTTTGATTTGTTTACCAATCCTTATCTGTTCTATACCTGTTGGACTTTTGGTCTTTATCTTTTTTCAAATTATCCAAAGTTCTCTTTTCATTATTCTTTAATGCCTCCAACATTCTTTTCCCCTCTTTATTTTTATCGGATTCCATTAACATTTCAGCCTTGTTTTCACTATCCTTTTTGTCCGATTTCTTCATTTCTGCACTTTGAAGCTGACTTTGTTGTTGCTGCTCTTGCTTTTTATCCTTATTATTCTTCTTATTCTCCTCTTGTTTCTTTAATAGATAACTTGCAAGAGATAGGTTGTATTTTGCAGCACTATCATCTGGGTTTATCTTAAGACTCATCTTATAATCCTCTATTGCACTTCTTAGTTTCTTTTCCATTTCCGATTTCTCAGCACTTGAATCCATTAATGCAAGAGAGAAATTCGTGTTTCCCTTATTATAATAGATTTGAGCATACGAATTAGAATCTCCATTAAACTTGCTCTCCAAGGCTCTATTATAATAGAGTAGAGATTTCTCAAGATTTGATTTTGAATTATGTCTATAATTTGAGTTCCCTATATTATAATTAGCCTTCATATATAAAGAGTCTTCCCCTAAAGCCTTTAAATAACTATCCTCAGCCTTAGTGTATTTCTCCTTCTCAAAATACTTATTACCATCTCTTAAATTATTCTTTGCTTTGTCGCAAGAGATAAATAATAGTAATAATCCTATCAATAATCCTATTCTTTTCATATCTTACCTCCCAAAGAAAAACTTCCTATTAATATATTTATTCTTCCTTTCAAAAACTAAGTAATCAATAACTAATATAAGCAAGGTAATAAAAGCAAATATATAAAACCTGCTTTCATATTCTTTATATATTACTGCGTTATACTCGTTTTTCTCCATCTTATTAATTCTTGCAAGTATATTATCAAGCCCAATACTTGCATTATTAGCCCTTAAATACTCTCCTTTACCAACCTTTGCAATATCTTGTAAAAGCTCTTCATTAATTCGAGTCATAACATAGGAGCCATCAGATGTCTTTTTGTAATCTTTTTTCCCAGCATTTGTAGTAATCGGAATTAAAGCTCCTTCTTTTAATCCTAATCCTATTGTATTTATTACTATTCCTTTTTTGGCTATATCTTTTGCCGTAACAATAGCCTCCTCATCGTTATCCTCACCATCAGAAATAAGTATAATACTTTTACTCTTATCATTTACTTCTTCTCCAAAGCTTTCCTCTGCCATTTTCAATGCTTGACCAATTACTGTTCCTTGGTTAACTATCATCGAGGGGTCGATAATATCTATAAAAGTTTTAGCAGCTCCATAATCATTAGTAATTGGTAATTGAACAAAGGAGCTTCCCGCAAATACAACTATTCCTATCCTATCTCCATTCAATTGGTCAACTAATCTATTCAAGGCTTGTTTTGCTCTTGATATTCTATTTGGTTTAATATCCTCAGCATACATACTATTTGATATATCTAAGCATATCATTAAGTCGCTACCCTTTCTTTGGCTTTTCTCCAATGAAGTCCCTATTTGAGGATTTGCAATAGCAACTACAAGAAAGAAATAGGCAATTAGAATTAAAATAAACTTTAGCCAATGCTTTCCAAATGATAGCTCTGGAATTATTGCCTCGCATAAACCCTTATCGATAAAAGAGTATAATTTTCTTTTCTTCTTTCTTATATATAGAATGTATAGAAATACAAATAGCGGTATTAAGATTAACAAATATAAAACTTCTGGCGTTTGGATTCTAAACATAATTACACTCCCTTTCTTAAATAAGTTTTCCTTAAAACAATCTCAATAACTAAAAGCACAAGTACAAAATTAAGAATTGGAATACCTAAATCCTTCTTATCCTTATAATAAGACACATCGATAATAGATTTCTCCATCTTGTCTATTTCAGTAAAAATTTCCTTTAGAGATTCTAAATCTTTTGAACGGAAGTATTTTCCTCCTGTGATATTTGCAACCTCAGAAAGCAAGCCTTCATCAATCTTAACTTCTATATTCTGATATTGCTTACCAAAAGGTGTTTGAACTGGATAAGGTGCTGTTCCCATCTTGCCTATTCCAATTGTATATAATCTAATATTATACTCTTTTGCTAGTTCGGCAGCTGTTATTGGGTCAATTGAGCCCATATTATTTACTCCATCGGTTAATAGGATAATAACCTTGCTCTTTGTCTTATTGTCCTTAACCCTATTTATTGCTGTTGCTATTCCATCTCCTATTGCAGTTCCATCGGATATGACTCCACTTTCAACTTTTTCGATTAATTCAATAAGTATTTTCTGATCTGTTGTTGGAGGACATTGTGTAAAAGCCTCACCAGAGAAGACTACAAGCCCAATATTATCGGTATTTCTTGAAGTAACAAAATCCTTAGCTACCTTTTTTGCAGCCTCTAACCTATTTGGGCGAAAATCCTCAGCAAGCATTGAGCTTGAAATATCCAAGGTTAGGATAATATCTATCCCCTCAATGTTTTTCTCATTTTTGGATAAATAGCTCTGTGGTCTTGAAACTACAATTATTAATAAGATAATAATTATATAACGAAGCACATCCGGCAAATATCTTAACTTATACTTTAGAGATTTGTTTTGGGTCTTTAGGAGTTGCAATTCGGAATACCTAATTTGGGTATATCTCTTCTTATTATAATAGTATTGCCAAAGGATTAGCAAAGGAATAATAATTAAAGATATTAGGAAATAAGGATACTGAAAGCTTAGACTACTTAACATCTTCAACCTCCTTTTTTAACTCATCATTTTCTTCTTTCTTAGTATTATTTACAAACTCAAGGGAGTCCTTTATTACCTTATCATCGGTAAAAGAATCAGGGATTAGCTTTGCAAACTTAACTAAGTCTGATTTATTGAGAATTGACTCTAAGATTAGTTTATTGGGTGTATCAATCTCTTTAATACTTTCTATTGCAGAGAATATCTCATTACTTGTCATTTCCATAGCTGCAATTGAAAACCTATCGGAGATATATTGGCGAAGAATATCTGAAATCAAAGAATAATATCTCTTATTCTCTCCTCTTTCGCATAATCTTTCTTTTCTTAAGTTTTCTAATGCCTCTATTGCAATAATATGTGCAGGTAATTGAATTTGAGGTTTTGAGAATATCTCCTTTATTCCTTTCTTATTATTCTTTTTCCAATATTTATATAGATAGTATGAAAGAACAAGCAATCCTATTATCAGAATTACCAAAAGAATAATTGGTAGAATTTCTCTAAAAGTATATGGTTCCTTAGCGTTTGCCTTAATATCCTTAATCTCTATCTTAGTAGTATCGATAGGAAAACTCATCACCTCTATATCCAACTTATTCGAGTCAATATCATAAATATAGTAATTTCCCGCTGTAAAGGATATTAATTCATACTTAATCTCAATAATATCCTTATCATCTACTTTTATTGTATCTATCTTTTTTGATACTATCTCATAATTTTCATTTGGAATAAGTCTTTCTTTTAATACCTCATCCTTATTGAAATTATCGATCTTAAAGGTATAGGTAAACTTATCTCCAATATATAATTTATCCCTGTCTAATTTTGGGTTTTGAGAATAAATAGAAGGGATGAATAATATTGAAAAAACTAAAACTAACAATGATAATCTTTTCATTTTCTTCCTCCTTTTTGAAATAATTGCATAAGAAGTGGGATATAATCCTTATTTGTTTCCACATTTATATAATCAATACCTATCCTTTTAAATTTATTTTGGAGTTTAGAGACTCTTTCCTCTGAGTTTTTCCTATATGAAGATATTAGTTTCTTATCAGAGGTATCGACCCATATATCTTCGTTGGTTTCATTATCATGCAATAATACCAAACCCAAATCAGGTATTTCTCTTTCAGCTATATCGTTTACAAGAATAGTTGATAAATCATGCTTACGAGAAAGAATCTCAAGCGAATCGTCAAACTCTCCCAGTCCATCGGTTATTAAAAAACAAGTGGATTGCTTCTTGATAACATTATTCATAAACTTCAAAGGCTCAGAGAATGAAGTCTTGGAATCGGAATGTTTATAGGTTATCAACTCTCTTATTATTCTAAGTATATGTGAGCTTCCCTTTTTTGGAGGGATATATTTCTCTACCTTATCGGAAAAGAAAATCACTCCTACCTTATCGTTATTCTGAATTGCGGAGAAAGAAATAACCGCTGCTATCTCGGTAATTATATCCGATTTGAGATTGGATTTAGTTCCAAAAAATGTAGAACCACTTACATCTATTAATAGAATAACAGTAAGCTCTCTTTCCTCTTCAAATACTTTCACATAAGGGTGATTATAACGAGCCGTAACATTCCAATCAATCGAACGAACCTCGTCGCCAAACATATATTCCCTTACCTCCGAAAAGGCCATACCTCTTCCCTTAAAAGCACTATGATATTGTCCGGAAAATATATTCCTCGACAATCGCTTAGTCTTTATCTCTATCTTTCTTACTTTCTTTAATAAATCTTCCGTCATAATATATTAAGGAACATCTACTCGATTTATAATATCGTTAATTATATCCTCGGTGGTAATATTTTCTGCCTCTGCCTCATAGGTTAGTCCTATTCTATGTCGCATTACATCCAAACAAACTGCTCTTACATCCTCAGGAATTACATAACCTCTTCTCTTTATAAAGGCATAAGCTCTTGAGGCTAAGGCAAGATTAATTGTTGCTCTTGGCGATGCTCCATAGCTAATGTATTCTTTTAGCTTTTCTAAATTATATTGCTCTGGAAAACGAGTTGCAAATACAATATCAGTAATATAGTTTTCTATTTTCTCGTCAATATAAATTTGTTTTACAACCTCTCTTGCATGAAGGATTTGCTTAGTGTTTACAGCTGCTTCTATCTTTGGTAGTACAGCTCCAATTTGTTGCCTTAATATTAGTTTTTCTTCCTCTTTCTTTGGATAAGTTATTACGACTTTCATCATAAAACGATCTAACTGAGCCTCTGGCAATGTATAAGTTCCTTCCTGCTCAATTGGGTTTTGGGTAGCAAGGACTAAGAAAGGCTCTTCAAGCTTATAGGTGTTTTCACCAATAGTTACCTGCCTTTCTTGCATTGCTTCTAAAAGAGCTGACTGAACCTTGGCTGGAGCACGGTTTATTTCATCTGCTAAAATAAAGTTGGAAAATATCGGACCTTTCTTTACAGAGAAATTTTCATCCTTAGGACTGTAAATCATTGTACCTATTAGGTCTGCTGGTAGCAAATCGGGGGTAAATTGAATTCTCGAGAACTTAGCATCTATTGCTTTGGCAAGAGTATTAATTGCTTGTGTTTTTGCAAGCCCAGGAACCCCTTCCAAAAGTATATGTCCATTTGAGAGTAGTCCTATTATCAATCTTTCTATCATTTGCTTTTGCCCTATAATGGATTTATTAATCTCATTATTAATTGCATCTACAAAAGCACTTTCTAAATTAATCTTTTCATTTAATTCAATAATATCTACCATATTTACTTGTATTTTAGATTTGATTATTTCTTAGTTTTTAGAATATATCAGTTTAAATATATTATTAAGGTATAAGCTTCTATCAAAACCTAAACCAATACTATGGTTTAACGACAAATTGTCATATTTATTATTAAAGAAATAAAAGAGAAAAAAACTATATTTTTACTCCTTAATTCAATAATTTTTCTTATCTTTGCAATTACAAGAGATTAAGTTCGTTAAATCCTTAAGAAATCACCTATTTTTCAAAATATACATTATGGTAGCTACCATAACACTCGTGTGGTAGGTACCATAACACTCGTGTGGTAGGTACCATAATGGTGTTGTCATAGCTACCATAGTGGTATTTAAATCAAATAAAAATTCTTTTAAGTCAAATAAAAATTCCACGAAACTTGACTTTATTAAATTCTTCCTTGATTTAATTTGGACTAAATCAAATTTATCTTCCAAAAGGTAGGTAATATAAAGAGGCAATATAAAGTTCTTTTTATTGAATTAAATTACAGATTTTTATATCCAAAATAGCTAATTTATGTATCTTGCTAATACAATGATAATTAATCAATATTTCCCTACTCCAATAATAAGTATATTAGCAAAAAAGATAGATTTCTAATTGTATTATTCAATTATTTTGTATCTTTGCTCACTTGTAAGCGAATATTTTTATTAAAATCAAACATACAAATTTATGAAAAACAAAAAGTTACTATTTGGATTAGTAGTTTTCGTGCTTGGCAGTATTGCAAGTTTTTCTGCAATTGCACAAGATTGGATTTCACTTGGACCTGATAATGTTAGTGGTCGTTCAAGAGCAATTGTCTTTGACCGTTTTAACGACAAAGTAATTTATGCTGGCGGTGTTGCTGGTGGACTTTACGTTAGTGTTAATGATGGTAAGAACTGGCAAGAAATCAATTTAGGTCAAGGTGCTAACCTTGCTGTAACATCTATTGCTCAAGACAATAATGGTGTAATTTATGTAGGTACAGGTGAATCTGCATATATGAATACAGGATTTGGAATTAATAACGAAAGAATAGGCATGTTAGGTGGCGGGGTTTATAAATCAAACCAACCAAGCCAAACTAATTGGAGCTCAACTTTAAGCAATGACCAAGATAAATATAATTGGATTGCTCAAAACCTTAACTTTGAAATCCTTGATTTTACTGTTCCAGAGGCTTTCAATAATGGTGATGGAAAAGCATTCATTAATAGTATTGCTGTAAATCAAATAACAAACGATGTTTATGTCGCTACTCATGGAGCTGGTCTTTTCAAACTAAGTCAAGACGCAAGCAGCTGGACTAACGTAGCGATAATACCTAACACATCATTTGTTGATGAAATTGTAATTTCTAAAAATGGCAATATTGCTACTGCTTATAATGATGGAGAGCTTAAGGTAAGTCTGTCTACTGATAATTTTACAACAAATCCTGTAATCTTCGGAGCAAATCAAATCAAACCTTTTGACGCTAAGTTTATGATGCTTTTCCGTACAAGACTTGCATACGGAATTAAAAATCCTAATAAACTTTATATTTACACAGCTTATGCTGATTCAAACGTATACAAAGACGTATTATTTAGAACTGATGATGTAACAGATATTCAATGGAAACAAACAACTCCTGCTTCTTATTCTAATGCAGCTGGAAATTATCAATCAATGTCAATTGCAGTTGATGACCGCGCTGAGATGGAAGTTGTTTATTTAGGAGGCAGATTAGTTTATCGTGGATATAATGCTAACAATTCTGATATTTATTATTGGGAAGGAATAAGTAGATATACTAATTTACCAAATGATGTAAATGGGGTTAGAACTTCTCCAAGTTTTGTAAGCTCTGGAGTAAACCAAATCATTATTAAAGAAAACCCACAATCACTTTATGATTCAACATATATAGCTGTTGCTACTAATGGTGGTATCCATGTTTATTCTTCTGACTCTATGACTTTCCAAACTCGTTGGAGATTATCAACTAAGAATATGATTACAACTCAATTCTATAGTGTTGGTGTTGCTCCTGATGCGTCTGTAATCGGAGGTACTGAGGCTAATGGTACTGTATATATTCATAATCCTAACGAATTAGGAACAATCAAAAATGGAGATGTAATTTGGACAGTAAACTCTCCAGGTTATAATCCTTCTACTACTGCAGAATTTACAACCTCTGGAGGTAATGTGGCTGTAAGTCAATTTGAGAGAATCCTTCCTACATCAAGAAAATCATTTATTCTTTCAAGACCTTATTTAGGAATGGCAAGAACCTATGGTGATAATGGAGATTTCACAAATGTTAATGACCAAGTTTGGAATTACGGACCAACCCTTTTCTATTCTGGTATTAACGATAATGCTACAATGGCTCAATTTGAACCTATTGTTACTCCTATGCTTTTATGGGAATCTACTACAGCTACAGATGCTCTTGATTCTGTAAATATGGTTATCGATGCTAATACTGCAGTTAATGGTCAATACAATTCTGAATGGAGAGAAGGCTCATGGATAGTACCAGGAGATTCTGTATTAGTAAAGAGTATGAATATGGGATATCCTTTCTGGCATACATTTGCTGATTCATTACAATATAATCAAGACACTGTTATCTTAGTTCAAAACCCTGTTCAATCAAGATTATTCTTTGCAAATTCTCAATCAGTATATATGAGTTTTAATATTAACGACTATACTGCTTCACCTTTGCAAAGTGCTACAAATAAGATTAGTTTCTTAAGAGTAAAGAATATTCCTGCACTTCCTATTCCAGGGTCTAACCCAGTTGTATATGCTCCAACAGAAGAAGTTATTACTTTCGGAGTAACTAAAGATGGCAATACATTATTTATAGCTTCAAGAATTGCTGGAACTGACTCTTCAAATCTATACAGAATAAATATTGGAGGAATTGACTTTAGCAAGGTTGCAAGAGATAAGGGAGATTTAAACTTACCTAATGAAGTTATTAAATTCCCAAGACTTATTACATCTATTTCTGTTGATAGAAACGATGGAAACAATATGTTAGTTAGCTTTGGAAAATATCTTAGCTCTAATTCAAACTTAGTTCTTTCAACAAATGCTCTTGCAGTTCCATTCTCTTCTGCAGTATTTAGCGAAGTAGTTAATAAGGATATTGAAGAAGAGGTTGAAATTTCTAAATTCATCCCTAATAATAAACCAGTTTTCTCTACATTAATTGAAAGCGTTAAGAACACAAGCTCTAAGGCTTATATCGGAGCTGAGGATGGTATTTACTATACTCCAGACTTCAAAGGAACTCCAAGTACAACTCAACCTGGTAAGGTAGAAATTTCTTGGAAAAAGATTGAAAACTTCCCTAACGTGCCTGTTTTCCAATTAACTCAACAAACAATGCGTTTACCTTTCTATCAATTCTATAATAGAATAGGACAAAACGTTACTCAAACAACATTTGCAAGAACAGAATTACCAGGAGCTATTTATGCAGCTACCTATGGTAAGGGTCTTTATGCAACCCTTGCAGATACAATCGAGGCTGACTTAAATCTTATTGGAATTGAAGACCAACCAAGCACTGCTGTTAACTCTACAATGAAGATATTCCCTAACCCTGCAACTAACCAAACTACTATTCAATATTCAATTGATAATACATCAAATGTAACCCTTATGGTTTATGATATGAATGGTCGTTTATTAAGTTCTCTTGATAAGGGACGTCAAGCTCAAGGAATTCATACTATTCAAATGAATTGCCAAGGAATGAATAAGGGAGTTTATATGGTTAAGATAATAACTGGAAACACTGCAAAAGCTTCTAAGCTTATTATCCAATAATAAGAATAAAGAAACATTAAATATTAAAGCTGCCTATTTAGGGCAGCTTTTTTTTGATAATGAAGTATTATGAGTATAGAGACAATTGGATTAATAATATTTATTATCACCTATATAGGAATAATATTTACACGACTTCCTAAGGTAAATATCGACAGACCCTCAGCAGCCTTTACTGGAGCTGTTGCAATGATAGTCTTTGGAATAATAAGTTTTGATAATGCTATAAAGGCGATAGACTTTAATACTATTACTTTATTATTAGGGATGATGATAATAGTATCTACACTTAAGTTCGAGGGATTCTTTTCTCTAATTGCATCCAAAACTATTTCCTATTCTCATTCTCGAAACAAACTTTTAATTATTATAGTTTTTATTACAGGTATTGCATCTGCATTTTTAGTTAATGATGCTGTTGTTTTATTATTCACTCCTATTATAATTTCAATTTGTCGCAAGACTAAGCTCAACCCAATCCCTTATCTAATTGCAGAGATTCTCTCCTCCAATATTGGCTCTGCAATGACCATTACCGGCAACCCTCAAAATATGCTAATAGGTATTAGCTCTAATATTTCTTATTTAGATTTTCTAATAAAGCTCCTCCCTATCTCAATTATTGGAATGATAATAATTGTATTTATAGTAAAACTATTCTATAGAAAACATTTTAACGATAAGAGTATATTGGAATTTGAAACCGACTATAAATACGATTTTAAAAAGATGAGGATATCTGTTCTTATATTTCTATTAGTAATCATAGGCTTTTTCTTTGGAAAAATACTATCCTTATCCATCCCTATTATTGCATTAATTGGAGCAAGTTTAATACTTCTCTTTGGAAAAGCTAAACCCTCCTCAGTAATCAAAGACGTAGACTGGGTATTACTCCTTTTCTTTGCCAGTCTATTTATATTAGTTTCCTCAATCCAATCCTTAGGACTTTTGGATAGCTTTATCAATATTGAATTAAACGAAAACCTAAGCAGCATTATAGGCTTGCATTCTCTAAGTTTAGTAATGTCTCAAATCCTAAGTAATGTCCCATATACAGTTTTGATGACCCCACTTATGGATGTATTAAATAATGAAAACCTTTGGTTAGCCCTTGCCTCTTCAGCAACACTTGCTGGAAACGCTACAATAATTGGAGCTATGGCTAATCTAATAGTAATTGAATCCGCAGAAAAAGAAAACGTAAAAAGAAGCTTCTGGGAGTTCTTTAAAATAGGAATCATAACAACCCTAATAACCCTAATCCTATC
>WARP01000976.1_pt2 | contig 18521 bp, 15 predicted proteins | sample 4769151 | NCBI WGS metagenome assembly WARP01 (sample SAMN08893023, study PRJNA449175) | gut metagenome | isolation source: rumen sample fed with dry roughage | host: cow | place: India: Nagpur | collected 2016 | reverse complement strand
GATCCGCCCTTGCCGGCCTTTATCAGACGTGCACCAAAGGCCTGGGTCATTAAAAACGTTCCGACAAGATTGGTCTCGACCACCTCACGGAATACCTCCTCGGGGAAGGTTTCGAAGGGACCGGAAACTTCGGGAGGGGCGCTTGGCTGCGTGTCGATGCCGGCATTGTTGATCAGCACATCGAGTGTACCCCAACTTTTCTCAACGGCATCGAGTGCGGCGTTGATGGAAGCCTTGATGGTGATATCGGCCTGGATCAAAAGGAGATTGTGGTGGTTTGCAAACTCTTTGGACAGTGCCTTCTCGGCTTTCTGCACGTCTACCGATCGGGAGAAGACAGCAACTTTTGCATCGCGACGGAGAAATTCCTTCACAAACTCAGCACCGATCTGGCCGAGGCCGCCGGTTATTACAACAATTTTTCCTGAGACATCAAACAGTGGGTCTTTCATGATTTTTCCTTATTTTCTTGAGAGTTATGCATGCAGCAAGGCGTTGGGAAGCCACGTCACAAACTGCGGAATATACGTACAGAGGAACAATACAACCACCAAGGGGATGATGAACGGCAGAATTGCCTTGTACATCCGGCTCAACGACATTTTTGATACATCTGCGATGATGAAGAGGCAGACGCCGAAAGGAGGAGTAACCTGGCCGATCATCAAGTTGAGAACCATGACCACGCCGAAGTGGACCAAGTCGATCTGCAAGGCCTTTACGATGGGAAGCAGGACCGGCAACATCAAGGTAAGGATCGCACCGGGTTCCATGAACATGCCCAAAACCAGTAGGAGAATGTTGATCACCAGGAGAATCAGATAGGGGTTGTCGCTGATGCCGAGAATGAAATCAGCCATCTGGGCGGAAACGCCTTCCTTGATCAACACATAGCTGAACAACATGGAAGTACCGATGATGAACAGGGTGTTGGCACTGGTAATGGCACTTTCAAGCAGGCACTTCTTGAAGGATTTCCAATCGAGGGTGCGATAAACGAACAGTGCTATCACCAACGCATAGGCAACTGCAACGCTGGAAGCTTCGGTTGGGGTGAACAGGCCGAATACAAATCCGCTGAGAATGATTAAAGGCGTGATAATCGACAATACAGATGCGAAAAACTGCTTGATCAATAGCCGCATATTGAATGGTGTACGTTCATATTTACGCTTCGCAGCGAAAAAGTAGACGAGTACCATCAAGGCGACAGCCATCAACAAACCAGGAATGACCCCTCCCATGAAGAGCTGCGATACGCTGACCGACGCCACCGAGCCGTAGATGATGAGAGGAATGGAAGGAGGAAAAATAGGGCCAATAACTGAAGAGGCGGCTGTGATACCGGCTGAGAACTCTTCATCATAGCCATTGCTGGTCATTGCTTGCATCTCAATGGTGCCAAGGCCTCCAGCATCTGCGGCTGCACTGCCGCTCATGCCTGCAAATATAAGGCTGGCGACGACGTTCGCATGACCCAGGCCGCCGGGGATCCAACCTACCAAGCGTTTGGCAAAGTCAAAGATTTTCTCCGTTATCTTGCCGGCATTCATCAGATTGCCTGCAAGAATGAAAAGAGGAATTGCTATAAGCAGAAAGGAGTCGATGCCGCTGACCATTTTCTGACCGATGACCATCAGCGGGTAGCCGAGGTTCAGACAGCCAAGGATGGCGCTTGCACCGATGGAAATGCTGATGGGCACTCCGATCAACAACAATACAACGAAACTTCCAAAGAACAGAATCATCGGCTTCCCTCCCCTCTTGCCTTCTCAATAAGGTCGTAGATTGATTTAATGCAGAGAAAACTCCCGGCAATGGCCATCGGGACATACTGCCAGAGTTTGGCGAAGGTCGGCATGGAGGAGTAATACTCGGTACTTACATACGGATACAAGCCGAAGAACGCAATCACCATGATGGTTCCCAAACAGGCGGCCACCACTTTATGGGCGACCCACAATAGGGTATGCAACCTGCCATGCGTCCTGACAAAGAACATATCCAGGCTAATCATCCGGTCTTGGTCATAGAGGACGATGACCCCCAAAAAGGCCATCCATAGAAACATGAAGCCCGCCATCTCGGTCATACCCCGAAAGGATTTCCCCAAGAGATTGCGCAGTACCAGCTCATTGAGCATTAAAAGCACGATGCCTGAAACCAGGCACATGAGCAGCACCGAGACCAGGCGGACAAAGAAATCAAGCAGTTTTTTCACCAATTGCATGCACTACCTTCCTGTCATGTACAGGCAGAAGGGCGGTGAGACCCGCCCTTCTGCAAAGAAATACCATTATTTTGCGAGAATTGCATCAACGATTGCCTGGTCGTACCAAGCCTCGGAAGCATACTGCTTGTAATAGGAAGCGCCGCCGAGCTTGTTCTTGAAGCTCTGGATGTCCGGATTCTCGATGAACTGGACACCGGCCTTCTTCAAGGTTTCGGTTGCGGTCACGTTATCTTCCTCGATGGTGTCGAAGGAGTACTTGGCTGCGGCAATGGCCTGTTCCTTGAGGATTTTCTGCTGGTCGGCGGTAAGCTTGTCCCAAGACTTCTGATTCATGGCCATGGTGCAGCCCATCCACATGTAGTTGATGAAGCTGTAGTGCTTGATATCGTCATACGTCGCATTGGCTACCAAGTGGTAGGTTGCGTTGTCTTGTGCTTCTGCAGTTCCGTTGGCCAGGGCGATTGCAAGTTCGTTGAGGGCCAGGGCGACAGGGGTTGAACCGAGTGCACTCCAGACATCGAGATACATCTTGCTGGTCGGGACGCGGATCTTCAAGCCTTTTACATCATCGACGCTCTTGACCGGGCGGTTGGTGGTTGCAATGTGGCGCATGCCGTTGTCGCCTTCGGAGAGGTAGACAAGCCCCGACTTCGGGAGGTCGGCGAAAATCTGCTCGCCGATTTGGCTGTTGACGATCTCATAGGCGTCCTGGGCGGAGTCGAAGAGGAACGGCAGGTCGAGGATCTTTGCCTTGTCGTAGAAACTGGTAAAGCCGCTGGTTCCTGCAAAGATGATGTCGATGGTTCCCATGCGGGTCGACTGCAGGGCTTCAGCATCGTTTCCAAGTTCACCGCTGTGGTGGGCGATCAGTTTGATGGAACCATTCGAGGCTGCTTCAACAAGCTCCTTGTATTTAAGAATGGTTTTGGTAGGGACGGAGTTTACGTTACCAGGCGAGTAGACGGTAAGTGTTACACTCTCTGCCTGGGAGCTTGCTTCCTTGCCGCCTTGGGCAAAGGCCAATGTGAGACCGAGCATAAGTACGGCCATGACGAGCAACATTCGTTTCATAAGTAGAACCTCCAAAGTTTTGTACGATGCCAGATTGTCAGACAATCTAGACCTTCCACTACTGAGTCTACCATGAAATACTTGGTTGTCAACCGTAAATTTTCCACTATTTCTTTGACTCTGTCCCTTTTCCATGCTAGTCTGTTGTCAGACAAACATCATGAAAGAGATAAAACGCATATCAGTCACCACCCAAGTCATCGACTCGATCCGTGAGTCGATTCTTCAGGGCAGTTATCCTGTGGGAACCAAGCTGCCTCCTGAGGTCAAGCTCTGCGAGATGCTCTCCGTCAGCCGCTCGACCGTTCGTGAAGCGATGCGCTCGCTTCAGGCCGAGGGTTATGTGGAGTTGATTTCCGGCAAGGGTGCGTTCGTGAAGGACAACCAAGGACACGACTACGACGCCATCCGCTCGTGGTTCATCGAAGTCGCCCCAACCCTCAAGGATACCACCGAGGTGCGTGAGGCGCTTGAAACCCTGCAGGTCCGCATGGCGATCAAGCGTGGAAGCAATGAAGAACTTGAGGTCCTGCAGCAAATCCACGAGCAGTTCATCGAAGAGAACAAGGTCAGCAACGTAACAGCCCTCGCCGAGCTCGATGAGCAATTCCATACCCAGATCTGCCGCATGGCGCACAATCCCCTGCTTCTGAAAATCAACCAACTGATGGCGATGGAGCTCAAGCGTTACCGGCTTATGTCGATTTCAGTAAAAACAAGCTCGGACAACACGATTCGGGAGCACGAGTTAATCATCAAGGCCATTGAAGAGCGGGACAACCAAAAAGCTGCAGCGTACATGCTCGCCCATCTTGGAAGCTCTCTTGCCGATATCAACAAGGTTCTCGAAGGACAGAAGTAAAAACCTTGTTGACATCCTTCCCGTTTCCAAGCATAGTCGGCTGTATGGGAACGGGAGAACCTGCCATGCACACAAAAAAGCCATCCATCTATTCAGGGGACAAGGGGGTGAAAACCTTCTTGGCCACGATTCTGTTTTCCGGCCTCGCCTACGGGTTTTATCGGGGAATCCAGGACAACTATCTAGCTGAAATCGTCCGGATTTCCGAGTTCGAGCGCGGCATAGTCGAATTCTTCCGCGAACTTCCCGGCCTTATGCTCGTATTCATCCTTGCATGGATGTACCGCTTGTCCGAAACCAAGGTATTCAAGATCGGAACGGCCATCATGCTCGGTGGTGTCTTGGGTCTGTTGCTGCTCGGTTCAAGCAAGGTTATCGTCATTCTCTTCATGGTGGTGTTCAGCACCGGCGAACACATGGTGATGCCCATCAAGAGCTCCATGTCCCTCTCCTATGCGAAAAGCGACAAGGGTGGAGCCAGTTTGGGGGTTACATCATCCATCAGCCATGGGGGCAACATCATCGGCTACATGCTGGTATCGCTGCTGTTTGTCGTACTGGCAAGCCTTGGCTATCAGCGCGACTCCCTTCTGGGCTTTCGCATCGTCTTTCTCATCGCCGCCATCCTGCTGCTGCTTTCCACCATGATCGCCTTGAGCATGAAGGATAAGGGCAAGCAGGTGAAACGCTCACGGCTGTACTATCACAAGAAATACAACAAGTTCTACATGCTTGAAATCTTCTACGGAGCCCGCAAGCAAATATTCTTGACGTTTGCTCCCTACGCCCTCATTCTCTTCTATGGTGCAGACACATCGGTCATCGCCATGCTTTTGGCCGTCTGCGCAGTCTTCGGCATGCTCCTCAGTCCCGCCATCGGCGCATTGGTGGACAAGCTCGGCTACAAGAAAATCATGGTTGCCGACACCCTGATCCTGGTTGTGGTCTGCATCCTGTACGGCTATGCCCACCGCTTGTTTCCTATGCACATCGCCTTCATCGTGGTCTGCGTCAACTTTGTACTGGATTCGATCATCAGCTTGGCGAGCATGGCTACCAACGTGTACGTACGCGACCTGTCCACTAGCCGCGAGGAGCTTACCGCAACGCTGACAACCGGCATCTCCGTCAACCACCTGATCAGCGTCATGATCGCCTTGCTTGGCGGATACATCTGGAAAACCCTGGGTATCGAGGTGCTGTTCACCCTTTCGGCCGTACTGGGGGTGATCAACTCGATCTTTGCTGCAACCATCAAGAAGCCAGAGCAGAGAACCCTATATTAAATACATAAGCCAGGAAAAATGCCAGGCAAAAGTGCAGATAGCTTTTGGAAGCGAACTGCATATGTATGGACTTGTGCCCGGCATCGAGGCCTGCTTTCTTTACGCCTGCAAGGGCTTTGACAAAGAGAGCGAAAGAAGGAAGCAGGCAAAAGGCCAGGGTGATCGGATGGAAGCCGAGCAGCACCAATAGGAACGAGAGCAAATAGGCTCCCAAACCCTCAAAAGCGATGAGAGCGAAAGCCTTGTCGCTTCCCAGCAGTATGGAGAGTGTCTTTCTACCGCTCGCAGTATCACCGACCAAATCGCAGCCGTTGTTCACAGAAAGAATCATGGCGATGAGCAGAAGAAACGGAAGGGTCGTCACCAGATTTCTTGCTGTGAGAGGGACATCCTGGACAAAGAGGGTGATGAGAAAAAGGACTGTTCCCAGGAAGAAGCCGGCAAACAACTCTCCCAACGGAGTTCTTGAAATGGGGAAAGGCCCTGCAGTGTAGAAAAAGCCTACCAGCATGCACGCCCCTCCGACGAGAATCAACTTCCAGCTTGTCATCCACGCAAGATAGAGTCCCAAAAGTGCGGCCAAACCGAAAAGCACAAGCGAGACCAGCAGAGCCATGAAGGGACTGACACCCTCATGAACCAAGACTTTTTCCTGTTCCTTGGTATGCACTATATTGTCAGTACCCCGCCAGTAATCGAAGAAAGTGTTGAATCCGGTCGTCCCCATATCGACCAAAAGTGTCGCAAGGCCCATGACCAGCGCGTTGGCCACATTGAGGGAACCTTGCAAAGAGAGTGCATATATGCTTGCACAGAAGAAGGTTCCCATGCTGATGATTTTAGTACGCATCTCTACGATGTGCATGAATTGCTGTACAGTCATGCGACAATAGTAGCGATTTGCGTCTTGTTTTACCACTGGCCTTCCTTTTTCGCTTGATTTCCCAATAATCTTACTAGTATTCTTACTATTGCATATTGATGCAAACTCTATGCATCTTTATAATCATGTTTTCAAGATACGCAAGAAGGAGCAGGCCTTTCTTCCCTGCAATCATACCAACAGGAGAGAATGATATGAATACAAAGAACATGTTCCTTACCACCATTTTGGTACTGCTTCTGGCTGTCAACATCTTTGCAGCCGGCCAGGCTGAAACCGCCAAAACTGAGGGTTTGGACCGCAGCAAGCACTTCATTACCGTCGCTACCGGTCCTACCAGTGGATTGTACTACCCGATCGGTGGAGCCTTTTCATCGGTCTTCCAGAATAAGCTCGGTTACAAATCGTCGGCCCAGGCTACCGGAGCCTCGGCTGAGAACATCACCCTGATCCTTGAAAAGCGTGCTGAGATGGCAATCGCCATGAGTGACGCCGTCGCGCAGGCCTATCAGGGTTTTGGTGCATACGAGGGAAAGAAGCCCGCCACCGAGCTCAGGGCGCTGCTCGGTCTTTATCCCAACTACGTACAGCTGGTTACCACCAGCCGCACCGGCATCACCAAGTTCACCGACTTGAAGGGTAAGAGAGTCGGAGTCGGAGCCCCCAACAGCGGCGTCGAACTCAACGCTAGAATGATGTACGAAGCCCACGGTATGACCTATGCCGACAGCAAGGTCGACTACCTCAACTATGGTGAAGCCATTGCACAGCTGAAGAACAACCTCGTTGATGCAGTGTTCGTAACCAGCGGAATTCCCAACGCCACCATCATGGAACTGGGAACCACCAGCCAGATCGTACTCATCCCCATCGAAGGTGAAGGCCTTGCCAACCTGAAGGCAAAATATCCGTTCTTTGTCGAGGCAACCATCCCTGCCGATGTCTATGACACCAAGGGCGATGTAGTCACCGCTACGGTTCGCAACATCATGATCGTCAATGCAAGCCTCGATGAAGAGGTGGCCTATGACCTAACCAAGGGTGTATTCGAGAATATCGGCGACATCCAGGCAGCCCATGCAACGGCCAAGGAGCACATCACCCTTGCAAACAGTCACATCGGTGTTGACATTCCCTTCCATGAAGGGGCCAAGCGCTATTACAGCGAAGTAGGCATGTAAATTTGACGATGAAGAGCAGAGCGCTTGTACTGGTACTGGTACTTGTCCTTCTCATCCTGCTGATGGGAACCCTGCTCTTCTCATACTTCTTTCAGGGACCTGACCTGCGCCTTGTCCTCAGTGACCAAGAGACAGGACAGGTCCTCTTTTCCCAACCGGTACAAGAGGGCGACGAGCTTTCTTTTCACTGGATCCACTCCTTCGAACATATCCCATGGGTCGAGGAGTACACCATCGAAGCGAATGAAACATTTCTTTTGCACACCATCTCGGTCGCTGGTTTCGGCGCGGGTATCCCGGAGAACAAGGGTGTTGTTACTGTTGAAGACGGCATGGTCGTCATGCGCTCGATCCAGCAGCGATTCGATGCCATTCGATGGATACATTCCCAAACAGCCCTGGTTTCCATTACACTGGGAGCCAACACTTTCATTACCGGAGAGGACGTTGGGCATCACCTTCCGGTAGCACTTTCTATCAAAGGAACGAGAACACTATGGCCAAGATTACGCTTGACGAAATGAATCCCAATATGAAAGCCAAGCAGGAAGAACTGCTTGGTAAGTTTGAGAAAGAGTCAAAGACCAGAACCTTTGACCACGTTTTGCTGGTGAAGCTTGTCTACTATTTGACCATCGGCATCGCCTTGTACCACTTCATCACCTCCTTCATCGGCTACCCGGCAACGCACCTGCACCGCTCGCTGCATGTAGCGATGATGCTGTTCATGACGTTCTTTCTCTACCCGCTCAGCAAGAAGGCACCACGAAAGGCCATCCCGTGGTACGATATTCTCTTCGCCCTCTTATCCGTATCGGTTGCCGTCTATGTCTGGGTCGATTACATCAACTTCATCAACCGCATGGGCAGTCCCAACACGATGGACGTCGTGATGGGAACGATTCTCATCGTATTGGTGCTGGAATCCAGCAGAAGAATCTCTGGCTGGCCGTTGGTGATACTCAGCCTGCTCTTTCTCCTCTATGGACTTATCGGTCGTAATCTTCCCGGCATTTTCATGCATCGCGGGTATAATTGGCGGGCCTTGGTCAACCACATTTTCATCAATACCGAAGGCATCTACGGCACTTCCGTCGACGTTGCCGCCTCCTATATTTTCCTGTTCATCATGTTCGGCACCATTATGAACAAGTGCGGGATGGGAAGGTTCTTCAACGACCTCGCCCTGGCATTCGCCGGCAGCACCAAGGGCGGACCTGCAAAGGTCGCCGTCATTGCAAGTGGTTTCCTCGGCTCGATCAACGGAAGCGCTGTAGCGAACGTCGTCACCACCGGCGCCTTTACCATACCCCTGATGAAAAAAACCGGCTACAGCAAGGAGTTTGCCGGTGCAGTTGAATCGTCCGCTTCCGTAGGGGGGCAGCTGCTGCCTCCGATCATGGGGGCTGCAGCATTCATCATGGCTGAAATGCTGGGGGTAAAGTACGGAACCATTGTAATCAGTGCAACCATTCCCGCCCTCCTCTACTACCTGGGCATCCTCGTACAGGTCCAGCTCAGGGCGTCCAAGAAGAACCTGCAAGGCATTCCCAAGGAAGATCTCCCCAAGGTAGGCGATGTCATGCGCGAACGCGGACACCTGCTCATCCCCATCGCATTTCTGCTCTACATGCTGCTCTTCAGCGGTGCGACGGTCATCTTCAGCGCATTCTGGGCGATTGTCGCCACCATAGTCGTCAGCATGACCCGCAAGTCCACGCGGATGACCTTCAAGCAAATCCTGGATGCTTTCAGCGAGGGCACCCGATCGGTAGTCTCGGTGGCGGTTGCCTGTGCCGTGGTAGGCATCATCATCGGAGTGGTCAGCCTTACCGGCTTCGGCCTGAACATGGCAAATGCGATCATCCAGCTCGGTCAATCCAATTTGATGCTGACCCTGCTCCTTACCATGGTGACCTGCATGATCCTGGGTATGGGGCTTCCTTCCATTCCCGCCTACCTGATCACGGCAACCATGGCGGCTCCCGCCTTGGTGAAACTGGGAATCCCCCCGCTGGCTGCACATATGTTCGTCTTCTACTTTGCAATGTTCGCCAACATCACCCCACCGGTGGCCCTTGCATCCTTTGCAGCGGCAGGCCTCAGTGGAGGCGACCCCATGAAGACGGGACTGCAATCGGTCAAGCTCTCGCTCGCCGGCTTCATCGTCCCCTACATGTTCATCTACAACACCGCCTTGCTGCTCATCGACACCACACCCTTCATTGCAATAAGGGTCTCGATCACCGCAGTCATCGGCGTGTGTATGATCGGAATGGCGACCGAAGGGTATCTATTCACCAATATGAACAATATTCTGCGCATTCTTGCATTTGCAGGTGCCTTGCTGTTGATTACCGCCAACGTGGTGCAGGATGCAATCGGCCTGACTCTTTTGGTAGTCATAGTGCTCTATCAGCGGCATGCAGGCAAAAAAGTCAAACAGAACGCTGTGCCGCAAGCCTAGCAGCTTCCTTGACGTACGTAAGCGCTCCTTTTCGGGAGCGCTGTTTTTTAAGATCCGTTTGGAGAAAAGCCTAAGCTTCCAGAATCCAGGTGGCTGAGTGGCCTCTGTTATCTCCTCTGCAGGGTGGGAATCGTTTGCCCTCTTCCATGGACACCTTGCGCTCTGGATGTTCGCTGCAGTGGTATTGTCCGCCGACTTCACACGGGGCACCGGTTTGGGTGGAGACACGCTCATCTTTCTGCTGCTCTACAATCTCGGCCGGCTTTACCGCTGCTTGGTCACTTTCAGGCCTTTTGCCCAACAACATCCATTGGATGATGATTGCTATGGCGCAGATTAAAACAACCAGGATGCTGGCTATTGCCTTGAATGTCGGATTGGGAATCGCAATGAGAATCAAGACGACAACGAGAGCCATGACTACCAGATATACCACGGTAGTCTTTTGTACGCGTTCTTTCTCGTGATGTGTATTCATACCTTCTCCTACCAAAGTTGTACCCCAGGAGGGAAGAAATCATCGTTTCGATTACCTGTAGCATACAACATCGATTGATGATTCTCAATCTTTTTTCATGCATCACCACTATATAGCTAAAAGAATGAGCAAAGATGAATACCAAGCAATGATTATCCAACACAATGCAACATATTTACCACTATTATATTGACAACAATATTATAATAATCTATATTTATACCAATCAATCAGGAGGACCTATGAAACGCACACTTATCACAACCGCCTTGCTTCTCGCCCTCATCTCTTTCTCGCTTCCCGCCTTCTCTTTCACACCCTTTGTAGAGACAGAACAGGGAACCATCGCCTTGGTGCACCATACCTACCAGAACGGTGCAAATAATTCGGAGTTCGACTTCATCAAGCAGGGAGGCCAGAACAACCTCTACCCCTTCAGCAGGTACACAGTGGGCGCGACCATCGAAAAGAACCACAGGCTCTGGTTCACCTACCAGCCGTTGGAGCTGAAGACTACTGTACGATTCGATGATGCTGTAACAATTGGAGCCGTAACATTTGCTGATAAAACTCCCATGGAACTGACCTACAGCTTCCCCTTCTACCGCATGACGTACACCTACGACCTGCTGGGCAAGTATGACAATGCATATCTGGGTGTCGGCTTGGCTCTGCAGATTAGAAATGCCTCAATCCAGTTCAAGCAAATCGATGGAGCCAATGATCAACTCTATGTAAGCCAGAACGTCGGCTTGGTTCCCGCCCTCGCCATCTACAGTGAATATGTGTTCCCCTTCGGTCTTACCCTCAGTGCGGACATCGCAGGATCTTATGCTAGTTCGGCCATCATCAACGGCGCTGATTTCGAGTTCGAAGGCTCCATCCTCGATGCATCGCTGAGAATGAGCTATCTGGTTAAAGAAGGATATTCCTTGTTTGCAAACGCCCGCTTCTTCGGTGGTACTGCAAATGGAACAAGTGAGAATGTCGGGGATACCTGGACCGACAATGTCCTGCCCTACACCAAGAACAATATTGCATCACTGACCTTCTCTGCAGGTCTTCACTGGCAGATGTAATTCTACAATCCACTGAAAAGGCACGAGAGAGCGTTCTCTTGTGCCTTTTTGAATTCCTGCCTCACGTTTTTCATAGGCAAATACCATTGTTTTGTGTAGGATGAGAGCAGGTGGACTCCTGCATGCAAACAGTGGTGATCGTAAACGTCTTCAGTATGTTCCCCCTGCTCTTCACCATTTATTTGGCGAAACGTCATCTCTCGGGGTCCCGTCAGAATTGGTACTATATCTTTGCCTCAGTCATCACCATCATGCTTTTGTTCATGGAAATCATAGCCGGACTGATGAGTTCGAAGGCAGGCAACATTGACTTGGCCGTACATTACCTGAGCTACGCCCTGGGCTATGCGCTCACTCCGCTTGTCCCCATGGTCATCCTCTTCTACCTAGGTTGCTCTGCGTGGTCGTTTGCCAAGAAACTCTGGCTGTTTGTTCCCATGGTTGTGAATATCCTGATTTCCATCTTATCCATGCAAAGCGGTTGGTATTTCACCATACTTACCAGCAACACCTACCAGAGGGGGCCGTATTTTTGGTTTGTCACCGCCTTCTCAGCCTATTATTATGGATGGATACTGATACGATTGTTGCAGATCAACAAAACGCGGGTGGTTCCCTCGAAATTTCTCCTCGGCTTTGTGTACACACTGCCGATTGTATCCACGACTATTCAATTGGCTACACGGGACGAAATCTATGTGTTCAGTACCGTTGGTGTTTCGTTGCTCTTATACTATCTCATCGTCCAGGAAGCACGGTTCGATTACGACATGCAGACACAAGTGCGTAACCGTGAGGCCTTCGAACAGGAGCTGCTTTCACGCCAATACCATGAAAGGGACAGTGCCATCTTCATGTTCGACGTGAACAACCTAAAAAGCACGAATGATGTTTGGGGTCATCAGGAAGGGGACAGCCTTCTTTTTTGTGTTGCGCAGATTCTCACCAAACTCTTTGAGCCCGAGGGAAAGGTGTTTCGCATCGGAGGTGATGAGTTCGCCGTCATTCTTCCACTTTCCAAGAAGCCGGACCCGGATCTCTTTCAGCAAAAATTCCTTGCATCTGTTGCCCTGGCCAATGAAAGCAGAGTCCATCCCATCTCCATCGCCTACGGATATGCCATCAGCGACAAGGCTGAAGGCATTTCCCTGAGAAAAGCCTTCCACCTTGCCGATGAAGCGATGTACCGTAACAAGAGCGAACAACGCCACATATTACGAGAGCATTCCTGAGAGAGACAACCTTAGGAACAGGTACTCCAACTCACGCAGCGTTCCAAGTACGGTGAATGCAGCTTGCATGACATCAAGTTCCTTCTGACGCACAGCCGATGGATCGGAAATTCCTGCAGAGAAACGTATCTGCTCGGTCTCCAATGCAACCTGCTTATGCTCATACTCTTTCAACTGCAGAATCAGATTCATCCGATAGGTCAACATATCCTGTTGTATGGCTCTCACTTCGGCCTCGGCATTTTTGTAAGCCTGCTCCACCTTTGCCTTGGCTGAGAGCAGTGCCTGCTCGGCACTATTCTGCTGCAGATCGGAGGAACGGCGGAAAAGGTCGGTCGCACTGAAGCCGATGGAAAAAGAGAGTAATGGCTTGGAATCAGAGAACATCGAGCTGAAAGATTCGAAGAACGATGTATTGGCGGCAGGACTGTAGAACGGGGAGAGTTGGAAGGAAAGTTGGATTTGAGGTGCATCAGAGAGAGCGTAGAAACCGCTGTCCAACGTTGCACTACGCAGTTCCTTCACTGCTTTCTGGTAATCGGCATCCTCAAGCAGATATCTGGTGAGCATCACATCTGTCTTGGTTGCCTGGTCGATCATGGATTCGAGATTGAATTGTGAGAGCGTCAGGTCCTTTGGCAGCGCATCCGCCCATGTCAGGGAGAGGGTCTTCTCCAGCTCTGCGATCTCATGGTTCAGGTTTTGATAGACAGAAACACTCTGGTAGTAGGACAACAACCTGCTCTCATAGGCTTGAGCGCTGATCTGGCCCTGTTTGAGGTCCTCTTCAGCTCGCTGTACCTGTTCATAGGCAAGGTTTGCCCGCTCCGCGATAAGATAGCGATTCTCCATCAGATTTTGGCGCAAGGCAAGCAGTTTCAGATTCTGCAGGACCATGGCCGAAGAAAGAGCCTTATAGGAACCCTGCGTCGTCTGAAGAGCCAACTGTTGTTTCTCAAGCTGCTTGGCTTGGTAGCCTGTGTCCAACATCGTCTCCCCCACCCATAACGGTTGCGAGACGGAGAGTGAAACAGAAGGTGTGTGCGTCCAGGCGGAAGTAGTAAATCCCTCATAGGCCGAGCTTTGCTTCACACTCAGATTCACCGAACCACCGGTGCTCAGGTTCTGGGTAAGGGAGGATCCTACAGAAAAGGTATGCTTCTGTGTTCTCTGAGTCAAACCGGGTCCTGTGGGTGTAGTAGAGTCGGTATAGGAATACGGGGTTGCCGAGATGCCGATCTTCGGCTTTCTGTTTTCAAGGGCAAAGTCCAATTGTGCCTGTTGGATGGCTACCACCGTAGCAAGCTGTTTGGCATCAAGGCTTGTCTCTTGTACCAAAGTCTGCAAGGTTGGTGCCAGGCTTTGGAGCGAAGGCCCTTGGTAGGGAGACCAAACCGAGAGAAAGTCCTCAAGGTTTTGTTCTTCGAGACCAGGCAAGGACAACAAGGGAGGTCCTTGTACCGACAGGTCGGGATAGGCTGCAAGAAGAGGCAGACATACAAGACTGGTTATCAAGAGAATGAGAAATTTAGTTTTCATGCTGCACTCCTGGGTTTTCGGTCATAGAGAACGCCGTAGAGCAAGGGGATGATCAAAAGGGCACTGAGGGTGGAGAACACAAGGCCCACCATGATGGTGCTGGCCATCGGCGACCAGACCACCGAATACCCTCCGATACCGATGGCGGTTGGAAGCAAACCTGCAATAGTGGTCAAGCTGGTAAGCAGAATCGGTCGAATTCTGGTGACTGCCGATTCGAAGACAGCTTCTCGTACCGACTTGCCTTCAGAGCGCAGATCATTGATGAAACTGATAAGAACAATTGCATCGTTGACCGCAACGCCTGCAAGGGCAACGGCACTATAGATGACTGTAGTTGAGAGCGGGGTTCCCGATACAAACAGATAGAGCACGACTCCAATGAAGGAGAAGGGGACGGAGAGGAGAATCAAGAACGGTTGGCTGTAGCTGTTGAACTGTGCCCCCAGTATGAGATACATCAAGAATATACCCAGGACAAAGACCCTCAGGATATCGATCAAGAGGTTGGAGAAGTCTGCAAACTCCCCTCCCACGACCAAGTCAACCCCTGCATACCGGGCTTCAAGCTGCGTATCCCAAAGCTGGCGAATCTGTGAGTTGACCGCCTTTTGATCAACATCACCCGATGCGTCGGCGGTGATGGTGATCTCACGCTTGCCTTCGACACGGCGGATGGAACCGATAGAGTTGTCGAGCTTGATGGTCGCCACACTTGAAAGCGGAACCAATCTGAGATCGTCGGTGGGAATAAGAATCTGTTCGAGGTCCTCGAAGCGATCGGCTGACTTGGCGGCAAACTGTGCGATGATGTCTATCTCCTCATTCTCCAGGAAGAATGTGCCTACGGTGACGCCGTCAAAGCGGGAACGCAGATACCCGGCGATGGTGGAGACACTAATGCCCAGGCGGCTTGCTTGATCCTGGTTGACTTCAACACGGAGAACCGGATTACCCGGCACGAAATCACTCTGCACGTTCGAGACATTCTTGATCGAGGCGAGCGCGTTGGAAAGCGCAGCAGCTGCATTGATGATCGGCTGGTAGGAGTCGCCTGAGAGCCTGAAGCTGAAATCAGCTGAGGTGGGAGGCCCGGTCTGAGCCTTGGTGAAAAGCACCTGCTCCGAGCCGCTGAGGTAGTAGGTCTCTCTCTTCAATTCATCGATGATGGCTTCGATGCTTCTCTGCCGGCCTTGGTCCTTCTCGGCCAAATCGACAGTAATCTGGGCTTGCGTCGTTGTCTGTGAGTTGCCGGACCCACCGATATTGCTGCTGATGGAGAGTATCTCACCATTGCCCACCTTACCCAGCAGTACCTCCTCATAGCTCTGCACAATACGGTTTGTCTGGTCCAATGTCGAACCAAGCGGTGTAGTGATCTCAATGTTGAAATAGCTGTAATCCTCGGCACTGAACAAGTCCTGCTTGAGTGTTCCGACCAAAGAGAACACTCCAACAGTGATCAGGAGGAGGATGACCAAGTACAAACCCTTGCGATTATACAGGTTTTCCAAAAACATCCGATATCGCCCTACAAAGATTCCAAACCTATCTTTCTTTGGTTTTCGTACAATATTTCTCTCTCTCGGTCCCCATTCAGCATAGTGGGAAGGGAGGAAAAACAATGCTTCGAACGTACTTACGATCAAGGCGATGGTGACAGTCAGGGGGATGACACGAAGAAACTTGCCGATGGTACCGGGAATGATCATCAGCGGCAGGAAGGCTGCAACGGTAGTGCCGGTTGCGGCAATGATCGGCCAGATCACCTGATTGACTCCAAGAATTGCCGCTTCGTGGCGTTTCATGCCCAAAGTCTGCAATCTATAGGAGTTTTCAATTATGACGATGCCATGGTCGACAATAAGGCCGAGCACCAGGACCAAGCCGAAGAGTGTATTGGTATTTATCGTCTCCCCAAGCAGGTCGAGGACAAGGAACGTCAAGGCAAAGGTCACCGGAATGCCCAAGGCAGTAATCAAGGAGTTTCGTACTCCGATGAACAGCCCGAGGATGATCACCAAGAGTGCCAACCCCATGAGGGCGTTGCTTGAAAGCACGGAAAGACTTGAGGCTATCTGGACGGTGGAGTCGTTGAAGAGCGTCAGTTTGGCCCCGCTGACCTGTTGCTGTTCCTCCACGATGGAACGTACCCTGTCGACAATCGCCACTGAATTGCCCTTCACCACCTTGGTTACCCTCAGACTCACCGAGGGGCTGCCGTTGAACCGGTTGAAGGGAGTATCCTTTTCGAATCCGTCGACAACCTGAGCGACATCGCTGACTCTGATGATTCCCTCGCCCTGGTTGGACCGCCGTACGATTACACTGTTTATGTCATCGACTTCACGAATCGAACCGAGGGTCCTGATCAGATACTCACGGCTTTGGGTCGTCAGGTTTCCACTGGGCACTGAACGATTCTGCTCGCTAATGGAGCGGACTACTTCATTTACACTCAAACCCAAGGAGGCAAGCATGGTCGGATCGAGTTGAACCTGGATCTGTCGCTCGGGCAATCCGATTATCTGGACATCGGCGACATCTCCGACCTTGAGAATCTCGTTCTGCAAAGCCAGAGCCTGTTCCCTCAATTCCTGATAGGGCAGATTACCACTGATAATAACCTCGACGACCGGCAGGAAGTCGGAAGATGAGAAGTCATCGAGAATTGCAGGCAGGGTGCCGTCGGGTAACGTGACTTGGCTGAATCGGGTCTGGGCATCCTGGAACAAGGCCTTGAAGAGTTGATCGTCGATGCCGTCATCGAATTCCACTCGCACCACAGAAAGTCCTTCACTGGTGGTTGAGCTTATCTGTTTGAGTCTATCCATGCCCTGGAACGCATTTTCCACAGGGATGGTTACCGAGGCCTCCATGTCCTCGGCAGCGACTCCCGGATACGGGACGATGACATTGACCCAATAGAAGGGGACCTCGGCAAACTGCTCTTGGGGAAGGGAGATCAGAGAAAAGAGACCAAGAGCCAATACGGTGATCATCAAGATATTGATGAGCACTGGTTTGGTCACAGAAAATTTCCCAATGGTAAAGCGGGAGATATTGTCGTCCATACCCTACTCCTACAAGCTCTGGCTGCTGATCGAGCTGCCATCGACAAGACGTGAGAGTGCACTGACCAACACTTTTTTATCGGAAAGATCATAGGTGTCGTCCACACTCTGTACAGCAGTCTGGTCTCCGAACTGGTCGACGATCAGAACCTCCACCAATTGTGCCGTGGCATTCTCTGCAACAAAGACATAGGTCTTGGCATTCCTATTGACGATAGCCGCATTGGGAACCAGTGTGTAGACCGGAGCGTCGGGGTTGAAGATGGTTACCCGGGCAGTAATACCTGCCTTTATTCGATCTACCCTTGGATTATCAAAGTCAACATGCACCGTCCAGCTGCCGGTTCTGCTGTCACTGGAGGCACTGATGGCACTGACCGTACCCTCAGCGGTGATATCCTCGGTGGGAGTGGAAATGACCACTTCAGCCTTCGCCCCTTCCTTTATCAAGAAGAGCTGGGACTGCCCTACCGCCAAAACAACGCGCAGGTGGGCAAGGTCGACAATACGGGCGACCTGGGTACCGCTTTGCAGCAAATCCCCTACAACCAGCTTGGAAATCTCTGCAACACTCCCGTCTATCGGAGTTGTGATACTCATATTGGAGAGATTGTTGCGGGCATTCTGCAGTTGAGCCGAGAGACCATCGGCGCCCGATCGTGAGAGATTGAGTGCAGAGAGCGAAATGGCGCCCTTTGCATAGAGTTGCTCGTTGACTCCCAACTCTTTTTGGGCGTTCTCGCTCTGCTTCTCAAGCTGGCTCAAGGTAAGGTTGGCCACTTTGTCATCAAGCTCGATCAGGACATCACCTTTTTGGAGCGTACTGCCCAAGGCGACGTGGATCGATTTGATCTCACCGCTGGTTCTGGCTTTGACGCTCACTTCCTGCTGCCCTTGAATCGCTGCGCTGCCAACCACCTTGTCACGCAAGGCCTTGGTCTGTACCGATACAGCTGAAGAGACAATCTGGGTGTAATCGGTTGCTGCAGCAACTTCCTCTACCACGAGCGGAGGTTGCTCTTCCTGTTTTGTGCAGGATGTGGTTATGAATAAAATTCCGATGAGCACAAAAAGCAAACGAATCGAACGAGTGTGGTGCATACTTACCTCGGAGAAAGAAGTTTTAGGAATTGTTA
>WARP01003390.1_pt1 | contig 18620 bp, 11 predicted proteins | sample 4769151 | NCBI WGS metagenome assembly WARP01 (sample SAMN08893023, study PRJNA449175) | gut metagenome | isolation source: rumen sample fed with dry roughage | host: cow | place: India: Nagpur | collected 2016 | reverse complement strand
TATCCAGAGGATTTAGTTGCTTTGAACAATATGAGGTTTAGAGATATTTATGCAGATATTAGAGATATTATTGTGATTGGAGATTCTATTAACCTTAGCTTTAAAAACTTTAAAGCCAAAGAACATTCATCATTTGAAGTTAAAAACATCGAAGGGAATTTTCTTGTAAGCTCAAAAGAAATAAGAGCTGAAAAAGCTAAGATTATTACTGCTAATTCTATTTTGAATTTCTCTGTAAAAATGAATACAACAAGCTGGAAAACCTATTCCTCTTTTATCGATTCTGTTTACTGTGAGGGAGAAATAGAAAAAGGAAGTATTGCAGGTATGAAAGATGCTACTTACTGGGCTGAGACCATTAGGGGATTCCATCAAAAAGCAGAAATAGAGGGCAAGTTTTTTGGGAAAGTGAATGATTTAAAATTTGAAGATTTTGTTCTAAGCTCTGGTAATTTTACTAAGGTCAAAGCAAAAGGCTCAATCATTGGACTACCATCTCCTGGAAATACTGTATATGATATAATAGCTGAAGAAATCACAACCTCATACAAGGAATATAAAAGTATGCGATTGGGAGAATTATTAAGCAACCTCCCTATTCCTGAAATGGTTGATAAAGTTGGAAAAATGAATTTCACAGGAAGTTTTGAAGGTTTAATTAGCAATTTTAATGCTAAGGGAAATCTTATAACCGATATTGGAGAACTTAGTATTAACGGGGCATCAATTCCTCAAGGAGGCGAAACAGGGTATAAGCTAAAACTAATATCAGAGAATTTCGATGTTTCAGCTCTTTTTGAATTAGAATGGGTAAACACAAAGAATTTGGATATTGAAGCATTCGTTGTTGGGAATAGTCTTGATAATTTAAGTGCTGAACTAAAGGGTGGTTTTGGAAACCTAAATCTTATGGGGAATATATACGATACAATTTTTGTTAACGCCCAAATGCTCAACAAAGAAATTGATGCTAACTTTCTTATTAATGACAATTCTCTAAAAATGGATGGCATAGCAACAGTGAATTTGGAGGATAATGTAAAATTATACTTGGAGTCTCGTATTTCTGGAGCTAATCCTAAAGAAATGAATCTCTTTAGTTTCCATGACAGCACTACTACTTTTTCCACACAATTAATTGCTGACATAAAGGATATTAACCCGAAAACACTTGCAGGGAATATTGAATTGAAGAATCTCAGATTCGATATGGAGGAGGGCTACCATATAATTGAGAATTTAGATGCAGAGCTTAGCTATAATAATTCTATTAATAGTCTAATTATTAATTCTGACATCTTAGACCTTTCCTTGATTGGCGAATATGATTTTATTGGTTTAGGGAAGGATATTAGTTATTTAATAGACAAGTACATTCCTAATCTAAATAAGAACAAAAATATAAATTATGATAGTGTTTTACAAAATAATAATGAGCATAAAATCCTATCTCAGTTTGAGTTAGCAACAATAATTAAAAAACCTAAGCCATTGTTTGCTCTCTTCTCTCCAAATATTGCTATTAGTGAAAATACATTTATTTATTCAAGCATAAATAAGGATGAAAAACTTAAGTTAAGTGTTGGGACAAATGAACTACATATTGGGAGTATATACTTTAGAGAAATAATTCTTCAATCACAAATAAACCAAGAGCAGTTACAAACCAATATTTTAAGTAATCAATTCAATATCACTGATAGTATTTATCTAAAAAACTTGAATATTAATCTTAAAAACACAAAGGATAATCTAAATCTCTCAGCATTATTTAATGACAAAGATATTAAAACTCCTACTCAAGGAAGATTGAATTTTAATTCAATAATCCGCAATGGGATTCTCCAAGGCAGCTTTGAAAATTCCGAATTAGAACTATTGGGAAATAGGACATTTATTAATAATGAACATATAATAAGCTTTAATGGAGAAAAAATAGCTATATTGAACTTCGAGCTATTTAAAGAAAAAGAAAATATAAATATTAATGGCTTCATCTCAGAAAAATTAAACGACAATCTTAAAATAGATTTTAACAATGTTGATATTTCATATTTTAATATGTTATTAAAAGACGCAGGGATTGAGTTAGGAGGAAGATTAAACGAAGAGATTAATCTTAAGAATCTAATGGATAATCCTTCAATAACCTGTGATTTGATTATTGATAGTCTTCAAATAAATAATCATTTCTTAGGAAGAGCAAATATTGATATTTCTAACACCTTATCATTGGATGAATTTTTTGTTGATATTTCTGTATTGTATAAAGGGAAAAACAATGAACAAAATATGCCTTTATCAGTTAAGGGATATATTTATCCTGAAAGTTTAGTAAATAACCTAAATCTAAATCTAAGTATGAAGGATTTTAATTTAGGCATAATAGAAAACTATCTTTCAAGCTTTTCTTCTGATTTCAAAGGCTATTTGAGTGGAGATAATATATCTGTTAGAGGAACATTTAAACAACCAAATATCCAAGGCAAACTTAATTGTAGAAAAGGAGAAATTAATATTGATATGATAAATACAAAGTATTATTTTTCTGACACTATTAAATTAGACAATAATATCTTCATCTTAAATAACTTTTCACTACTTGATATAAATAAGAACCCATTAACCTTAAACGGGAAAATAACACATAAAGATTTTCAAGAGTTTAATATCGATTTGACAGCAAAAGCAAATAATGTAAGAGTATTAAATACAAACCCAAGTACAGATCAAATGTATTTTGGTTCCGCTTTTACTTCTGCTACTGCAGTATTAAAAGGTGATTTGAATTTCTTAAAGATAGATGTTAATGCTAAAACAGAAAAGGGTACAAAACTAACAATCCCAATCTCCTCAAAAACTTCAGTTACTCAAGGTTCATTTATCCAGTTTGTAGAAAAACCATTACCAGGTGAGGATAAAAAGTTTATTCCAATAAAAAATAAGGCTTTAAACGATAAAGCAATGGAATATAAAATTGATGTGAATTTGCAAGTTAATCCAGATGCCGAAATATCATTGCCTTTGAATTTTACAAACTTAAGAGGAGACTTAACAGCTTCAGGAGAGGGTGAGTTGAAGATAGAGATAGACGATAAAGGGAAATTCAATATGTATGGTGGTGTTGACATTTCATCAGGAGTTTTTAATATGGTATTAATGAACTTGGTTGAAAAGAACTTTATTATTCAAAAAGGAGGGAGAATAGATTGGAATGGAAACCCAGCTTTAGGAGTAATAGATGCTGAAGCTATTTATAAAACAAAGGCTTCTCTTGCACCAATACTTGATATAGGCAAGTATTCAAAACCTGTAGATGTACAAAGTGTGATAATGCTTTCTGGAAGTATGATGAACCCTAAGCCAAAATTTGATATAAGACTTCCAAACACTGACCAGCAAACAATAGATCAATTATTCATGACTATAGACAAGAACGATGAGAAGCAAATGTTAGAACAAACAGTCTCTCTCTTGGTGATGAAACAATTCTATGTTAGTACTGGAGGAGTAAGTGATAGTTTTAGAGATACCGACCTAACTTCTTCTGCTTTTGAAGTAGCCTTTGGACAAATATCAGGCATGCTTTCCAATATGATTAAATTTGTAGATGTAGGTGTTAATTACACTCCAGGAACTGAAACATTTTCCGACCAAGTAGATGTAAATCTTTCTAAAAGCATTGGGCGTTGGGATTTAGTGGGAGACTTTGTCTTTGGTGGTAAGGATATGCAAGGAGCTGAAAATGCAGGTTCTTTCTTAGGCGATATCAGTGCTGAGTATAAAATCACTGAGAATTTCCGACTAAAGGCATTTAATCGTTCAAATGCAAATGATTTCACAAAATATAATATTACTCCTTATACTCAAGGTGTGGGTATAACATATAAAAAACAATATGAGAGTTTTGAGGAGATGCTTAATGGATTCAATGATATTTTTAAATATAAACGAAAAACAAATCTTTTAAAATGAAAAAACAGTATACAATAGCCTTAGTTGCACACGACAATTGCAAAAACGATTTAGTTGAATGGGTTGCATTCAATAAGAAAAAACTAATAAAACATAATTTAATTTGCACAGGTACAACAGGAAAATTGGTTGAAGAGGAAGTCAATAAAGGATTTTCTTCTTCTTCACGCGATTATGTAAGAGTTAAACGACTTAAAAGTGGTCCTCTGGGAGGAGACCAACAATTGGGAGCATTAATATCTGAAGATAAAATAGATTATCTATTCTTCTTTTGGGATGCAATGGGACAACAACCTCATGATGTTGATGTGAAAGCACTACTTAGAATTGCTGTAATGTATAATATTCCAACAGCCTCAAATCGTTCAACTGCTGATTTTATTATATCTTCAGAACTATTTGAAGATGAAAAATACAAAAGAAAACTATATAATTTCCAAGATTATGTAGAAAGACTAAATAAATAAGGAAATAAAGATTAAAATAAATACAAACTTAAACTTTTAAACATGAGAAAAAAATTAATTGTACTAATATTAAGCATATTAGTATTTAGTCCTTTGGCTAAGGCCGATGAAGGGATGTGGTTATTAATGTTCCTTGACAAACAGACCTATAAGGAAATGAAGGCTAAGGGGCTTAAACTCACCCCAAAACAAATCTACGATATCAACAAAGCTTCTCTAAAGGATGCTATTGTTCAATTCGGAAGAGGTTGTACGGGAGAAATCGTTTCTAACCAAGGTCTTTTATTTACTAACCACCATTGTGGTTATCCACAAATTCAAGAACATTCTACTATTGAACACGATTATTTAATGAATGGTTTCTGGGCTTATTCTAAAGAAGAGGAATTACCTTGTCCAGGACTAACAGCGAAATTCCTTATAAGAATGGAAGATGTTTCTGAGGGAGTGCTGGAAGGTGTTACAGAAGAAATGAATGAAGAGAAAAGAAATTCTTTAATTAGAGAAAACATTAAAAAGATTTCTAATAAGGTTATTGAAGGGACACATTACGAAGCAGAAATTGCTACTATGTTCGATGGCAACCAATATATTCTTTTCATCTACGAAAGATTTAAAGACGTAAGAATGGTTGGAGCTCCACCTTCATCAATTGGAAAGTTTGGTTCTGACACTGACAATTGGATGTGGCCAAGACATACTGGTGACTTCTCAATATTTAGAGTATATACAGATGCTAATGGTAAACCTGCTGAATTTTCTAAAAATAATATTCCTCTTAAACCAAAACATCATTTACCTATCTCTTTAAAAGGGGTAAAGGATAATGACTTTACTATGGTAGTAGGATTCCCAGGCAGAACTGATCGTTTCTTATCTTCTTATGGCGTTGAACAAGCAATTGATGTTTATAATCCATCTGTTGTAAAAGCAAGAACTGCTTTAAGAGAAGTAATGGAAACGGATATGAAATCAGATACAAAGATTCGTATTCAATATGCAAGTAAATTTGCTCAATTATCTAATTATTGGAAATTCTATATTGGTCAAACAAAATGCTTACAAGACCTTGATGTGCCTAGTACAAAAAGAGAACTTGAAAACAGATTTGCCTCTTGGGTAAATGATGATAATAATAGGAAAGCAATCTATGGTAATGTATTAAAAGATATGGAAAATGCTTTAAGCGTTACTAACCAATATGATTATTTAAGAATCTATACCAACGAAGCAATACTAAGAGGTACATCTGCTGCAACAATTGCAAGAAGTTTTAGAGCTTTGGAAAACGAATTAAAGGCAAATGGCAATTCTGCAAAATCAAAAGAATTAATTTCATCTTTGAAATCTAATTTAGATAAAATCTTTAAGGATTATAATTACTCAACAGAAGAAAAACTATTAGCAGCTGGTCTTGAAGTCTTTTTCCAAAATGTTCCTCTTAAGCAACAAAACACAGACTTTTTAGACTATGCATTTAAGATGAGCTATGATTTTAAGAAGATAAGCAATGATATCTTTAGTAAGAGTAATATGACAAGTGCTGAAAAGGTTAATAAACTATTAGAAAATCCTACTTATAATGACATAGTAAATGATCCTCTTTATATTTTAATTAATCAATTCACTAATAATTTAAGTGAGAAATTATCAACAGTAAAAGATTCATATAACGAACTAAATAAAGCAAATAGATTATTTGTAAAAGGAGTTATGGAAATGGATTCAAAGAAACATTTTGCTCCAAATGCTAATAGTACAATAAGATATACTTTTGGTCAAGTAAAGAGCTATAAACCTCAAGACGGTGTAACTTACGATTATTATACAACACTTGAAGGAATAATGAAGAAAGACAATCCAGATGTTGATGAATTTAGAGTTCCAAGCAAATTAAAAGAATTATACAATTCAAAAGATTTTGGAAGATATGAAGTTAATGGAACTGTACCTGTTTGTTTTATCACTAATAATGATATAACTGGAGGTAATTCTGGTTCTCCTGTTGTAAATGGAAAAGGCGAGTTAATAGGTATTGCTTTTGATGGTAACTGGGAAGCAATGAGCGGAAACATAGCTTTCAATCCAGACTTGCAACGTTGTATTAATGTAGATATACGTTATGTATTATTTATTATAGATAAGTATGCTGGTGCTAAGAATTTGATTGACGAGCTTACAATTGTAAAATAATTAAATAACTAAACAATAAGAATAATGTGCCTTTGTAGTTTAACGGATAAAACATCAGATTCCGGTTCTGACAATGGAGGTTCGAATCCTCTCGAAGGCACATTATTATTTTTATTCTCCCTTAAGTTTTTCTAATTCCTTTTTATTAGATAGCATCTCTATTGGTAAGAATGCTGAAATAAAATCAAACCTATTACCCATAGCCTTGGAATTAAATGACACAACTGGAACATCTGCTTGCCTTAAAACCTTCTGAGCAACAGCCCCAATATAATTATCCAAGACGCCTACTTCTTGATGAGTCATTATCATAAGTAAATCTCCATTTACCTTTTTAGTGTGTTCAAGTATAACATCTTCCAAATTATTATTATTCTTATCATAAATCTCCGCACTACATTCAATCTTTTCACTCATTATAATTTTCTTTGCCTTTTCCATCTTAGCATTTATCCTGCTCTTGGATTTACTAATACCACCTGACAATACTCCAACTAAATGTATTTTTGAATTATAATATTTTGCCCAAGCAATAGATTTCACAACCTTTTCAAGACTTTGCTTAGTTAAATCGATTGGAAGAACTATATTCTTGAATCCTTTTTCAGAAATTGTATTCTCCCCTACTGTTATTACTGGGCATGGACTTTCTGTAATTACGTGGAGGGTTTTTGGTCCAACAAAATTAAAGTTCCCTGCACTCTTTTCCATCTTTCCCATTATAATGTATTCTGCCTTAATAATAGAGGCTTGTTCTAAGATAACTTCTGATGGATTTCCTTGCTCTACAATAATTTGAGGGCATTTTCTTGTTTGTTTCTTAATATCCTTACTTAATTCCTTTAGAGCATGGGTAGTATTTCGAAACATCTTTCTGATTTCTTTATCACTTGTGAAAAGATTTGAAAGGAAATCTCCTTTTCTTACAACGCTTAAAAGAAATATCTCCCCATTAATATATTTTGAAATCTTTATTGCTTCTCTCAAAGCGGAGATTGACTTTGGACCAAAATCATATGGCACAAGTATTGCTGGCTTTTTAGCTTTCTTATTAATTATAGTATTCATATTTCCCTTTAAAGTAGTTTTTATTGTGCAAATATAATTTTTAAATCATTCTCTTCCAAATAATATTTGGAATACATAACCAAATAAAAGCTATTAGCCTCCAAAATCCAGGAATGTATGCTCTTGCTTTTTTCTTCTCAATTGCTCTAAATATCAATCTTCCTCCCTTTTCCAAGCTAACTACCAATGGATAGTTCTGTCTTTCTAAGAAATCTGTTTTGATAAAACCGGGTTGAATATTAGTAACTGTTAATTTGAATTTATCGTTTCTTGCAAGCTTCCTAAGCGAATTAAAATACATTAGCTGGAATTTCTTGCTTGCACAATAAGAAGCTGAGGCCCCAAACTCTCTTGTAGCAGCAACAGAGGTTATATTTACAATTTGTCCCTCTCCCTTATCTTTAAAATACTTGTAAGCATAATTTACTAAGAGAATAAAACCATTAATATTTACATCTATTGTATTCTTTTCTATTTCGAAATCTAAACTTGGATTAACCTTACCAAAGCCAGAGCAATAGATAAAAACATCCATTTCTCCCATCTCTTGGATTAATTCCTCTACCCTATCCTTAGCCTCTGGAATGCTAACATCTATTTCTTTTGAAAAAACATTTTGTGGAGATTGGGCTTTGATTTTCTCTAACTCTTCAACTCTCCTCGCTCCTATTCCTACTATATCTCCTTTATTTATATATGCATTAGCAAGATATTTCCCCAAGCCAGAGCTTGCTCCTAATATTAGTATCCTTCTCATTATATTTTTATTTATTTGTTATTGTGAATTTGAGAAAAAGGCATACGATTAAGAATTGAACGTCCTAAGGTTATCTCATCAGCAAACTCAATATTATCTCCTATTGCAATTCCTCTGGCAATAGTAGAAACCTTTTCTACATGCGAGGCAATTAGTTTATTAATATAAAAGCTTGTCGTATCGCCCTCCATTGTTGTTGGAAGTGCAAGTATTACCTCATCTACCTTATTTTTTGTTACTCTTTCTAATAATTGGTTTATTGTCAAATCTCCTATCCCAATACCCTCTATTGGAGAAATAACTCCCTGCAAAACATGATAAACCCCAGAGAATTGTTGAGTATTCTCAATAGCCATAACATCTCTGATATTCTCCACCACACATATTACACTATGATTTCGTTTTGGATGAGAGCAAATAGAACAAACCTCAGTATCGGAAAGTGAATAACACTCCTTGCAATACTTAATCTCTTGTCTTAATTTCAATATGGAATTAGCTAAATTAATTGTAGTTGTTTCGGGTTGTTTTAGTAAGTACAATGCAAAGCGAAGTGCTGAACGTTTACCAACTCCCGGCAAATGTGATAATTCATTTATAGCGTTTTCAATTAATTCCGAAGGATATTCCATATATTGTATTTTTCTTAGAAAAAAGTCTTACTTTTGCTTTGCAAATATAATCAAATTCTATGGAAAAAATTATCTTTTGGGCTTTTGTACTTTACACCCTATTACTATTCTTTATAACCTATCTAACTGCAAGAAAAGCCAATAATCAATCTTTCTTCTCCGGCAATAAACGTTCACCTTGGTTTGTTGTAGCCTATGGAATGATAGGTGCAAGCCTTTCTGGCGTAACCTTTATGAGCGTTCCAGGCTGGGTAAACGACAGACACTTTACTTATATGCTAACCGTTTTCGGCTTCTTTATAGGTTATATGGTAATTGCCTTTGTGCTAATGCCAATGTATTATAGACTTAATCTAACATCCATTTACCAATATCTTGGACAAAGATTCGGCAAGAAATCACATCTAACTGGCTCTTTCTATTTTCTCCTTTCCAGAACACTTGGAGCCTCTCTTAGAATGTTTATAGTAATAATAGTATTGCAGGATTTTGTTTTCTCCTCATGGGGAATCCCCTTTGAATTAACTGTATTATTATTCCTAACACTAATCCTCGCCTTCACCTTCAAAGGAGGAATTAAAACAATAATATGGACAGATACTCTCCAAACCACATTTATGCTCACTGCCCTTGTAATGAGTTTTATTATGGTAGCAAAAGCAATGGGAATGAACTCCTTTGGACTTTTATCAACAGTATGGGAAAGCGATTACTCTAAAATCTTTATCACCGATAATGCAAGCAGACTTGCTTGGTGGAAACAGATATTAGGAGGCATGTTTATCTGTATTTCAATGACAGGACTTGACCAAGAGATGATGCAAAAAAACCTTAGCTGTAAGAATATCAAAAGTGCCCAAAAGAATATGGTAACCTTTAGTATAACTCTTTTCTTTGTAAACTTCCTATTCCTAATGCTTGGAGCTGCACTCTATATCTTCTCTGCACAAAAAGGAATAGATATAAAAGGCGATATGCTTTTCCCAACCATAGCCTTTGAACATCTTGGACCAATTGCAGGAGTAGTATTTATCATTGGACTTATCTCTGCACTCTTCCCTTCTGCCGACGGAGCATTAACCTCTCTAACCACTGCCTTTTCGGTCGATTTTCTTAACCTTGAGAAAAGAGAGGACTATAACGAGAGAAAGAAAACCAGAATAAGACATATAATCCATATAAGTTTTGCCTTAGTATTCGTAGGAGTAATAATATTTTACGGACATCACCAAAACGACCATCTAATCGATATACTTTACCAAGTAGCCTCAATAACCTACGGACCACTTCTTGGGCTCTTTGCCTTTGGACTATTAACCAAAAGAAAAGCCGCCGACCGCTACATCCCAATAATATGTATAATCTCCCCAATCCTATGCTTTATCCTAAATGTTAACTCCCAAGCATGGTTCAACTACAGCTTCGACTTCGAACTCTTAGTCCTAAACGGACTTATAACCTTCCTTGGAATACTAATGCTTAGCAAAAAAGAAAAAGCAGTAAAGTATTAGTGATAATATTATTAAAACAAAGTACCTTGAACAGCAGTTTCAACAACCTTTGCGTATTTACAAATATCAATTAGACTTGCACTATTGTTTTTCCAAGTGTAGAAATCATTTTCTGCTAATAAGATATATTCCCATTCTCTATTATCTCGAAATTCAGGATTTAATGAATTAATTTTCTTACACCATTCAATAGTAGCTAATTGCTTTTGTTTAACATTGCTATCATTTTTTTTATCTTCTCCCTTAGTCTCAATAACATAATATTTGTCCTTTGTCTTTACTAAGAAGTCAGGAGAATAATTAGATAATAAGCCATCTTGCCTAATATAGAAAATAGAAGAAAACCTATGTTGAGTTTCATTAATCTTGATAAAGCTTTCAACATCTGCATCCAAATCAATAAACTCAATAAAAGTTTTCTCTAATCCCCCTTTATTAGAAGGATAGCCTAATTTCTCAAATATAGTTTTAGAAACATCTAAAGAGTAATCTTCTCTTATTCTTAAAGTATTTACTTCTGAGAAATATCTTTTTTCAATAATGGCATCAGAAACTTCAACATTCATTTGCATTTCATAAATAGCTTTACTCATTTCTTTAATAATATGATGAGTTACTATTCCATTTTTAGCTAAAAGAACTTTCCAGTTATAATTTACAAAAGGATCAAATGATTGATTAAATAACTTTATTCTAATATACCTGTCTAATACTCTTATAATTTCAACTTCATTAACCTGAAGCATTGGATAATCTCTTTTCGATTTTTTCCCTTCTTTATCTATTCTATTTGTAATTATCTTTAAAATCTTCTGAAGATATTCGTTATAGGTTTGTGCATTAAATAAATTAGCATTTACTTCATATTTTCCAAACTGAGTTCCAACAGTAAGTTCTTTTGAAATAAAACTTTCTCCTTTTGTGCTAATTACTTTTTGTAAATCGTTCAAATAAAAACTTTCAAAAGAATTTAATTTGCTAATATCAATATCTAAAGGCTTAATTTCTTCTTCAGCATCCTTAATAACAATTGGCCAAAACAAATCATATTCTTTATAGTTTTCTTTCAGTTCAACTTTAATAATATCACCAATAGCATTCTTATTTGTTAAATCTCTTTCTTCAATACCTGCAACACCAGCACTTAATAATTCATCATAGAAACTCATAAAAGCAGGATGTTCAACAATTGAAAGCATATCAATATAAGAAAGAGGTGATTTTTTTTGCTGAAATACCCTTATCCTATTCTCTATTTTCTGTTCTTCATATTCTTTACCTCTCCACATTTGACGTAAACCTCTCCCTATTGTTTGTTCTAAAAGGATTGGAGCAGTTGAAGCTCTAAGAGGTACAACAACACAAATATTATTTACATCAAATCCTTCTCTAAGCATAAGAACAGAAACAATAACCTTAGGGCTTGAATATTTATCAATATTGAAAAGCTTTTCTTTTAAAACTTTCCAATCACTCTCATTAATATCCCCTTTTTTATTACTATCTACCCTCAAAACATCTTTATCCGTTAAGCCCTCTTCACTTATTAAAAATTCTTCAACAAAAGGAGTAACGCTTGTATCTTCACATATAACAAGCATTTTTGGATGTTTAGCTTCATCAATCTTTACAAATTCTTCCTCTAATATTTTTAGCTTTTTCAAACCTGCACGAAGCATTAACCTCTGTCCTTCACTTAAGCTAACTACTTTTCTCCCATCTCTTGTAGCTTTAAAATCCAATCCTTGCAAATCTGTAATTTCCTGTCTCTTATCAATAAGAATAGTTTTTACATAACCTTTAAGGATTGCAGTCTTTAAGTCAAAATCAGTAATAATATAAGGGAAATAAACTTTTGTTGCATTTTTACCAGAACCAACATTATCGTAAGGAGTAGCAGAAAAGTCAACCTGCATAAACTTATCAAGCTTATTTCTTGCAATAAAATTTAATCCCTCTTGCCATTCAACCTCTTCAATCTCTCCATTAACTTTGTTTTCGTGAATATGGTGAGCCTCATCATTAATTACCATTAGATTTGGTAACTCTGCCAAATAATCCAACTCATTTCCTCTCAAATACTGTCTATCCAATTGTTCTAAAGAGTTTCCTGCACTCAAACTAGGGCGAGCAGGCAATAGGTCTTTGATAACACTTCTACCATTATATAATACATCTGTTTCCAACTCTTCATCTTCTAACTCTTCATCTCTACTTAAAAATAAATGCCAATTGGTAATAGCAATTAAACCTTCTCCTGTAATCTTCTTACCAATTTCATCCTTTGTAACAGTGTTGTTCTGAATAAAGCTAATAATCTCTTCTTTGTAAGCAGGTGGTAAAAACAAGTCCTCATTAGAATAATAATCATTCTTCCTTTCATCTCTTTCTTGAGTTCCCTCTTTAATCTTTCCCTTAAAAGCATCTAAAAGCCTATCGTAAACAATTATGCCAGGAGCAACAATAAGAAAGTTCTTAGTATAACGACTACTATACTGCTCTTCATGTTTTGCATTGAGCAATTGCCAAATCATTAGAGCGTGCATAACCCAAGTCTTCCCTGTTCCTGTTGCCATCTTAATAGCATACTTAGGGTAGGAGTATTTCTCTTTCTTTAAATCAACCATATTGACAAAAGGCAAAAGGTCTTCAGCAACTCTATTATAAATATCCAAAACATTCTCTACCTTCAAAACCTCATGAAGATAAATTGTATTTAAAATACTTTGTCTTTGTCCCTCATGGAAATTAATATTTCTTGTTTCGGTGTGTGGCTCACAAAACCAAAATTTTATTAAATCTCTTGTTGTAGGAGTAACTTGTTCAAATAAACAACCATCATTAAAAGCATTATTTACTTCTTGGGATATTCTCTTTGCTAATTCTAATGGAATATCTCCATTTAATTGTTTCTTTGCCATAACTCCTAAAGTTTTTCAATTATCATTGATTCAAAACCAAAAACATCCACAGCCTTAATACAAACCTGCCTATTCTCTTTTGCGGGAACAAACAAGTCAGCCATATAAACACAATGCAAATCATCTTTATCATTGGCAGTATTTCCTCGATAGTCTTGCCAAGAGCTTCTAAAAGTAATCCCATCGTAATCTGGGTCAATACTCCAATACTCAATTAAAGCCAAAGGATCTTCTTCAATAATATGTTGTAGCTTTTCTTTGTCTTTATCATCAAGAGGAATATTATCAGGAGAAAGCAATATGTAATTATCTAACCTAACCTTAATATTATCAATATCATTTGAAGTTCTAATAAGTTCAATAGGTTTAATAGTTAGATATTGCAAGGTAGAGAAACGAATATTCTTTGACTGAACTAATTTTGCATATTCTTTCTTTGAGGCTAATTTATCTAATAGGTCAGGAGGAATAACCAAAACCTCAACATCATCCTTATAAATTCCAATAGCTTCCGAAATATCATAAGCAAAGTTCCATCCTAAAACAACAACCTTATTCCAGCCTCCTCCCAAAATAGTATTCTTTGCCTCAACAGCTCTTTTAATTGTTGCCTTTCCAGTAAGTTTATTTGGACTATCAACAATAACCAAAGTACGACTACTCTTTATATATCCAATATTCCTATCAGCCAATTCCTCTACTCCAAAAGGTAAAGCACCATAAAGTCCCATAACAATTTGACTTAAATCCCCAACTCTTTTGTAAAGCTTGCTACTACTAAAAGCTTCTTTTTGATAATCCCCAATCGATTGATAAAGGAAAGGCTTAACATCTTGGTCAATAAATCTCTTTCTCATTACAAGAATAGCAGGCTTACCAATATCCGTAGTAATCCACCTTCTTCCTAATCTTTCAGCAACAGCAGCCGTTGTACCACTTCCTCCAAACACATCCAAAACAATAGAACCCTCATTACTACTCGCCTTAATTATTCTTTCGAGTAGTTTTGTTGGTTTTTGGGTTGCATAACCTGTTAATTCTCTTACAATCCTACCAGCAGTTGAAATATCTATCCACCAATCTTCTAAAACTTTTCCTTGTTCTTCCAATTCTTTGAGCTTATCATTATCTTGTTCACTTCCTCTAAATCCTAATCCTCCCATACCATGCAATCCAGATTTATGTTCTACACGTTGCGTATTAAATATTTTCTCATTAGATTTTGAATATAAATATATTACATCGTGTTTGCGTGAAAAATTATTGTTTGCCTTTTGTGGACCAGAATAGCACCAAATTATCTCATTTACAAAATTATCTTTTCCAAATATATCATCAAGCAAAAGTTTTACATAGTGTCCCACATGCCAATCAATATGTAAATAAATACTACCTCTTTCGCTTAAAAGTTCTTTAAGTATTACAAGTCGAGGGTAAAGCATTTTAAGATATGATACAGTGCCATCTTTCCATGTATCTGCATAAGCAAATTGTTCAATTACTGTTGGTTTTTGGGAAAGGTCAGCACCAGGGAGTGTAACCTTTGTTCTGTAATCTGCCTTACTATCGTATGGTGGGTCAATATAGATTAGGTCTATCATTCCTCTCATTGAAGGAAGTCCAGTGGCTTCGTCTCCTGCAAGTAGTGCTTGCATGGCTAAGAGATTATCTCCATAAATTAATCTATTAATCCAATCTTTGCTTACTTCTTGGGTGTTTTGTCCTTTCCAAAGTCCAGAGCTATCCTTTGCAGGAATAACAAGTTCATTGGTTTGGAGACCAATTTTATTAGCAGAGCTTAAACGTTCAAGGATTTTTTCCGCTTCCTTTCTGCCCTCTTCAACAATCTTAGGAAGTTCAAAGATTAAAGACTTAGCCATAGCAATAATTGTATTTAGTGCATCGGCTATTTATTCAAAGAAAGTTACAAAAAAAGCATGGGTTATGTAACTCATCCGTTCATTGAGGCCCTCGGAAGCCCACACAACAAGACAAGTTACGCCCATGCCGTATGACACGAGCGTAAACATATCCGTTCTTTGTTGTGTTTTTTGAAATTTCCGAGGTTTCAACAAACAAGAACAAATAGCTGACGCTATTTTTCCAATAAAAAATTACAAACCACTTTTGGTTTGATTTGGCAAAGATAGTAAAAAAGTCCATTCCCAGAGAATATTTTAAAGAATGGTGCAAGTATTTATTCATAATAAATTCATTGATAAAATATATACTTATGATTTTTTTTGCAGGAAGTGGTAAAAATTTAGTAGAAAAAGCAGTAAACTTATAATCCAACTCTTCGAAAATACAAGATATAAAATTAATCATTTCCAATAAGAAAGATTGGATTTAAGCAATTAAGAAATATCTATGGGCAAAGAAAGAAGTTTTAATGCTCAAACAACTTAGTTTTCATACCTCAACAACTTAGTTTTCATACCCCATAAGTGCCACTTTCATACCCCATAAGTGCCAATTATATGACTCAGAAGTGCCACTTATATACTCCCAAAGTGGCACTTTCGACCCTCAGAAGTGCCACTTATATGGCTCAGAAGTGCCACTTTCGACCCTCACAAGTGCCACTTCCCAACCTTAAAAGTGCCACTTCCCGACCTCAAAAGTGGCACTTTTCTACCTTATAAGTGGCACTTTCAGACCATAAACAAGAAGATTTCAAACCATAAACAAGAAGATTTCAGAGTAAGAACAAGAAGATTTAAGATTAAAAAGAGACTATCTCTCAATAACAAGAGCAATAGTCTCTTCTCATTTTGGGATAGTCTGTAATCACAAACAAATAATTATTATATTTTAATAACTTTCCCATTGCAATCTATTTTAAATTGAAATATCTTAACTGGAGCTATTCTATTATTTGTGTATGTAAATATTTTAATAATAGGAATTGTAGCTTTGATTATTGAAGCTTGATATATTTCTTTTATTAGTGGTTCTTTTTTTACAATATCTAATGCCTCAATCAATTTATCCTTATAAACATACGTTTCTCCCATATATTCTTTTGTCAGCCACCAAGCATTAGCATCATAATCTAAATTATTGGCAAAATAAGGTTCTGCATAAGAGAATTTATCTTCTAATGGAATTCTATTAAGCCCATATTGATTTGGGATCATTTCCATTTTGTAATACTTTAATCCTCTTCCTTTCATCTTCTCCATAATAAAATTAATTTGATCATCTTGCATTCTACACCCAAAGTAAATACTCGTTATCGCTCTATAATCTATTTCATAAAGTCCAAATTTATCAAATACTAATCTTATTTCTTCTTCATTTTCCCATCTTTTAGTTTTAGTCCCCAAATAAATTTGAATCATTTTATCTGAATCATTATATATTTCTTTAAATGAATTAATATCAATAATTGGAATATCATTATAATCTACATTAACATTAAATAATAATTTTACATATTCATTATAGTTTAAACTATGCTTTATTGTTTCTGTATCATATTCTATACAAAAACCCGAATGAGAATTTGAGTAATTTGACCACAATATTTCGTTAGTGAAAGAACGACTTAACGAAAATATTCCTGATGATGCAATTTTATCTTTAAACCCCCAATATGCCTCTCTAACTTTCACAAATCTAACATCACTACTTAGAGAAGTAATTAAATTTCTATCGTCGATTAGGCATTCCATTGGGTCATTTAGATTATCTTTGTCTGGAGCATATATTTTGTTTTCAAACATGGTATTTACATCTCTTTCAAAAATATCTTCTCCTGCACTAATTCCACTTCTGTATTTATATGCTTTCATATTTATAATTTTACTGTTTCTATTGCTTCGTAAATATTAGTATAAGAGCCTTGTTTAGTTTTATTTTTTTTGGCTCTTTCTATTGCAGTTTCAATTTTATTGTTTGTACAAAGATCTTTTACCCATTTTTCTTTTTCTAAGAATTTCTTAGTCTTTTCATAATTCTTTATATGGTTTATCAATTCTCTTTCTACTTCTTTTGAAGTATTGAAATACTTATTTGTATCCTTGTAATGAATAAGAAACCAATATTCTATTGATGGTAAACTGGTGCAAATAATTACATTTTCACAATCTTTATAACAAGAGATAAACTTGTCAAGTTTCTCTTTTTCTTTTTTATCTCGTTCTGAAGTATCCAAATCAAATACACAAATTACGAACATATCTGCACTAACGAGCTGATTAACTACCTCATCAATTTCTTTAATACTTGTATTTCCAAAGAATCGAGGCTGTATTTTGTATTTAAGATTATAAAGTTTCCTAAGATGAGTAAAATAATATTGCTCAGTTATGCCTTCACCTACAAGATAAACATCAAGCTTTGGCTGTTTTGGGACTTCTCTTGTCTTTCTCATAGCCTATTCAATATTAGGGATTGCTCCGAAACGTCCGAATTTATATGCTTTTTGTATGGAAGAAATCCTACTTAATCCTTTAAAATCGGCTAAAGAATATACATCTGTTGAACCATTTTCTTGCTTTTGAGTAAACCAAACAGAATCGTTTCTAAGCAAACCTACATCCTCTAATAGTCCATCATAATGAGTTGACACTAAAAGCTGAGAATTTCCTTCTTGCTTTAAAAAATCTTCTAAAATAAAGGCTATTAGCTTTGGATGAAGAGATGATTCTATTTCATCTATTGTAATGAATGCATTGTTTTGAACAACTTCATTAAGTATTACTGATAATCCAAAAATTCTTTTTGTTCCCTCTGACTGCAAACTCTTTGGCAAATTGTAAAATTCCTCTCCTCTTTCATTCTTTACTTTATGTTTAAAATTAGTTTTTATTGTATCGAATGATTTCTCTCTTTGTAGTCTTTCCTTCTCATCTTTCGGTAACTCATCAGAATTGGATAAAATTTTATCCATATACTCTTCTGGAATTTTTATAGTTTGCTTTTCTATAATAATATCTTCAATATTAAAATCAGCAGCTTTTAAAAACTCAAGAATAGATTCTTTAATCTCAGGTTTATCCAATATTTTCCTTTCTGCAAAACTTGAGATAATAGATCTTGATTCAATAGGATTTATATGTTTTTCTTTTATCCACTCAACAACAGAATCC
>WARP01002233.1_pt1 | contig 18697 bp, 18 predicted proteins | sample 4769151 | NCBI WGS metagenome assembly WARP01 (sample SAMN08893023, study PRJNA449175) | gut metagenome | isolation source: rumen sample fed with dry roughage | host: cow | place: India: Nagpur | collected 2016 | reverse complement strand
ATTCTGGATAGGTTCTAAAGGTGGATAAAATGGATGGATCCACCTTAGTCAAATGGATTGGAAAGCATGTTTTTATATTCTAAAACCAAAAGAATAATACAAAAAATCAGAAGGATACCAATCGCCGTGATGAGCAAATCCTGACTATAAATCCCCAAACCCAAACATGCCAACATGAGAATAGTAAATATAAACAGGGCTATTTTTATCAATAGTCGCTTCACAATTCATCCCTCAAAATAATAAACTATAAATCACGTGATACAAGTCAGCCTTTTATAGAGAAAGGTTCATGTGCCTATAAATTTGTTTCTTATTTTCTTCATTACGTAATTCAAATTTACCCATACAAACGACTTAAAAACAGTTTTTTACAACTGTTAAATTTCTTTCGTTTACCGATAAAAAGAATAACCCGTAGTCACTTTTTAAACTATAATCCTTCTACAAGAATAGCAATAAAATTTTTCTTAATTGAACACTTAAAACTAAACTTAAAAACAGTACAGTTGTGCTATAACAGCCTCATCACGATAAAAATGAACAACAATAAATTTTAAAAGCTATAAAAAAGGAGAGCCCCATGGGTCTTTGGTGCTTAAAAATTCTATTTTTTCTGTTTGTCAGCTTCAGTATTGTGGGGCTGATTTTTGGAATTTATACTTATGATGGCATTATTATTGCAATTGGCATTTTATTCATGCTTGCAGCCATTATTATTGCCTTGGAATTAAAACAGCTGCGCAGTGGACCCTTTCATCGAGATTAATGAAATGAATTCATCAATCTTTTACAGGAAAAATTAACCTGCTTTACCTGCTACAAAAGGATTATGCTGTTTTTCAAAACCAATAGTACTTAAGGGACCATGACCGGAAATAAATTGGGTTTCATCCGGCAAACTAAAACATTCACGTTGAATCGAATCAAGCAGCTGCTGGTGGTTACCACGCGGGAAATCGGTACGGCCAATGGACCCTTTAAACAATACGTCTCCTGTCCATAGCAGGCCATAGTTTTTGTTATAGAACATCACATGACCCGGCGTATGACCTGGAGCAAAACGAACTTCAAACTCTTCCTCTCCCAGCATTAACACTTCTCCGCCTTCAAGCCATTGAGTCACATCTACCTTTTCAGGAACAGGAAAACCATAACGTTGCGATACTTCCTGAATCATGTCGAGCCAAAAGGCATCTTCCTTGTGCGGACCAATCACCGGTACATTCCAAGCCTTGCTTAAAGCCCCCACTGCACCGGCATGATCCAGATGCCCATGCGTCAACCATAAGGCCTTTACCTTTAGCCCCAAAGCTTCCACCTCGGCTGTTAATTTTTCCGCTTCACCACCAGCATCAATCAAAATGGCTTCTTTGCTTTCTGCATCCCAAACAATTGAACAGTTTTGCTGAAATGCGGTGACCGGCACAATTTTGACTTGCAGCATAAGAATGAAACCTCGGAAAAATTAGTGAGCGAATGTATGCTTTAATCCATCAAGATTAGCCTGAAGCAGGGTGCTGAGCAAGGCGATATGATCTGGACGACAATTTAATGCCGGAATATAAGCATATTCTCCACCACCTGCCGACTGGAACATTTCAGCATTTTGCAGCGCTAATTCTTCCAGGGTTTCCAGACAATCTGCGGAGAAAGCCGGACTCATCACCTGAACCGATTTCACTCCCTGCTTGCCCCATTCTTCCAGCAAGGCATCAGTATAGGGTTTTACCCACTCCTGTTTTCCAAAACGCGATTGGAAACTGATGGCCCATTGCTCCTCAGATAAGCCCAATGCATCTGCCAATAATTGTGCCGTGATACGGCAACGATCGGCATAAGGATCGCCTTTATCCGCATAAGGCTGAGGGATGCCGTGGAATGACATCAACAGTTTTTCTGGCTGGCCGTGTACGGCCTGATAGTCCCGGACACTTTGTGCCAGTGCCTGAATAAATGCGGGATGCTGATAATAATCACGAATAATGGACAGACCTGGCAAATTGCGCTGCGTCAAAATCCATTTTGCGAGGGCGTCATATAAAGGTGCTGTTGAGGTGGCCGAATACTGCGGAAATAAAGGCAATAAAATAATGTGATCTGGAATATCCTGTAACAAGCGATTCAAGGCAGAATCAATGCCTGGATTGCCATAGGTCATGGCTGGAATGACATTGAGTTCAAATTCAGGATATTGTTCGGTTAATGTTTTTTTTACCTCAATGACTTGGTCCAACAAAATTTCACGCATGGGAGAATCGTTCTGCCACACCATTTCATAGGCATGGGCCACACGCTTGGGACGAAAAGGTAAAATAAACAGCCGTAAAATGATTTGCCAAATTGGCTTGGGGATTTCAATGACACGCTGATCGGACAGAAACTGCTTCAAAAAACGACGAACTGCAGGGACCGTGGGTTGATCCGGCGTACCCAAATTGGCCAAAATAATCGTGACTTTTGTTTTAGCTGCAGAAGACATCAGACCTTTTTCCAATATAAATGAACTGCTTTACTTTAACAGCTTTCTGCACTTTCTTTATATGGATTAAAATGCAGATTTAAATTGAAAAACACGATCATTATCAAGCAAATTACTTTCAAGTAGCTTTTGTCCCTTGAGGGTCAGCTGCCAGAGCATCCGTTGACGGTCATCACGGCCTGACGGGACAATCCAGTCATTTTGACGCATTTGCAGTTTAATACTGTGTAAGGCACGAATATTAATTTGTGCACGGGCAACGGCATGGGCACGTGGCATTTCCCCCCGGGCATCAGCCAGACCCGTATCATTCAAGTAATCATTGATACATTTGGAAAAATATTCTTCGGGTGTTGGATTGACAAACATGCTGCCCAAAATAGACAGGAGCTGAGCCCAAGTGAGCTTCTTCTGAATTTTCAGTTCCTTAAAATTACCATCTTGATAGGCATGCATACGATATTCAAAAGAAAATACTTCTTGCATGGACACTTTAGGCAAAGACAGGAACGGGTCGACTTCCCGTTTTCCGAATTCGGTTTCAAGCTGCTCAATTTTAGCTTTCAGTTGATCAATTTCATCATGTAAAGCCTGGGTGTTTTGCGGTCTAACCCATCCCGATACCGGATAACGCTCCAGCATTTGTGGCATGTTCAAACGCACGGCCATTTCCAGATCACGCAGGCTACGGTAAGTAAAAACCTGATCCACTTCTTGCTGTAATAATTTGCGGAACTCTAAAAATTTTTCACGCAATTCAGGTTTTTGGTCATGCAAGGACTCATCACGTGAGGCAGGATCTTCATGCATAAACACAATAATCGGTTTCTGTTTGGTGACTGCATAAATATATTCCAGATGCATATAACCTACACCTGACACAGACTGTTCACCATATTGACTGCCCAGCAGCAGGATCACATAGTCACAATCATCAATCTGACGCCGTGCAAACGCGGTGCTTAAAGGTGTCCGTTGTTCTAAGCCCCAGGAAAAGAACCCCATGCCTACTAAAGTTTGAGCTAAAACAATTCGTTCCGGCTGCATTTCACTGCCAGAAGTGGTAATAAAAACCTGATAACGCTTATCGAGCATTGGTTATCCTCTTCCAATTGCTTATTATATCCTGACAGACTCATCTCTGAGCAATCACAATATAATTCAACACCCCAATATAAATATTTTTCTAATATATTTCAGAACACTAGCTGTATTTCTTTACTTATTCAACACCCATATTGCTCAAATTCCAGGTTAAATCTTCTGGAATGAGGACCTGCAACACGGTTTTTAAATGTTCTGCATTATTGCCACTCACATAGCACTCAATAGCTAAGCCATTATTTCGATCTTGCTCAAATAACAATTGATTTTTAATCAAAATACGGGCGGTTTGTCGCGCAACTGCCAGCCCAGAGTCAATTAATGTCAGTTTCTGACCAAATATAGACTGAATTGCAGGTTTTAGGAAGGGATAATGTGTACACCCCAAAACTAAATAGTCGGCCCCCTGATCGACCACCGGTTGCAAAATTTCTTTTAAGGTGGTTAAACATGCCTGGCTCATCTGTGCACCACTTTCCACAAAAGGCACCAAATCCAGACAGGTGACAGGAATAACCTTCACATTAGCGGGAATTGCGAAACGCTGGATGACGTCTTTAATCAGCTGACCACGAAAGGTTGCAGGCGTGGCAAGCACCGCCACGGTTTTGGATTTAGTTTGCAAAACGGCCGGTTTCAGTGCTGGTACCAGACCGATAATTGGAAAATTTTCTCCATAATGATCACGTAAATAATCCAGACTGAATGCAGAAGCAGTATTACAGGCTACCACCGCGACTTTACATCCTTTCCGATACAGCCATTCAATCGCATGTGCCGTAAGCTCACGAATTTCCTGATCTTTTCGCGGCCCATACGGCACATGTGCAGTATCGGCATAATAAACAATACGTTCTTTGGGTAAATGTCTGGCAATTTCTTGTGCTACAGACAAGCCACCTATTCCAGAATCAAAAATCCCGATGGGTGCATCAGCTTGTGCCTTGGGCATTGGATCGATTAAAGGATAAACAGGATGAATGGCTGTCATGGTTTCACTTTCAGCAGTTCAAGAAATCGGAAGATCAAAGCTTAAACCTCAGGTGCCTAATTGCAAGTAAAAATCGCCACTTTGTAAGCTTAAAATGGTTTCATTTTTGTCATTTTCAAGCAGCTCTCCCATTTCAATTAAATGAAAAAAAACCGAGCGTTGAATTAAGGCGTTAATCCCGAAACGCACGTGTACATAAGGACGTAATTCACTTTCATATTCACGCATAAAAACTGCATGCTCCTGATCGACAATCACTATATCCTGGGTGGTCGTAGTGAATTGAATATAAGTCTTTCCATCAATCTCGACCTGGTCGACCTGATTGACAAATAAAGGCTCATCTTCCACCTCAATCTCAACCTGCTCAACCGGGGTTTTTAAGTAGAATTTTCCCTGTTCTTTCCAGAGCACGGTTGAGAACAGGTCAATCAGGGCTTGTCGTTTGATCAATTGACCTTCGTGCCACCATTCTCCATTGGCTTTTACCTTTAAATCCATTGCCCCACAATGCTTTGGGTTAAATTGATCCAGAGGCGGGATTGACCTTTTGTGACCGGCCTGTGCATCTTTTAAGTATTGTGCAATGTCTTTTAAATTTTTATCATCGCCAATAGCTACTTTTTTCGTCGGATTTGGTGAATTATTTTGATTAATCATGACTAAAGACCCTGCTGACGGAAAAATAATATGATTCAGCCAATTGGCTAGATCAAGGTTTAAAACTATACTAGCCCACAATATAAAAGGCACGATACTGAAATTGTGTCTGGGCATACAGAACACTCATGGCAGCACCGGAATAATGACGGTCGCCACCTTCTAATGATATGAGGAATCCTACATGGAACACATCGAACGTGAATCGATGGAGTTTGACGTCGTCATCGTAGGTGCAGGACCGGCCGGTCTTTCTGCAGCGATCAAGATCCGTCAACTTGCAATTGAAAACAACCTGAACGATCTGTCGGTTTGTGTGGTGGAAAAAGGCTCTGAAGTCGGTGCGCACATCTTGTCCGGTGCGGTACTGGAACCACGTGCCATGAATGAGCTGTTCCCGAACTGGAAGGAAGAAGGTGCACCTTTAAATGTTCCAGTGACCGAAGACAAGACCTATTTCCTGCTCTCGGATGAAAAATCACAAGAAGCGCCACACTGGATGGTGCCTAAAACCATGCATAACGATGGCAACTATGTCATCTCGCTCGGCAACGTGGTGCGCTGGTTGGGTCAAAAAGCGGAAGAGCTGGAAGTGTCGATCTTCCCAGGCTTTGCCGCTGCTGAAATTCTGTACCATGCAGATGGTTCGGTGAAAGGCATTCAAACTGGTGACATGGGCATTGGCAAGGATGGCGAACCGACCCATAACTTTACCCCGGGTTATGAACTGCATGCCAAATATACTTTATTTGCTGAAGGCTGCCGTGGTCACCTCGGCAAGCGTTTAATTGCCAAATACAACCTCGATCAAAATTCAGATCCGCAACACTACGGTATCGGGATTAAAGAGCTGTGGGAAATCGACCCGGCGAAACACAAGCCAGGTCTGGTGATGCACGGTGCCGGCTGGCCATTGTCTGAAACCGGTTCTTCAGGCGGCTGGTGGTTGTATCATGCGGAAAACAATCAGGTGACTTTGGGCATGATTGTCGATCTGTCCTATACCAACCCGCATATGTATCCGTTTATGGAAATGCAGCGCTGGAAAACCCATCCTTTAATCAAGCAGTACCTGGAAGGTGGCAAACGTATTTCTTATGGTGCACGTGCCGTGACCAAAGGTGGCTTTAACTCGCTACCGAAATTTACCTTCCCGGGCGGATCGCTGATTGGTGACGATGCCGGCTTCCTGAACTTTGCCAAAATCAAGGGCTCACATACCGCGATGAAATCCGGCATGCTCTGCGGTGAAGCGGTATTTGAAGCAATTGCTGCCGGTGTAGCAAAAGGTGGTGATCTGGCGGTTGCGCGTGTGACTGAAGGTGAAGACTTATTTGCCAAAGAACTGACTGCTTATACCGATAAGTTCAACAACAGCTGGCTGAAAGAAGAGCTGTATAACTCGCGTAACTTTGGTCCAGCGATGCACAAGTTCGGCCAGTGGATCGGTGGTGCGTTTAACTTTGTCGACCAGAACGTATTTAAAGTACCGTTTACCCTGCACGACCTGGTGACAGACTTCAGTGCCTTGAAAACCGTGGATGCGGTGAACTTTAAACCGAACTATCCAAAACCGGATGGCAAGCTGACCTTTGACCGTTTGTCTTCGGTGTTTGTATCCAACACTGTGCATGAAGAAAACCAGCCTGCTCACCTGAAACTGACTGATGCTTCAATTCCAGTCAATGTGAACTTGCCAAAATGGGATGAACCGGCGCAGCGCTACTGCCCCGCGGGTGTATACGAAATCATGGAAAATGATGACGGTTCTAAACGCTTCCAGATCAATGCAGCCAACTGTGTGCACTGCAAGACCTGTGACATCAAGGATCCTTCACAGAACATCACTTGGGTAACACCAGAAGGTGGCGGTGGTCCTAATTACCCGAATATGTAATCCTCATATGAGATAAAAATAAACCCGCATATAAGCGGGTTTATTTTTTAGAGATTAAAACAACTTAAAATTTAAGTCGTAAGTGATGAATCAATCTTTCAATCACACATCTCTAATCACGTGTTTTAAATAAAAAATCATTAACCCTTCTGTACCAAATAATGAAACTCTTTATTGCCATTTTCATCTAAACGTTCTTCTTGTAATAACAACTCATGTCCCAAATGCATACAGAATTTTGGAATATCCCAAGAAGTTGAATTATCCGTTGCGAATACTTCCACCACATCGCCAGACTTGGATTTACGAATGGCCTGATGCAGCATCATCACCGGTTCCGGGCAACGTAGTCCACGGGTATTTAATTGAATGCTTGGCGTAACAGAGGGTTCAGACATCAGAAAACTCAGGTTTAAAAGCTGCGGTTATTTTAGCATAAACATACAGGTCCGGTGATATACAGTAAAATGAAGGAGATAGCCTGGTTTTCTGACTCAATTCCCTGTGATTTAGATGAAGATTAGCGATAGACAACTGTATTTTCTACGGTATGATTAAAATTACATTTTTTAGATATTAAGCGTCTTTAGGAAAGATCATGCACGAGGAATCAGGCCCGTCGTGGGGCATGCGCGGCTTACGAAAATGGCTGGGTACAGCACCCGAAACTCGCGACGAACTGTTAAAATTAGTACAAGATTCACGTCGTTTTTTAGAACCCGATACTGTTGCCATGCTTGAAGGCGTACTTGACCTTCCGGCAACCAAAATTCGCGAGGTCATGACCCCACGAACCGCCATGATCAGCTTGCAAGAAGATGATCAGCTGCTCGATATTCTGCATGTTCTGGTGGAATCTGCACATTCACGTTTTCCTGTTTTTTCATCTGATCAGCCGGATAATGTGGTCGGCATTTTATTGGCCAAAGACCTGCTGCCTTTTTTGACCGAACCCACCTCTAAAGTAGATATCCGCGCACTCATGCGGCAACCGCTGTTTGTGCCGGAAAGTGCGCGTTCCGATCAGGTTATGCGGATGTTGAAAAACACCCAGACCCATATTGCAGTAGTGATTGATGAATATGGCACCACTTCAGGTCTGGTCACTTTAGAAGACATTCTGGAAGAAATTGTCGGTGAAATTGAAGATGAACACGACAAGGTCGATGAAGAAGCCCAGTACATTATTCCCGATAACGATCCACACACGGCGAATACCTGGCTCGTTCAAGCACTTACACCAATTGAACACTTTAACAATGTTTTAGATGCTGATTTTTCCGATGATGAAGTAGAAACTGTCGGCGGTTTATTGCTTCAAGAAATGGGTCTAGTCAGCGATTTACAAGGTCAAGTGATTGAACTTGAGAATTGGGAATTTACCATTCTAGAAGCAGATGCACGTACTATTCATCTGATTCGAGCTGTCCGTAAATGAGAACTTACTTTGATAAGCTGTTAAATTCATCTCAACAACACAAGCAGCTCCCTTTTATTTATCCCTTTTTCATTTCGCTTTTTTCAGGTGCCTTATTCAGTTTTGCACTGGCACCTTATTATTACTGGTGGCTGGCAATATTGTCTCCAGCCTTACTCTACGCATCATTGCGTAAACGCTCTGCTCCACAATCCTTTTTCATTGGTTGGGCTTATGGCTTTGGCTTATGGTTTGTCGGTGCCTTCTGGTTATATACCTCCATCCATGTCTATGGTGATACCAGTGCTTTTCTAAGCGTACTGATGATTGCCTTTATGGCCTTGGTGATGGGACTATTTACCGCGCTGCAAACCTGGATCTATCGCCGCTTCTTCCCGGAAACACCCCTGACTTTTGCACCGCTGTGGGTATTCTTTGAATGGGCCAAAACCTGGGTATTTACCGGTTTCCCATGGCTATTTGTCGGTTATGCCTTTACCGAACGTTTCCTGGATAGCTATGCGCCTTTATTCGGGATTTTCGGTGTTTCGTTTGTGGTGATTATACTGGCCTGTGCGCTGGTGGAAATCCTGAATAAGCGTATATTCTGGGTCGTGCCTTCGGCGGTCTTACTGCTGGGTGCATGGGGTGCTTCTTATCTTCAATTTGTTGAAAAAAAAGATGAGAAACCACTTTCCGTTTCCCTGATTCAGGGCAATATTCCGCAAGACCTGAAATGGCTGACTGAATACCAGGTCAAAACCTTGATGATCTACGCCAGTTTAAGCCGGACTGAATGGGGACGGGATCTAATCGTCTGGCCGGAATCATCCATTCCAATGTTCCAGACTGATATTGAACCGTTTTTAGATGCTATGAAAGTTCAGGCCAATAAAACTGGGACAGCCTGGGTGGCGGGTATCCCCTACTGGGATTTAAAAGAATCACAAGTTGAACAACACCCCATGTACTACAACAGCATTATGGCAAGTGGTGATGAGTCGCATGGTCTGTATAAAAAACAGCGTCTGGTTCCATTTGGCGAATATGTACCTTTATCTGGCTGGCTCAGCTGGGTACTGCCTGCATTACAGAATGACCCGTCTATGAGCGGTTTTTCTCGCGGAGCACGCGACCAGAAACCGTTAAATGTGAAAAATCATGCGCTGGGTGCGGCCATTTGCTATGAAGTCGCTTATCCCAATCTGACCCGCCGTAATGCCAGTCAAAGCGATTATTTGGTTACGGTGTCCAATGATGCCTGGTTTACCGGTACGGCGGGACCTTGGCAGCATTTGCAGATGGTACAGATGCGCGCCAAAGAAAATGGCCGCTGGTTTATTCGTGCCACCAATACCGGTGTCACTGCCTTTATTGATCACAACGGGCATATTGTAAAACAGGCACCCACCGATCAAACCGCGATTCTTCGTGGCGAACTGCCTGCGATGCAAGGAGAAACCTTGTATATGCGCTTAAGTGATTGGCCAGTATTGATTGTGTCATTATTGCTATTACTACTGGGTTGGCGCTTCCGTCCACGTAAGGTAGATGTTTCATTTAAATCACGGCGTTAGCTTTAAGTGTTCCCTCTCCTTCTAGGAGAGGGCTAGGGAGAGGTAAATTGTCTATGATTAATCGCCCTCATCCTCTTGCGGAATATATTCCTCATCCCAGAGGGAGAAGAAATAAAAAGGCACTAAAAACCGAGGTCAATACCTCGGTTTTTAGTGCCTTTAATTTATAGCTGAGTCACCAAATAAGACATCATGCCCGTTAGAAATAGCATGGGAATATAACGATAAACTTTCATGACACCTAGTTCTAAAGCTGAAGACTGTTGTTGTTTTAAGTTGAGTAAGGTCGCTTTCAATGCAGACCAAAAGCACAATACAAACAGGGCACTGAATAAACTGACGGCAAAAAAACCGACCATAATCTGGCTGCTGCCTTCCGTCGCATTCCATAAACTTAGAATACCTTGACTGATGGGAAGTAAGCTCAAAATTAAAAGAACAGACTTGAGCATTGCCCAATGAAACTGGTTAATTTCATCCGATATTATGAATGCTTTCATTCCATTCTCCTTGGCTAAAAATACCTTAAAGAATATTATGCTCTGTTTTAATTAAATAAAAAGACGATATTTATTCATATTTTACAATTATTGTAATGAATAAAAATGGGGATGATTTTTATTATAAACACCAAAGAGTCATTATTATATAATTTTGTTAAAATTCAAAAAATTAACACTTAATTTATAATTAAGATTTATTATCACTTCAGCTTCTATTGAATATTCAGATGAAGTGAAGTGATATATTCGATAAATTAAAATAAATAGTGCTTTCTAATTAAGGCTGATAATAAAGATCGGCATCCGTATCTTCACCACCCTCTTTGCCATCAGCACCAAAAGAATATAAATCAAATGGGCGGCCTTCAGCGCCTGGAATCACATATTGAATATCATTGTCCCAGCTGTCTTTGGGATAGCCACCTTTAACATATCCGCCCGGCATCCAGTTTTTAGCCGAAGCAGGCTGATTCACCAGTGCATCCAAGCCGCCATCTTGCATAGACGGATATTTACCATTATCCAGTTTATATTGATCTAAAGCACCAGCAACGCCTTTTAAGGTAATGGAAGTGGTATCAACCTTGGCCTTTTCACCACGCCCCATCACATTAGGAACAATCAGTGCAGCCAATACACCTAAAATTACAATCACCACCATCACTTCAATGAGGGTAAAGCCAGACTGCTTCACTTGATATCGTTTCCCTTGCATCTCACTCTCTCGCACAATCATTATCTTTATAAAATGTAAAATCAGTTAAATCATATTGTTCATATTCACAATTGGCATCATCACAGCAATCACGATTACCAGCACGATACTTGCCATCAAGACCAGCATTAAAGGCTCAAGTAATGCCAGTAAAGTGGAAATCAGTGTAGTCACTTCCCGATCCTGCATGGTCGAGGCGCGCTGCAGCATACGATCCAGCTCGCCGGATGCTTCACCACTTTTAATCATTTGTACCATCATCGCTGGAAAATAACCACTGCGTTCCAGTTGTGTCGCCAGGTTGCCACCTTCAGTGACACGCTCGGCTGCCTGGTTAACAGAGTCGCGGATCACCCAGTTATTACTTACCGCGGCGCCAATTTTAAGTGCATCGACCAAAGGTACACCAGACTGGGTCAAAATCGATAAGGTGCTGGCAAAACGTGCTGCATTTATACCACGCGATAATTTACCAAATAATGGCAATTTGAGCGTTAAACGATCAAAGGCATAATGCCCGGCAGACGTTCTTAAAAAACGTGCCAAAGTGATGAAACCCAGTACACTGGCGATCAGTAAAAATGGCCAGGCCACACGAATGAAATCACTGGCTTTCATCAGCACAACCGTAATCCACGGTAATGCCTCCTTGCTCTGGTCAAAAGTTTTGACAATATCCGGAACCACATAGGTCATCAGCCCCATCACAATCGCAAAAGACATCAGCATGAGAATAATCGGATAAATCATCGCGCCCTGCACTTTCTTTTGCATGGCAAAGCGGTTTTCGGTGTAATCGGCCAATTGATCCAGAATTAAATCCAGATGTCCCGAGCGTTCACCCGCTGCAATGGTGGCAATATATAAATCCGGTAAGCGTCCGGCCTGCTGCAAGGCATTGGCCAGTGAATAACCTTCCATCACTTTGGAACGTACTGACATCAACAGGTTTTGCACATGAGCCTTTTCATTTTGCTTGCCTACCGCCCGCAGCGCTTCTTCCAAAGGAATTCCGGCTGCCACCAGAACTGAAAGTTGACGGGTAAACAGGGCCAAATCATAGGCAGTGATTTTTTTCTGAAACCAGCGTTTTGAGTTATGCTTGTCTTTTTGCTCAACAGGATCAACCGTCACAGGAATAAGCGCTTTGTCTCTGAGCTGTTGACGGATTTGACGTGCCGAATCACCCTCTAACACGCCTTTTTGCTGCTTCCCTGAAGCATCAATGGCAGTAAATTGATATGCAGGCATTGTGATGCTCTAATTTTCTAAAATTTGCTTCAGCGCGGTTGCGTCTGACCACCAAAATCATTCATATTCTTAGCTATAAATGATTTGCTCACTCTAACATAACTCTATCCTTAGCACGACGAAATTTGATCAGGACCATTTGACCTTTATTTATGCCAAATACACCACCGACTCTAGCCGACATTTATCGCATTCGTGTTGCCGTACCTGTACATCTCTATGACTGTTTTGACTACACCTTAACGGCTGAACAATATCAGCAAGCTGAAGTTGGGGCACGTGTGGCCGTGTCGTTTGGACGGCAAAATCTGGTGGGCATTATTGTTGAAAAATTAACGGCCGATACCCCGATTGATCCGCGCTTTAAGCTCAAAGCCATCACTGAACTGCTGGATGAACAAGCACTTTTAGATCAAAAAATTTTAAGCTTGCTCACTTGGTCCGCGCAATATTATCAATTTCCGATTGGTGAAGTATTTCAGAGTGCCCTGCCGACATTTCTGCGTCAGGGCAAACCCTATAATTTATTGGCCCGGCTGTGGAAAGTTCTGGATTTACATGCTGAAGACAAGCTAACGCGCTCTGAAAAACAACAACAGGCTTATAAAGTGCTGAAATTACATCCTCAAGGCACTACAGAAAATATTTTAAATTTAGCCGGAATTGAAACGGCGACACTCAAGGCACTGGAAAAGAAGGCGATTGTGCAATGTATTCTGGAACATCAGGACTTTAGTCCTCAACCGGTCACCCTGGCACAAATGCCCTTAACCGCCAATGACGATCAGAAAAAAGCCATTCAACAGGTGTTGAAAGCCCAGAAAAAATATCAGGCTTTTTTACTGGATGGCTTGACCGGAAGCGGTAAAACTGAAGTGTATTTGCAAATCATGCAAGAGGTGCTGAAACAGGGCAAACAGGTCTTGGTTTTAGTGCCTGAAATTGGCCTGACCCCGCAGACCATCAGCCGGTTCCAGTCACGTTTTCATGGCAACATTGTACTGCTGCATTCAGGACTGAACGATTCAAAGCGCCTGCAAGCCTGGCAGGCTGCACAAACTGGCAAAGCTTCGATTATTTTAGGGACCCGTTCAGCCATTTATACACCGCTGCCCAATCTGGGCCTGATCATTCTGGATGAGGAACACGACCTGTCTTTCAAACAGCAGGAAGGCTTTCGCTACCATGCCCGTGATGTGGCAATGTACCGTGCCCATCTGGAAAATTGTCCGATTATTTTAGGCTCAGCCACCCCGAGTATTGACAGCTATGCACTGGTTGAAATGGGGAAAATGACCCGTTTAGAACTGAATCAGCGTGCCGGTGCAGCCGTGATGCCAAAAATTCATCTGATTGACCTGAAAATTGCACAAAAACAGAATGGCATGAGCCAAAGCCTGATTGATGAAATTCAAAAACGTCTAGATAAAAAAGAACAGGTATTGGTGTTTTTAAACCGTCGCGGTTATGCCCCAGTGCTGATTTGTGAAAACTGTGCCTGGCAAGCCAAATGTCCGCATTGTGATGCCAACTTTACCGTGCATCGCCAGCCTTATCAGCATTTGCATTGTCACCACTGTGGCAGTATTCACCGTATGCCCGAGCAATGCCCGCAGTGCAAGCATAGTGAATTAAAACCGATTGGCCTAGGCACCGCCAAAGTGGAAGAAAACCTGCAACAACTGTTCCCCCATTTTGACGTGATTCGGGTCGACCGCGATTCCACCAGCCGGGTCGGCAGCTGGCAAAAAATTTATGACAAAATCCAGAAAAGTGAACCGGTGATTTTGCTCGGCACCCAGATGCTGGCCAAAGGACATCATTTTCCCTATGTCACTTTAGTGGCTATTTTAGATATTGATTCCGGCCTGCTCAGTGTCGATTTCCGTGCCACCGAACGCACGGCACAACTGATTGTACAGGTCGCTGGTCGTGCTGGACGCGGTGAACGCAAAGGTGAAGTCTATTTACAAACCCTACGGCCGGATCACCCTTTGCTGAATACCTTAATTGACAAGGATTACCGGCATTTTGCCAAACAGACCTTAAAAGAACGTCAGGCCGCCGCTTTACCACCTTTTCGTTATGCAGCCTTAATACGCTGCGAATCGAAAAGTCAGGAACAGAACCAGGAATTTTTACAGCAGCATGCACAGGCGTTAAGACAGGTTTCGGAAAACCTGATTGATATCTGGGGACCGATTCCTGCCCCGATGGAACGTAAGGCCGGGCGTTATCAGGCGCATATGGTGCTGCTGTCACAAGATCGGGCCCGATTACATTTTTATATCCGTACCTGGTGGCAAAATATGTTGCATGAAAAGCCCTCAAACATGAAACTGACACTCGATATAGATCCTCAAGAATTAAGCTAAATCAACATTTATGCTGTGCTTAAATTCCTTGAAATTAAAATAAATTCCAGGACAAACTAATGTCGCTACTGTTACAAATTACGATTTTTCTGGGTGCTTCGCTGCTCTTGGTGCCGCTCGCCAAGCGTTTTGGCATTGCCACGGTACTCGGCTATTTGTTTACAGGCATTCTGCTCGGTCCCAGCGTATTGAATATGGCCAGCGATCCGGACGCGATTCAGGAACTGGCCGAATTTGGCGTCATCTTGCTGATGTTCATTATTGGTCTGGAGCTGCGTCCACAACGACTGTGGGAAATGCGCAAATCCATCTTTCTGATGGGCAGCTTACAAGTCGGCATTACCGGAGTTATTCTGGCAGTCGTGACTTTTTTTGCCTTACAGCAGAATCTGGCCGCCAGTTTTGTGATTGGTATGGCGCTGGCGCTATCCTCCACTGCCTTTGTGTTACAGCTGCTCTCAGAAAAGCAGCAACTCAACACCACCTTCGGGCAACAATCTTTTTCTATTTTACTGTTTCAGGACATTGCGGCCATTCCCCTGCTGGCGATTATTCCCTTACTGGCAGGTACTGAATCGACCCACCATGGAGTGGCCTACTTTGCCGCCATTATTGCCACCTTTAGCGGTTTGTTCCTGTTTAGCCGCTATATGATGCGGCCATTTTTCCGCTTTGTGGCCAAAAGTGGCGCGCATGAACTGATTACCGCAGTCGGCTTGTTTATTGTACTGGGTGTCGTGGTACTAATGGATGTACTCGGCATCAGTACCACCCTGGGCGCTTTCTTAACCGGGGTGTTGCTGGCCGACTCCGAATTCAGGCATGAACTGGAAGCAAGTATTGCACCGTTTAAGGGACTGCTGCTGGGCTTATTCTTCATGACGGTGGGCATGACCACACAATTATCCCTGCTGGTAGATATGCCCTGGTTGATTATTGGCGGTGCCCTCATTTTAATGCTGGTCAAAAGCATCACCCTGATGGCGATTGCCCGTTATTTAAACTATTCATGGCGTAACAGTTTGCTGCTGGCCACCTGTCTGGCCCAAGGCGGTGAATTTGCCTTTGTGGTGCTGAAAGTCGCGACGAGTGAAAAAGTTCTTACTCAAGCCATGCTTGAACCTTTGACCCTGATTGTGACCCTTTCCATGGTGCTCACCCCAATGTTTTACTGGTTGATCAGTCGCTGGATTATTCCTTTAATAGATAAAGAAAAAACGCCAGTTTATGATGAAATTCCAGACATCCATAACCCGATGATCATTGCCGGTTTTGGCCGTTTCGGACAGATTATTGCTCGTATTGCCCATTTACAACACCAGTCTTTTACCGCGATTGACAGTAACCTGGAAAAAGTCGATTTCGTACGCAACTATGGCGGCACGGTATACTATGGGGACGCGACACAACCCGATATTTTACGTTCCGCAGGCATTGAACACGCCAAAGTTTTTGTTCTGGCGATTGATGATATTGAAGACTCCATGAATGTGGCACGTCATATTCGTTTAAACTATCCCAATCTGAAACTTTTGGTGCGTGCCCGAGACCGTCATCATGTGCATTTACTGCGCGATTTAGGTGTCGAACAGATCTGGCGTGAAACTTATTTATCATCGCTAGGTATGGCTTATCGCGCTTTACGCGAATTAGAGATTAGCGAAGAAGATGCGTATAAGAGTATTGAACTGTTTCGTGATTACGATGAGAAATTATTGCTTCAACAGCAACGGGTTTATACTGATGAACAGAAAATTTATGAGACCCATCGTAATGCACTGGCAGAACTTGAGCATTTATTTGAAAGTGATGCTCAAATTCGTCAAGAACCCACTGGCGTCAATTTACAACGCGGCTTAGCACATCAGCGTATTGATGTCACAAGAGATGATAGTAACTAGCTTGTGTTTTACAATATAGACACCATTAACACGGGCTATTGGAGAAATTTATGTCTGAATTACGTCAACGCTTTTATATTGAAAATTGCCCGATTCGTGGTGAAGTGGTTCATCTGGAAAGCGTTCTGCAAACGATTCTCGCGCAACGTGACTATCCGCAAGCCATTCAAATCCTTTTGGGGGAAATGCTCAGCGCTACCGCATTGTTAGCCAGTACCCTGAAAATTAAAGGCCGGATCAGCCTACAAATTCAGGCAGCTGGCACTTTTAAATGGGCTATGGCTGAATGTAACCATCTAGGCCAGCTACGTGCATCAGCCGATTATGAAGAAGATCCACGCTTTTTTCAGGCAGAAAACAGCAGCACGGTATTTAATGCCCTGGTCAATCCGATACTGTTTATTAATATTGAGCCTGAATTCGGTGAACGCTATCAGGGTATTATTGCGCTTGAGCATGATACTTTGGCTGGCTGTTTGATGCAGTACTATGATTTATCTGCACAAATTCCAACAAAAATCGTTTTATCCAGCACAGCTGAACGTTCTGGCGGTCTGCTGATTCAGCTCTTGCCACGCAATAGTGAAGAAGAGCAGCAACGTGTGGATGAAGACCTCTGGCCACGCCTGACCATACTGACCGAGACATTGAAAGCGGAGGAACTCACAGATCTGGAACCGACTGAAATTCTTTACCGTCTGTACAATGAAGAAGATGTGCGTTTACCTGAAGCTGAACAATTAAGCTTTGGTTGTACCTGTTCTAAAGAGCGTTGCGCCAATGCCTTGATTCAAATTGGTGTGGAAGCAGTACGTGAAACTTTAGAGTTCCAGAATCCCATTACCATGGATTGCCAGTTCTGTAGTACCCGCTACACATTTACTGCGGAAGAAGCCTTTGGTTTATTTGGCAAACACTTAAGTTAATTTGATCAAGTAAACAAAATCAGAGCAGCAATAATAATTACTGCTCTTTTTTTATCTTTCCAAAATAAAATACATCATTTTTTACTTTATTTTATAGCGTTTTTTTACACTTGTATTTTAAATATTTTAGCGTAAAATCCGCTTTTAAAATAAAGCAAAACTATCTCAAATAATGCTTTATTTCTAATGCATAAAAATAAATTAATAATTGGAAATATTGACCACATGAACACAAAAATAATGCTTAGTCTATTATTACTGCTGACCTGTCCTTTTATTCATGCAAAAGCTCCTGACTTGGTGGGAACATGGAAAACGATTGATGATAAAACAGGATATGCCCGTGCTGAAGTTCTCATCACTAAGCAAGAAAATGGAGCTTATCGGGGAACAATTATCCAAGTCCATGCCATTCCAAACCGTAGTGCTATTGATCATTGTGAAAAATGCAAAGGAGCACTCAAAAATGCGCCTCTGATTGGCTTACCGATCTTGTCAGGCTTTAAGCAAAACCCTAAAAAGACAGATGAATTTATTGATGGTCAAGTACTTGATCCCCTTTCAGGTCATGTCTATCAAGGTAAGGGACGTCTCAATACACGAGGCAATGTCCTAACCTTACGTGGCTTTATTGGTACTAGCCTGCTGGGCCGCACCGTGTCCTGGATTAGAGTGAATTAACATGCTTTTCATTCAGCACAAGTTTTTATCTCCATCCTGTTAAAAACTTGTGCATCCTCCAGATTTATAATCTTAAGAGTCAGTTCAAGTCTCATTTATGAACTATGAAATAAATTATTTTTTATTAATAACTTGGATATACTAAAAGATAAACTCCCTTACTAAAAATTATAAGAATAATAATTTCTTCATAAAAAACTGTATTTTGGCATTCAGC